>Ga0265316_10005137_pt1 | contig 12827 bp, 12 predicted proteins | sample 4522metaG_FD_202092 | JGI IMG/M metagenome (GOLD analysis project Ga0265316, IMG submission 202092) | Rhizosphere microbial communities from Carex aquatilis grown in University of Washington, Seatle, WA, United States - 4-5-22 metaG | ecosystem: Host-associated > Plants > Roots > Rhizosphere >... | reverse complement strand
GTCCGGCACTCCTGGGCCGAAGTACTTGACCAGATAGTCGGCCAGCATCTCTTTGTGAGCCTTGTCAATCACTGTCCGGCCCAGGGCGATGTCGTACTGATTGTAACCCGGCCCTGTTTCCGTGGCTCGCTCGATGCCCTGAATAAATTGTTCTTTGGTGTAATGCTTGGAACCAAAGCCATTGCCATGACAGCCGATGCAGTTTTCCTTTAGCATGTCGAGCGCCGGCCCGGGAGGATACAACTCTTCCACCGTGTTCACATATTCGATCTTCTCGGCGGGAGTCACCTTAAATTTTCCATTGCTGTCCAGGTCCCCGGTACGCGCCGCACGGTTTGCATGATCCAGATTGCCGTCCCCATTGGCCGCCTTCCAGGCTTCGTCGCCTATATTCTTCAATCCAAAGTCGGCGGTTTTGCTTTCGCCGGGGCCGAGCTTCAGCGGCACGGTCGGCGAATCGTAGCCGGGCTCATTCACCGTCACTTCGTATCGTCCGGGCAGCGCTTGCGGCACGGTGTAGTGACCTTTGCTGGTGAAAACCGTGTACCAGAGCCTGCGGTCCAAATTGTGGGCGGCCACGCGGAAACCGATGACTCTGCCCTGATCCGAGGTAACGGTTCCGGTAATGGTTCCACGCGCGGGCTGCTGGGAAAAACAAGGGATAGAAAACAACAGGACGATCGACGCTGCACCAAATCGCATAGCGGACCACCATTGCGGTCTGATTTTCTTATCGTTGAGAGCCATGAACTTCCCTCCCCTTCGTTCAAATTCGGGTTTCGGTGTTCGGGCCGATGAGGTCGCTGAGCAACATGAATCAACAAGACGGATCAACAAGAACTTGATCGACTATAAACCCCATATCGAGCCGAACGTCAAGGAAAAACCAGCGGGCAATCACTGGCGAACCCGTGAGAGCGGACATAATTTGATCGGGGCGAGTACACTGGCTGAATGGAAGGGTTGCTGACAGATCCTCTTGCCAATGAAAGCGCCACGCTCGAGCGCACCGCCGACGCGGCATTGGCCTCGCCGTTCTCGAAAAAGGATATTCAAAATGGACGTTGTTGACGAGAAATTTTTCAACGCGCGAATCGTCGAGCGCGAAGAGATTACAAACGACCTCTTGAAAATTCGAGTCGATCCCGGCGGAGAATTCAATTTCGCGGCTGGACAATATGCCACGTTGGGCGTGGTTGCGTTCGAAAAACACATCGAACGCGCGTATTCGATTGTTTCCTCGCCCTACGAACCGCTGGTGGAATTCTTTGTCGAGCGCGTGCCGGAGGGCGAACTGACGCCGCGACTTCACGAACTCCAGGCCGGCGACACGATGAGTTTACGAAAGTCCGCCAAAGGGCGGTTCACTCTCGAAACCGGAAGGGGTCCGCGCAACCACCTGCTCCTGTGCACGGTCACCGGAATCGCACCGTTTGTCAGCTTCGTTCGAACTCTTCGTGAAGATTGGAAACAAGGGCGCTTCCACGGCGAGCACAAGCTTTTTCTGGTCCATGGAGCCAGCGTTTCGGTTGAGCTGGGTTATCGAGAGGAGATGGAGCGGGCGGCCGCGAATTCCGGCTGGCTCACGTATGTCCCCACGATCAGCCGGCGCTCGGCAGAGGATTCATGGAAAGGCGAGGACGGACGGGTCGACGATGTGATTCGCAAGTATACGGATTTGTGGCAACTGTTTCCGGAAACCACTTCCGCATACCTGTGCGGTCATCCCGGCATGGTAGGAAACGGCAAAGGCATTCTGATGCGACATGGCTGGCCAAAGGAAAGCGTGCAGGAAGAAGTCTTTTTCAGCTCGGACAAAGAGGGGGCATGATTTTCAGTAGATTGGCCGGAATAAGGACAGCATTCCGTGTGGATATCCTGGTGGGCAGGGAGGTTGGTCCGTTACTGGAAGCACCATCCGGCCACGCCGTGCCGAGTAAGACCTTGGAGCCTACCGCTTTGCCATCCACGCCGTGCATTCAACCGGCCTCCTTTTGAGGACCGTCGGGTGCACGGCGTGGACGCAAGCAAGAAATAAATGTGACGCAAGCGCGTTACCGCCTGGCCACATGGATCGGTTAGTTGACCTTCGCGGAATTGGCTGTCCCATCGATTTCCCGCAAAAGAAGCCGCGCGGATTGCGGGACAGCAACTTTACCGGTCAGAATTGCATGTCGACCAACATTGCTGCCGTACATGGCTCGGTCTCCACTCTTGTCCGCTTGCACGACGGTGCCGTCCAGGCTGACCCCGGCGAAAATACCTTTAGAGCGCGAATAGGTTAGGATTTCGGCATTCAGCTTGAGGTCTGTGCCCGCGGCAGCATCCCGTCCGATAGGGCCGGCTGCCACGGAGGCGTCGGCACCGAGTTTGAATTTGTCGCTAAGCAGACTTTGCAGTGCGTGATCGTTCATGAAGAGCATCACGATGTCGGTGGAAGAGCCGCCGATCTGATAGCCGACGCTTCCCCCGTCGAGGGCGACAAACATGGGCGCGCTCCATCCATGACCGGTGCGGCAAGTTGCCACTCCGCGGCCATAGCTGCCGCCGAAGACGAACGCAAACTTCTTGTCTCCAGGAATGATGGCGATGCATTTTGCGGAATTCAAAAGGCCATTCGGAATGCCTTGATCTGGCGCGCTCATGACTTCTTGAAAGACCTGAGCGGCCTTGTGGGTGCGGTTTACATCGTCTTCGCGGTCCGAAGAAGCTGCCGCGGCTAAACTGAAAGACAGTGTCAGTACTGAGAGTATTGCAAGGCGTTTTAACATTTCCATATCTCCTTTTAGAGTAATCATTCGAATCCGGACTCAACTTTAAAATCGTGTGGCGGAACTGCTACGCCAATTCCTCAATCGTCAGCAAGTTATACTTCTCGGCAAACTTCAATCCAAATGGGTGAACTATCTCGATGGCGCGTTTTGAGCGATCTTTTTTGCGCGCATGAACCACGAGAAATCCGCACCCTTCCTTCGCAAGCGCGAGAAACTCTTCGACTTTCGCCACGTCCTGCCCAATTTGCACGGGGTTGATTGCCTGCTCCTCGCTTTTCTCGAACTCCGACATGACCTCCAGATGGTTGTAATAAGCGACCTCATCCTTGCTGAATCCGCCATCCAGCAGGGCTTGCCGCGCTTTTCCGGCGGCGTCGTCGGTCGTGAAAGCCATAACGATGTGCCCGGTGGGACTAAACACTCCCAGAGAAGCCGGAAATTTTGTATTTGTCAGTTCGCTCATTTCAGCTCTCCTTTGCACCGTCGATCAATTACGAGCTGAGCGGGCAATTTCTCGATCCGTATAACTTCCCCGGCCGGTTGTACGTCCCTACGAGCACCCCGCGTCCTCACTTTTTCCATTCCCGCGCATCCGGCTGGACAATATTTTTCCGCTGGCGTCATAGAGGAGTAGTTTGGTTTCTCGCACTTCCCGCTCGTCCCTGCCGGCACTTTTTTCTCCCGGCTTTATGATCCACAGCGATTCATTTACTTCTGTACTCTAGCCGCCAAGCAAAGTTACTTCTGTTCAATACAGTACACATTCCAAATGAAGTTGCTCATCATCATAGGCATCGGCATTCGCGGGGCGCTGGCGGGAGGAGGATGATTCATGTAGCGGTTAAACAGACGGTCCGGTAATACCGCTTCATAGATGCTGTGCAATACTGGATAGTCGGCCCGTTTATGAAGTGCAATATTTCACTTTGCAATTCTGCTCCGTTTCCGGCGTTGACGGGCGCCGAATCCGCCGCAGAGCCGAATTCTTAGCCAACAGTCGAGGAGGAGGAACGGAATATGGCGGGACAAGCGCAATCCAGGAAGGAACAACCCTTAAAGCAACCGGTACAAGTGCTTGAGGCCGATTTGTTGGACCGGATGAACGAAACAGATTCATTAATCGCGGAACGCGCCTACGAAATTTATCAAACGCGCGGCGGCGGTCACGGCTCGGACCAGGACGACTGGTTTAGCGCGGAAGAAGAAGTCTTGTACCCGCTTTCGATCGAGCGTGAAGTCGCGGGAAACGAGTTGCGACTGACCGCACAAGTGCCCGGATTCGATGCCAAGGACCTGGAAGTCGTAATTGCGCATCGACGAGCCGTAATTTGCGGTGTGCACTCCGCATCCAAGAGCGATGGAGAGCCTCACCGAAAGAACTCAAAACTGATGCGGATTGTCGAGCTTCCTTTTGCGGTTGACCCGGGATCGTCCACGGCGACGATTGAGGGAGAAACATTAGAGGTGGTGTTGCCTCGTTTGTTGTAATTCGATCGCCGAACACTTCATTCCAGTTATCGATGACGAATGCGATAGGTGATGCCGAGGCCCAGTCGAAAATCATTTTGACTGTTGGTGGATGCGTTGGGAAGGCTTGTACGGACATAGTCCAATTGCAGGGCGCGCAGGCCCAAGCCTTTGGCGAGCCACTCAACGATGCGACAGTCGCCGTGAGGGCGACGTTGTTTGTCACCAGTGCAGGATTTGCGGATGAAGTCAGCGCGACGGTAGGAGTTGACTTTCCGATGGTCAGAGTCACGCTGCCGGTAGCCGATGGGTAGGTAGTAATGTCCATTCCCCCGAGACATGCGTTCTTTGCATTTTGGTTGGGATTGGCGCGCTTGAGGGGCCGTCGCTGGCAGGCAGGGCCAACTCCGGGTACGGATTCAGGAATCGCGGAGTGCTGTAACGGGAAGTTGAATTTCAGTCGGATGCGAATCGCCTGTCGCGTCAGGAATACAGACCATCATTCGGAAAACAAATAAAATGACGATTCGATTTATATCGCTCGATCGGCGACGATATTTGGTTTCAGAAAAGACCTACATCGTGGAGGGAACCTTCCCGGCGCGCTTGTTGACGTACAGATCCGCGTCAGCGCGTTTCAGCAAATCTTCGGCTGATTCTCCGGGAATGTAGTTCGCCCATCCAGCGGAGTATGACACGGGAAGCATTCCCCTGCCGACGTCGACGCGAAGGCTATCCAACCGCTTGAAGATGTACTGGACGTCTTCCGGCTTGCATTCCGGCAACACGGCGACAAACTCGTCACCGCCGTAACGAGCGGTCACATCGGAACCGCGGGTGGCTTTACTGAGCTTTTCCGCGAAGGCTTTCAGCAGGGAATCTCCCGCGGCGTGTCCGAACTGGTCGTTCACGCTCTTGAAATTGTCCAGGTCAAAGAGAATGGCGGTCATGGGAAGTTTATGACGCTGTGCGCGGGCGACCTCGCTTTCCAGGCGCTGCTCAAGGTAACGGCGATTGTAGGAGCCGGTAACCGAATCGAGCACGGCCAGGTTATAAACTTCCTGGGCGAGGACCTCCACCTTGTCCACTGCAAAAACCTGCGCCATCAGCTGCCGGCGGATCGAATTGATCTGGATCTGCTGGTAGAGGGCGTGACCGATAAACAGAAGAACCAGCAGGCCGAGCCCGCGCACGGCCCGCCCAAAAAACATCGAGTAGTTTGTGTCGATCTGCGAGAACGAACTCGAAAAACTGAAGGACGCGATCCCCACCATCAACGTGAGCATGACCATCACGGCGGAAGACCACAGCCACCATTCGCGCCGGTCAATCCGGCGAAGCGAGGTCTGCACTTCCTTCGAGGGAGCGCCGCCGATTTCAAACCGCATTGATTTCTTATCGTTCATGCGTTGTGGTGAAAGTGGACCGCCTGGTTTTGCCGTCCCGCGATCTACCTCGTGATGGATCCGGGTCTCTTGCGGTCCGCGTTATTCCAATCGTCGGGCGGGAAGGCAATGCCCCAAAACCGGGGCTGCGGGCTGACAAATTCCACGCCCAGTTCGGCTCTCCCCTTTTCTGTTTCCTTATGAAAAATCACGCGGCACTGCACTTCGGTCTTGGTTCTCTTATTCACCAGCAGGAGAGAGGATTTAATCTCCTGCACCGAGGCCACGATCAGGAGCGCGCCGTGGGCATTCACCACGACCGTCCGAGTTTCTTCCCGGAATACTTTTCCGTTCGCGGACTGACCAAAAATTTCGACGGGCATGTCGATCGACACGCGGGAACTCCTGCGCACGCTGGAAGAGCTCGCCGGTCTTTTCGCCACCGGCACTTTCGTCAGATTGTGAGAAACACCGGCTCCGCTCTCCGTCACGGGATTCACCCTCCACACGGAAGTCCAAATTCAAAACCAGTTACACCGTTTCTGAAAGACGCCGCAAAACCGCTTTGATTTCTGTTTCGAAATTTGACACGGAATCCCGCGAAAGCTTCGCCAGACGCTCTTCGTGCATTCGGGTCGTGCCCTGCGCCAGTTGCAGGCCGGCAGCAAGTTTTTCCAGAACTTCATTCGCCTGTTGGGCGGGGGAATCCAAAGCCCTCTGGAGTTCTCCCTTGTAGTGCTCGACCTTTTCCCGGGAGACGGACTCGAGATGATTTTTGAATTGAGCGCTCCAGGAATTGAGTTGCGCCGTAATGTGCGCGTCGAATTTTTCAATGGTGGCTTGCGCCGACTGGTTGAGCTGGTCGGCCGATTTTTGAAGGCGCGAGGCGGCTTCCTCGACTTCCTTTCCATGGGCCTCCACCCGATCCAGCGCGGCCGTCACAATCTCCCGCGAGGCGTTGAGGCGGGCCTCGAGTTCCACGACGCACAAGGTCATTTTCTGCTGCGCTTCACCGGAAAGCGTCTCGAGAACGGTCTGGAAATGACGGCTTAAGGAATCCAGTTGGCCCTGCGCGCGATCCGTTGTGGCGGTCACGGAATTCCGCGAAACGTTGAGTCGATTTTCCAGATCGGCTACGGAAGTCTCCACGGATTGCTTGAAATCGGCGACGCGCGAGATCAGGTTCTGCTGAACCTCAATCGCGGAATTTCGAGAGGATTCAATCTGTTCTTCCAGGCTTTTTTTCGCCAGGCCCTGGATCGAATTCCGCAACTCCTCGCTGTTGCTGACGCGCGTAACCGCCTGGTGCGTCACGTCGCTATTGAGCGTCTCAATTAAGGACTGATAATTGGACGCGATTTGTTTTTCAACGGCCTGGCGGACGGCCTGTTCCATATTCGCGGAAACCGTGCGCTGCGCGGCTTGGTCCAATTCCTTGCTAAGGGAAGTCTTGAGCGCGGCCAGTTGTTCCTTGATTTCCGCGGCAATCGCGGACTTCAAGGCGGCGCGATCGATTTCCGGGGCGGCAACCGGCGTGGAAGGCGGTACGGGACGCGACGGAGGAACGGAATTTTTGGCTGCGTCATTCTGCGTGAGAGGCGGAATCGGGCCGGTCTGGTCCGGCTTCTGAAATGCCGCTGGCTGCGGTGGGGCGATTTTCGCCTCTGCGAAAGGTTGCGCTTTGGCCGGAGGAGCGGCGGGCGGGGCGACGGGCGCGGCGACTACAGGCTTTGCCTCCGCCGAAGAATTTCGTTGCGGCGCAGAAGTAGCCGTTATTTTCACTTCTTGCACGGTTTCCAGATCCACCCGAACCTGATAGAGATTCGTAGCTGCGCCTTCCGGCAGGACGGAGCTTACCTGCCCCTGGATCGCGTTTCTTTTTGCTCCCTCTTTCGACCAGTCGAATTCCACGAGCACCCAACTGCTTAATGCCGGCTGAAATTTGGATCGAAAGCAACAGTCGCGCCCGTCGAGACTGAGGATCAGAGCGCTCTCCCGGTACATCTGGCCCTTTTCGTCCAACCCCGTAACGGTCAATCGGGCGGTTCCGGACGAAGGGGTTGAGACGCCGGGTTTGACCTGGGGTTCTTTGTCGGAAACTGAAGTGACCATTTGGGCTTCTCCAGAAATATAATGCCTTGAACAGCTCGCGAGGTTCCAGAAGCGAAGGGGGCATACCCACCGTAAGAGGTATGTCATCCTCGGCCACATCACTTTTGAATCAACAGGCCGGGCTGGACTGCAACACATCTAAATATAAGCAAACAAGACGCTTGCGTCGCCGCCACCTGAAAGCGGCAAGGGATTGTTTCGCGGGGCTAGTTGTTAACTGATTAACAACAGGCGCCCGCGTTTCCAGTCCGTTCCTCTAAACCCTGGGCCTGGTTTTTCTCCCCGCCGTTTTGACGGCGAATTGGAGGTCCGACCGTCGTATGTTGCACTTTGGTCATACCTGTACCTCTCGCTTGATGAGTAATTCCCTACCCACGGTAAAATGAACGATCAGTCGCAATATGAAACGCAGCAGCCGATTCGCGTGGAGTATTTCAGCCGCCTGGCTTGTTTTGCTCGGTGGTTATGTGGGCGCAGTGGCATGGCTCCCCGAAGGCGGTCCCCGCAATACATTCGTTCAAATTTACCTTTGCGTTCTGCCTTTGATCGTCAATGGCGCGCTTCTGCTCAACGCCATCACACTGGACTGGCGAAAGAATGCGTTTTGGATGCTCCTGGCGCTGGGGTGCACTCTTTGGATGGTGGGTCAGGCGTACTGGACGTATGTTGAAATCAATCAGCTACAACCCATCCAGCTTCCGTTCATTGGACACTTCATATTCTTTCTGCATACCGTACCCATGATCGCAGCGCTCACGATGCAACCGCACGAGCGCGCCGACGAGCAGAAAATGCTTTATGGGCATGTGGATTTCGCACTGATGCTCTCCTGGTGGATCTACATCTATATATTTGCCGTCCTTCCCTGGGAATTCGTGATGGTGGACCGCGTTCACTATATGCACGCCCACGATATCGTTTCGGGGCTGGAAAATATTGTGTTCACCGGTGGCGCGGCGATGCTTGCCGTCAATGCCAGAGGGCGCTGGCGGAAGATTTATGCGAATCTGGCGGGCGCTGGGGCTGTGTACGTGTTTGGCCTGACGGTGATCAACCATCTGGTCGATCGCACCATCGATTCCCGAATCAGCTTGTACAACGTTCCTCTTCCGCTTTCCTTTGTCTGGCTGGGCACGGTGGGAATAATGGCGTACCACACTCGCGGAGAAGAGACAGAGACGCCTGGAATTGCCACGGGCACAAAATCAGGCGCCGACAAGTCCGCGAACGAATCCGTCTGGGCTTCCCGCCTTGCGCGAACGGCGCTGCTTTCGCTGCCGGTCATCGGCCTCTGGAGCATGTACGCATCCAAAGCGCCCGCCGCCGTCCAGTCCATGCGAATTTTAGTGACTCTCGGAGCCGTGCTGCCGCTGGGTTTTCTGGCTTTCTTGCGAAATGAACTGGTCGACGCCGAACGCGTGCGCCTTCTGCGCGCCTCGCAGGAATCGCTCGATAATCTCAAGCGGCTGCAAATGCAATTCGTCCAGTCCGAGAAGCTGGCTTCGCTCGGTCAACTGGTCGGTGGCGCCGCGCATGAAATCAATAACCCGCTCACCGCCATTCTCGGATATTCGGAATTGCTGGCCGACAATCCGGTGATCGACAGCGCGGCCAGAGGCGTGGCGGAAAAAATTCGCGATCAGGCGCGCCGAACGAAAATGCTGGTCAACAACCTGCTGAGCTTTGCCCGCCAGGTACCGAGCGAGCAGCGCGGTTTGGTCGATGTCAATACGATTGTCAACAGCTCCGTGCAGTTTCGACGCGCCGATCTTCGCGGTAAAAAAGTTCGCATCGAAGTCCAAACCGCGCTCTCCCTCCCGGAAGTGCGCGGCGACGCAAATCAACTGTTGCAGGTGTTCTTCAACATTATCAATAACGCCGTGGACGCGATGCAGGATGTGGGGGGCGGAACGCTCACTGTGCGCACGTTATCCGAAAAAGGGAATGTCGTGGTCGTTTTCTCGGACACCGGACCGGGCATACGCGAACCGCGGCTGGTCTTCGATCCCTTCTATACGACAAAGCCTGTCGGCAAAGGCACGGGACTCGGGTTAAGCATCTGCTATGGGCTGGTGAAAGACCAGGGGGGACAAATTACCTGCCATAATCGTCCCGAGGGCGGCGCCACATTCCGCGTCGAAATGCCGGCCGTACCGGCCGCCTATCCTCATCGGGTTTCTGTTTCCGCTTCGCAACACGATCCCGCAAAACTTGCCTGAACGGCGCGGTGTTTCGCAGGCGAAGCTTCGCGGGCGCGCGCAAGGGTCGTGCTTTCGGCTATAATCGCCAGCCATGCCGCGCTCTTCATCGTCCGCGACGGAAGGCAATCCCGCATTCGAGCCGCCACGTTCGATCGCGGTCGAAGGGCCGCTCCGCGTTGGCAAATCCACGCTTGCGCGCATTCTGGCCGACCGCCTGCACGCCCGCCGCGTCTTCGACCCCGAAGACAATCCGTTTCTCACGGACTTTTACAGGGAAAAACAGGGTTCAGCCTTCCGCACGCAGATGTATTTTCTGATCGAGCGTCACCGGCGCTTGAGTGAAGTTCAACAAAACGACTCGGCTTCTCTGGTTTCGGATTTCATGTTTGAAAAGGACAAGATTTTTGCTTACATCAATCTGGATAACGAGGAATTAAAACTCTACGAGCGCTACTACGAGATCTTTTCAACCGCATTGAAGCCGCCCGACCTGGTGATCTATCTCCAGGCCACCCCCGAAGTCTTGCGCGAGCGCATCGCCAAGAAAAAATCGCCCGCCGAAAAGCAGATTTCGCGAGCTTACATCGAGGAAGTGGTTCGCGCCTACGAGCATTTCTTCTTTCGCTACTCGGCCTCGGACCTGCTGGTCATCAACACTTCGGAAATCGATTTTGTCGATCGCAACGAGGACCTGCAACAGCTTCTGCGCCGTCTGCAGGAACCCGTCAAGGGCACGCAATACTTTCTCCCGCTGGGAACGGGGGAATAAATTATTGTTACGTCCCCCAGGCGGCGAGTTTAATCGGCAGTTGAAGTTCGGCTCACAATCGCAGTAATCACGACTCGATTTTCGCTTGGGTTTAGTATGTCAAGCGAATGCGCTCATGGAAGGAGACGTTGCTGCCTCGCGCCTTCCCTCTCCTCTTTTTTCATTCGCAATAATTGCAGAACAAATTCGCACAGCACGATGGGAATTACCCAGGCCGCCCAGTCGAGCGTCAACCGGCGGTCGGACACGGGAAGCAGACGGGAAGTGGGACCATAGTCGTTCAGCAGGGGGACAGCTAAAAATGCAAGCGTTGACACGTAGGCGCGCGTCATCCACTCCATAAAATATCGATTCATCCCGCGGACGAGGGAGTAGAACGCCATGCTCGCGCAGGTTGACCAGACAACCGAAAGCGAGAACAGGGCGACGCCGGGCGCCCATCCAAACGAGCTGGAAAATGCCAGAACGTTAGCGCCGGCCGATCCCACGGTGACCCCCAGCAGAAACAGGCGGCCAAGCCAACGATAGACGGTGGAATGATTCCGGCGAAGGCGCGTCGAAAATTGAAAGGGCCCGGAAAAAAGGGCCAGCGTCCCGCCGGTGATGTGAATCAGGAGCCAGGTTCTCCGGCGCCAGAAGGGGCCGAAAGACGATTCATTGAATTGAAAGTAATAGTGGAGAACGTATTTCACGACGAACCCGGCAGCCAGGCACAGTAAGACAAACCAGGCCAGCGCCTTCAGGATTTTCCGCGCGGATACCGCCGTTGTCACCGTCTCTGAACCTGTTGGATCGCCTTCCCCGGACATCGAATTCCTCCGCCGCGCCGCCTCGTTGAGGCAGGCCATACTTCAACATTTTTCAGGTGGTGTTTCAAACCAATAATGCGATTACAAGCGGGATTTCCAGGGCGGATTTCATTGTTTTACGTTCGATGTTGAACACGCGGGGTTGCTGTCTTCTTGCCTTCTGCACGGGATCATCTATCCTGATTGCCATGGATCGCGCAAATATTCTGATCGTCGGCGGGGGAGTGGTGGGCAATGCCGTGGCGCACGCCGTCTCCAAACGCTGGGACGATGTGTTTCTCGTCGAGCAGTTGCCCAAATTCGGCATGGGGGCGAGCACGCGCAACAGCGGCGTGATTCACTCCGGAATCTATTATCCGCCCGGCTCGCTGAAGGGCGAATTGTGCGTCGCGGGAAATCGCATGCTGTACGAATTCTGCGGCAAGCACAACGTGCCGCACCGGAATTGCGGCAAGCTGGTGGTGGCGCACGATGCCTCGCAAGAATCCGCGCTCGAACATCTGGCCGAAAATGGCCGCGCGAACGGCGTCGAAGGCTTGCACTTCATCGATCACGCCGCCGTGCATGCCCGCGAACCGCATATCGAAGCGACGTCCGCCTTGGTAGTGCCCTCCACTGGAATTGTCTCCGCCGAAGACCTGGTAAAAACTCTGGGCCGCATCGCCACCGACCAGGGAGCGAACCTGCTGCCGCGCGCGCGTGTCACTCATCTTGATCCTCTCAAGGATTCCATCGCCGTGACGCTCAATATCGGCGGCGACGATCCGGACGAGGGCGCCGGCACGGATGAAACCATTGAAGCGCGCTGCGTGATCAATTGCGCCGGGCTGTATGCCGATGAAGTGGCGGCGCTACTCGGCAATCACGGCTACCGCATCTATCCGGTGCGCGGCGAATATTGCGAACTGGTGCGCTCAAAATCGTATCTGGTGAACAATCTGGTTTACCCGCTTCCCCACACGGACGGGTTGAGCCTGGGCGTGCACCTGACGCGCACATTGTGGGACACCGTGCTGGTGGGACCGACGGCGGATTATGTAGACGAGAAAAACGATTACGAACGCAATCGCCTGCCCGTCGAGGAATTTGTGCGCCGCGCAAAACCGATGCTGCCCGAATTGGAAGTGGCGGACTTGCAACTCGCCTATTCGGGCATTCGCGCAAAGCTGATTCCTCCGGGCGGCCCGAATTTCGCCGATTTCATCATCACACGCGACGCGAATGTGCCCCGCGCGATTCAACTGATCGGAATCGAATCGCCCGGGCTCACGTCCTGCCTCTCCATCGCGGAACGCGTGACTGCGCTCGCG
>Ga0265316_10005134_pt1 | contig 12829 bp, 16 predicted proteins | sample 4522metaG_FD_202092 | JGI IMG/M metagenome (GOLD analysis project Ga0265316, IMG submission 202092) | Rhizosphere microbial communities from Carex aquatilis grown in University of Washington, Seatle, WA, United States - 4-5-22 metaG | ecosystem: Host-associated > Plants > Roots > Rhizosphere >... | reverse complement strand
GTATCAGATCGTAGGCCTCGGGCGCGCGCTCGATGGGGAACCGATGCGTGGTTAGCCGCTCAACCGGCAGCTTGCCCGCTGCAATCAGCGCGAGCACCGCCTGCATGTTGCGCTGGGCAGTCCAGCGTACGTGCCCCAACGGATAGTCCTGGCCGCGCTCTTCGTACATCGGATCGCTGCGGCCAGGGCCGATCGACGACGAGACCGTGAATTCCAGTTCCTTCTCAAAAAATGGCTGCCGGGGCAGGTTCAGCCCGGCCACGCCCACGAGCACGATGCGTCCCTTGGGACGGCAAGCCCCGGCGGAAAGATCGATGGGACCGTTGCTTTGCGTGGATGCGGTGATGATCGCGGCGTCCACCCCAGCCGGCCCCGCGAAGCAGCGGATGTCATCCAAAGACGGGTTCACCGACACCGCATCCGCGCCGAGGGACTTCGCGAGCTCCAGCTTGGTTGGATCGAGATCCGTGCCGAACACGCGGCAACCCTGTGCCTTCAGCATGCACACAACCATCTGACCGATGAGCCCCAGACCGATCACCAGGACGTTTTCGCCGAGTGAGAGCTTGGCCAAACGCACGCCCTGAAGGCCGATGGCTGCTACCGACGCAAACGCTGCCTGTTGAAAGGTGACACCGTCAGGAATCCGCGCGCACAGATTGCGCGGCACCGATACCACCCCCGCATGCGGCCCTGCCGCCGCGATCCGGTCGCCTGGCTTGAACTCGTCGACACCGGCCCCGCATTCGAGGACGATGCCCGCGCATGAGTATCCGAGGGGCATGGGCTCGTCCAGCTTGGCCATCACCTGCTGGAGCGTGTTGACCAGTCCCTCTTCCTTCATCTTCTGAAGCACGCGCCGCACATGGTCTGGCCGCTCCCGCGCCTTGCCGAGGAGGCTCTTTCGTGCCAGCTCGACCACATAGCGCTCCGTTCCTGCCGAAATCAGCGAGCACGCGACTGCGAGGACAACCTGCCCCGGCTGGGCGATTGGATCGGGAATGTTTCGAACCGACGTGACGCCGGAGCGAACCTCTTGGACGACTTGTTTCATGGGCGACTGCGCAAGGGAGCATTCTGGTGTTCAGCCAACCCAAATGCAACTGCCGCGAAAGCGTTGAATGAGTTCGCTCGCTGACGGGCATGACCGCCGGTGTTCTCGATCTTCAGTCATGGTAGAGATCGGCGGACATGCTCGCGAACTCCAACCTGTTCAGGCGCGGTCGGAAATAGTCATGTGTGGCATCTTGGGTTGGATTGGAACGGGCGCGACGCGCGAGACATTCGAGGCGCGACTGGATCTCCTTCGCCATCGAGGCCCAGACGGCAGCGGTTTTTGGCAGGATCGTCCGCGTGATGTGCTGCTGGGTCACCGCCGACTGTCAATCATCGATCTGAGCCCGACCGGGGCCCAGCCCATGAGCGACGCCAGTGGGCGCTGGGTGATTGTGTTCAACGGCGAAATCTACAACTTCGTCGAGCTGCGCGCCGAGCTGGAGGCCGAGGGCGTGTCCTTTCGTGGTCGCAGTGACACGGAGGTTCTGATCGAGGCCTACAAACGCTGGGACGAGGGCTGCCTCACGCGTCTGAACGGGATGTTTGCGTTCGCCATCTACGACAGCGGCAGCAGTGACACGCCGCCGTCGGTGTTTCTCGCGCGGGATCGCGTGGGCAAGAAGCCACTGTACTATCTGCACGACCGGACATCGCTGCGGTTCGCTTCCGAGCTGAAAGCCTTGGGCCACGACGGCCGGTTGGATCTGGTGGCTCTCAATCACTACCTGACCTACGGTTGCTATCCGGGCGAGCTGTGTTTTCAGCAGGACGTGCGCAAGTTGCCCGCAGGCCAGGCAGCCCGGTTTACACTTTCCACAGGGCGATGGAGGCAATGGGTCTGGTGGACCCTGCCCGACAGTCCGGCCCCCAGCACCGGCGATCCCGAGGCCCTAACTGAGGAACTGGCCGTCCTGCTGTCCGAGTCTGTGCGTCGTCGCTTGGTCGCAGATGTGCCGGTCGGGGTTTTTCTGAGTGGCGGCCTGGATTCCAGTCTGGTGACCGCGGCTGCGGCGCGCGTGTCGGATGCGCCAGTGAAGACCTTCACCATTCGCGTGCCGGCCACCGGGTTTGACGAATCGCCGTACGCGCGACTGGTCGCTACGCATTTCGCTACGGACCACCACGAGTTGACCGCCGATCGCGCGTCGCTAGCGGCGTTGGACGACATGGCTGCACTTCTCGACGAGCCGCTGGCGGATTCCTCGATAATCCCGGCCTTCCTGGTATCGCGGCTGACCCGGCAGCACGTCACGGTGGCCCTAGGCGGCGATGGCGGCGATGAACTTTTCGCTGGCTATGGCCACTATCGGGCGGCGGTTCGGAATGCCCGCAGTCTGGCGTGGGTGCCTGAATTCGTGTGGGGAGCGATGGCCGCCGCTGCCAGTCGGCTGCCGGTCGGATTCAGGGGACGCAATCTCGTGGCGTCGCTGCGCGAGGGACCAGTTTTTGCGCGCGTGTGGGGCACGCCGTTCTTCGATCGGACGGCGCGCGGCCATGTCTTGTCGGCTGGGGCGCGGGATGCGCTGGGAGGCGAATTTCAGGCGCCAGAGCGCTGCGCGCGGGCGTTGCTCCCTGAGGGGCCGGACCCGGTGCAGGCGCTTTGCCGGTTCGATTTTTCGACGACTTTGGTGGACGACTACATGGTCAAGGTGGACCGCGCGAGCATGATGAACTCACTGGAGGTGCGCGCGCCCTTTCTCGACGCCAACTTGATCGAATTCGCGTTCACCAAGGTTCCCTCGATGTGGAAGTGCGACGGCCAACAAACCCGACGCATCGAACGACGCCTGGCCCGCAAGTGGCTGCCATCGGCGCTGGACATCAATCGCAAACAGGGCTTTTCCGTGCCTCTGGACGCCTGGTTCCGCGAGGCCGGGCCCGAGGCGGTGCGCGAGCGGTTGGCGCATTTGCCTGATGTGATCGATCACGGAATGGTCGAGCAGCAGATCCGGGGTCAGATGGCCGGCCGGGCGAACGGAGCGCGCCTGTTTTGCCTGGCCATGCTGTCCGCTTGCTGCCGGCGGCTGAAAGGAGATTCGGCGGGCTGCCTCGCCAAGTGAACGGCTGCGCTGATGCCAATGCCGAAGGCGTAGAGAATGCCTATCACGAGCCGCTGGAGCGATCCGCCAGAGGCTTGGGAGTCCCGGCGCAGAAGCGCTCAAGGGTGTCAACGAGCCGGCGGGCCGCATGGCCGTCCCAGCCCTCAGGCACGCGCCCGGTCTTGCCTTGGCCCGCCAGGATGGCGTTTAGCGCACGTACGAGACAGTCGCGATCGGACCCAACGAGGATATTGGTGCCCTCAGTCACTGTGACCGGACGTTCGGTCGAGTCGCGCATGGTGAGACAGGGAATTCCGAGCGCGGTGGTTTCTTCCTGGATTCCACCTGAATCCGTCACCACTAGGCGGGCGCTGGAAAACAAGGTCACGAAGTCGTTGTAGCCGAGCGGATCGACGAGCTTCAGGCCGGAGATTGTGCGTGATTCAGAGGCGAGACCGAATTCGCCCAGGCGGGCGAGGGTGCGCGGGTGTACAGGAAAGACCAGCGGGATTCGGCAGGCGACTGCGGTCAGCGCATCGAGAGTCGCACGGAGCGCAGCAGGCGTGTCGACGCTGGAAGGCCGATGAATGGTGGCGACCGCGTATTTCTGTGGATGGAGCTGCAGGCGCGCCAGTACATCGGTCGGGCGTGCCACCGCATAGTGAAGTGAATCGATCATCACGTTGCCGACGAAGACGATGCGTTCGGCAGCGATGCCTTCCGCGAGAAGGTTGTCGCGCGCATCCGGAGACGGCGTGAGCAACAGGTCCGAGAGGCGATCGGTGAGCACGCGGTTGATTTCCTCCGGCATGGTCCAATCGCGCGACCGCAACCCCGCCTCAACGTGAACCACGGGCACGCCCAGTTTGGCTGCCGCAAGCGCCGAGGCCAGCGTGCTGGTCACGTCCCCCACCACGAGCAGGAGCGCGGGGCGCGATTTCACCAGCTCGCCTTCGATCCCCACCAGAACCGCGGCGGTTTGCTGCGCCTGCGTTCCGCCGCCGGCCCCAAGCATGACGTCGGGAGCGGGCATGCCCAGGTCGCGGAAGAACACGTCACTCATATTTGCGTCGAAGTGCTGACCCGTGTGGATGAGACGCGCCGGGATTCCACGTCGATGGAGTTCGCGTGAGATGGGCGCGATCTTCATGAAATTCGGCCGGGCCCCTGCGACCAGGGCGATCATCGGCTGTTTTGTCGAGGTGTGTGACACGCCCGGCGCATGCTAGCAGGGCACGCCCGAAATCTCCACGCCGCCTGCGCCGGTGGATCGCAAGATGGGGTAGAGTCGCCCGGAGCCCATGACGGTGTATTACCGAACCCGCGCGCGCGGAGGCGTATGAGACGAGAGTACGACATCATCTTCGATTTTTCCGCGTCGCCCGTGGGTGGCGGCTTGAGGCGCCTGCTAGCCTATGCCGACCATTTCGCGGCCAGTGGCGAGCGCGTGCTGTTCTTGGTGCATCCGCAGACCGAGGGACATGTCGCCGGCAAGAACGTCAAGTATCAGGTCGTGCGGCGCCGGGCGTTGGCCCGGCTGTTCTGCGACCGGCGCCATGTGAGCCACTACCGGGGACGAGCCCGCTGGTTCTTTTCCTACGGCATCCCCATCTACGACAACGTCGGCGACTACAACTGGTTGCACGTCAGCAATGCGCTTCCCTTCCAACTTGCGGGCGTAACACTCGATATCAAGACGCTGGCCAGGAATCTGCTGCTGCGTGAACGCTTTGTCGCGTGCGCTGAAACCTGTTCGGTAGTTTCAGGCGAGTCGGATTTTGTCCTCGATATTTATCAACAGACCACGGGGTGGCGCCGGCAGTTCACGCTTCTGCGCAACGGGATGGAAGCCGTCGGGCGCGACAGCGGAAGGACGCGCTTGCCCCTGGCCATTGCTGTGGGAACGTCGGGCTACAAGCGGCTCGACAGGACTTGCGCCGTCTTTGAACGGATGCAGGCGACGCGCCCCCTGGAGAAACTGCTCATCGTTGGCGGTTTGGAGGGCATTCCGCACAGCGTGGGCGACAAACCCTACGCCACGCCTCTGGGCGTATTGCCGCGCCAGCAGGTCCTGCACCACATGAGGGAGTCGCAGGTGTTCATTTCGACCTCCGAGATCGAGAACTCCTCCAATGCTGTGCTCGAAGCGCTGGCCCTGTGTGAGACAGTCGTGCTGTCCGACATCCCGTCGCATCGCGAGTTGATCCCCAATGGCGCAGGGCAGCCTTTCGTTCTCGATGGCCTGCGCTACCTCAATGTAGATGCGAGCGTCTTTGCCCTGGACCTGTCGCAGTACTCTTGGAGGAACACGATTTCCCATATGCTGTCGACCATGACCGCTCTGTCCGGCCGCGTGTGAAACTCGATACTTCAGCCCGCAAACCCATCCGATCACAACCGTTCCAGGAAGTCCGCCCAGGGCAGAATCAGGACCTTGCCGAGGCTATATGGCCGCTGGCGCGGCCGGTGGGGAGATGTGGATTGAGTCGGGATTTGGGTAATGGGGGCCGCCGGGGACAGGCACGGATGTCGATTCGCCAGTTTCCACGTCGTCACCTTGAAGGGGATGGGGAGATGCTATTAACCTCAAGAATCTTCTGGTCGAGTCGGATTCTCTTGATTGGCCGGCTCGCGTCGGAGAACGGCATTATATGCGTCAGCGGCGGCCCTGATACCAACCGGTTTCCTCTGCGGTTCTTGCCAGCGCAGGGCGCAGGCCGTGTCGCCAAGGGCGTGCGCGACCACCCCGCTGAATGCGCCCGAAGCCTGGCGAGAAGGCCCCGATACCTACAACAGGGCGAATCGCCCGTACTCGGCAAAGTGGCGGTCGAAGGCGATGGCGTCGGTGATACCCAGGCGCGCTACGGCGTTTGTCGTGATGAGCTGCCAGGAATCTGTTCGTGCCTGCTCGAAGGCGCGAACACGTCAGCGTAGAAGTCTCTCAGGCCAAACTCGGCACGCTTGGCGTCGTCTTGGCTGCAGAACAACCACTCGGCCCCGTGTCCCATGAGATGATGCCGACGCTCGCAGCTCGGACTACGACCGCGCTGAAGCGACCAGCGCGGGATGGATTCTCCGTCAGCGATCGAATCGGGTGGTAGGCGAGCGTGTACGTCTCTCTGGCGTCCAAGTCGGCCGCTGGGGCCTGGTTGGGTGCGAAAATGCCCTCGAGCGGGACCGAACGCTTCATCGCATTCCAGATCTGATAGCGGCCCGCCGTGAAGTGAAGGAAAACGCCGCAACAGTGCCACCCGAGGGAGTGTGATAACCTTGCGGACGAGGAGCACGACGATGGCCCGCATGGAAGCGCGAGACCTCGTGAAGAGGATCCAGGTCCTGCCGGATGCAGAGCAGACCAGGATCCTGTCGCGGGTGATGCAGGCCGAGGGCAAGAAGGTGGCCTGGTCTGAAGTGGAAGCGATCCAGCAGCGAATGGGCAAACTCGACGTCGACGATGAGCAGTTCACGCGCGAGATCGTGGAAGCCGTGCGCGAGGTATGGCGCGAACGCCGGCGCAAGAGCCGCAGCTAGCCCGCCGTGCCTGGCCACAAGCTTCGCGCGGTCCTCGACACGAGTGTCTTGTGGCCGGTGTCCTGCGGCCCGACGGGCCTTCTGGGCAGGTGCTGCGGGCTTTCCGGCAAGGACTCTTCACGCACGTCACATCGAGCGCGATCCTCGACGAGATGGTGGATGTGTCTCGAAGGGAGTCTGGCAGATCACAGTCAGCCTGGCCGTGGGGAAGGCGCGCGCGAACCACGCGAGCTTGATGGGCGAAACTGGACCACGCTTCACTTCGACGTATTCGTTCGGGGAACCGGGACAGCGCAGCGTCTCGGGCGCCCATGCGACCGCCACCAGCAGATTCACGAACGGTGACTTGCCTGGTTTCCGCGATCGCGGCCCCATTCGGCGGCCGGTGGGCACTTGGCAGACCGCCATGGGTTTGGATGTATACTGACCGGCGGATGCGCGGGATGATCGAAACGCAGGGCCAAGACCCACTTCTCGGGAAAATTGTTCAACGCCTGGTTGACGCGTGCCAGCCGGAGCGCATCTATCTTTTTGGATCGCGCGCACGGGGCGACGAGGGGGCTGACAGCGACTACGACATCATGGTGGTCGTGGCCCAGTCTGATGAACCCGCGTATCGGCGCGCTCAGCGCGCGCACAGCCTGCTTTGGGATCTGGGCGCAGCCGCCGACATATTGGTCTGGACGCGCGATGCCTTTGACAGCCGCGTCCATCTGCGCGCCTCGCTCCCTGCTACCATCGCCCGGGAAGGCAGACTGCTCTATGTCGCATGATCCTGCTCGAGTGGCTGAGACGAAGTCGTGGTTCGTCAAGGCCGCCAGCGACTTGCGCGCGGCAACTCACGAGCTGACCGCGGTTCCACCCCTGACAGACGATATCGTCTTCCACGCGCAGCAGGCAGCGGAGAAGGCGATGAAGGGCTACTTGAGTTGGCACGACCAACCGTTTCGTAGGACGCACGACCTCGCGGAGGTCGGGTGCCTATGTACAGCGATAGATGCCACCCTTGAACCGCTCCTCCGGCGCGCGGAGAGTTTGACCGTGTATGCGTGGGCATTTCGGTACCCCGGGGACGCGGAGGCCCCATCTGTCGAGGAGTCTCAAGCTGCCCTTGCGATCGCCCGAGAGGTTGTCGACTCTTTCCTTGCACGCCTTCCCGCGGACATTGGTGCTTGACGGGCGGGTAAGCGCCACCGCGACGCAACTTGGAAGGATTCCAACGCCATCCTCTGCCTCGACTTGGCGGTGCGCGTCTGCGACGTCGGCGGGCTTTGCAGGGGCGTTGGGGAGGATACAGGGGGGTGAATGCCGCCAAGTCCATGATCAAGTTCGCACGAGGGCGGGCGCGAGTACGGCGCTGAATGCGGCCAAGGCCTGGCGAGAAGGCCCCGATGCCTACAACAGGGCGAATCGCCCGTACTCGGCGAAGTGGCGGTCGAAGGCGATGGCGTCGGTGATACCCAGGCAAGCCATGACCACGAAGCTCATGGCGTCGCAGAGTGAGACTGCGGCGTTTGCGGTGATGAGCTGCCAGGAATCTGTTCGTGCCTGCTGGAAGCCGCGAACACGTCAGCGTAGAAGTCTCTCAGGCCAACCTCGGCACGCTTGGCGTCGTCTTGGCTACAGAACAACCACTCGGCCGCCGTGTCCCATGAGATGATGCCGACGCTCGCAGATCGGACTACGACCGCGCTGAAGCGACCAGCGCGGGATGGATTCTCCGTCAGCGATCGAATCGGGTGGTAGGCGAGCGTGTACGTCTCTCTGGCGTCCCAGTCGGCCGCAGGGGCCTGGTTGGGTGCGAAAATGCCCTCGAGCGGGACCGAACGCTTCATCGCATTCCAGATCTGATAGCGACCCGCCGTGAAGCTGATGCCGAAGTAGTCGAGCACTGCTCGAAGGTCATCTTTTCCGGAAGCGCGATAGCGGACCACGGCCTCCGATTGCGGGGCAAGAAGCTGGACTGCGAATGCGTTTGCACGCTGCTCGACCTGATCGACGCGGGTATCGTCGTGGGAGACACCCTTGGCCGCTCCACGCCACATGCGCAGGACCGGGGTGTGTCGACGGCCTCTTTGCGGTCCACAGGAAAATCGAAGGGAGTTCTTGAGCGTTCGGGACATCCTTTTGGGGCAGTTCCACATACCTATCAGACGTGATATGTATATGGGGTGAAACTGGTTGTTCGAGAGTGGTGATGAAACATGGCAAAGCGCAGTAGGGATTGGAACGAAGGCCTGGCTCGGGATCTGCAGAATCCGGCGTTTGCCCGCGAGTTTCTGGTGGCCGCTATTCACGAGGGGATTCCGCTGCAGCAGGCACTGGGAAAGGTCATTCGAGCCGCGGGGGTGAAGGAATTCGCGGCGCGGGCCGGCGTGGCCAGTCCGAATGTCCTCCGCGCCATCAATCCGCGCCACAACCCGACGCAGGAGACTCTCAACCGATTGCTGCGGCCATTGGGCCTCAGACTGAGCCTCGCGTTGATCGAGGAGACCAGGGGCAAGAAGGCGGCCTGACCGCCCAGCGAAAGACATCTACCACCCCAACAAGAAGTCCCAGGCCGCAACAGCGGTCGCCGACGGCCGCGTCGGCGAGTGAGGGGCCACGCCGAGCCGGACTCCTCATCCCAACCTTCTCCTCGGCAGACCGAGGAGAAGGAGTTCCAGATTTCTCTGTCACGCCTCGCTTAACGCTTATGGGGGTTTGCTGTCCCCGGCAAACGCTTGGTCTCAGGGGGGGCGTGCCTACAACAGGGCGAATCGCCCGTACTCGGCAAAGTGGCGGTCGAAGGCGATGGCGTCGGTGATACCCAGGCGCGCCATGACCACGAAGCTCACGGCGTCGCAGAGTGAGTAAGTCTTGTCTTCGTGGGAGCGCACGAGATCGATGGCCAGATTTTCATCTCCCTTGGACACCCGCTCCACGCCGCAGAAACCGAAATCCAAAGCGTCCAGGAACGCAATCGCGAAAGCTCGGCCATTTCTGGCCCGGTTCACGAGAAGTGCGTAGGTCTCGAAGACTACGGCGTTTGTCGTTATGAGCTGCCAGGAATCTGTTCGTGCCTGCTCGACTTACTCGTGTCGGTCCGCGTAGACCTCAGCCAGGTGCTTGTATTTGTCGCTCGCCACATCCGTGAATGAGGACTGGCCAGTACCCGCCTTCGCAATCCAAGCGTCGAGGGCGGCGAGGCGCTGCGCCTGTGCCCCGTTCACCTCTTCACTGACAAGATTGCCGGAGTCAGCCGAGGCGGTTGCCAAGCTCGGTCAGTCCCTCGCCGAGCGGAACGACGTCGATCTCTCCGAAACGGTAGTGCTGATGGCCGCCGTAGAGCAGTAGCCCGCGCGCCTGCGGGTAGTCCGTGCAGAACAGCCGCAGGGAGGCGATGTCCTCCTCGCGAAAGCGGGACGTACGCTTGACCTCGATGGCATGGAACCCGCGCGGACCATACAAGACGAAGTCGACCTCTTTACCATCGAACGTGCGCCAGAAGTGGATGTCGTAGCCGAGGCTGTGGTTCGCGTTCTCCGCGCGCAGCGACTGCAGGACCAAGGTTTCGATAGCGGAGCCATCGATGTCATCGGCGCTGTCCAGGGGGCCACGCGGGCGCAGCGCCCGATATACGCCTGCGTCGAAGAAGTAGAACTTCGGGTGCGTGGTCAGCTTTCGCTTTGCGCGTCGGCGGAAGCAGGGCACGCGCACGGACAGCAGGAGATCTTCGATGAGGTCGAAATGGCTCTCGACGGTCTTGCGGTTGATACCGCAGTCGGCGGCGACGGACTGCATATTAAGCACCGATCCCTGCGAAAAGCTGGCCGCCTCGAGGAACCGGCTGAAGGTGGCCACGTTGCGCACGAGCGCCTCCTGTTGAACCTCCTGGCGAAGGTAGGTGCCGACGTAGCTTTTCAGGTACTCGGCGGGATCTGGACTCACCCAGACAGTCGGAAGCATCCCGTGGCGAATGGCATGCGGTAGGTCGAACTTTCGGCCCAGCTCGGAAGCGGTGAAAGGGTGCATGGTCAAGGTTCGAGCGCGACCGCCAAGGAGGTTGCTGCCCGAGCGCTTGAGCTTGCGTGCGGACGATCCCGTGAGTACGAAGCGCAACCCGCGTGTTTCGATGAGTCGGTGGACTTCGTCTAGGAGCGACGGCAGCTTTTGTACTTCGTCGACCACGATGGTCTTCGCCCCGGCTGCGTCGGCTAGGGCTTCTAGCCGCTCGGCGTGACCGGCCAACTCGGCAAAGGTGGATTCCTTGAGCAGGTCGATGTGCAGGGCCGTGGGCAGCGCCGACCCGATCCAGGTGGACTTCCCAGTGCCGCGCGGCCCAAAAAGGAACAGGCTTGCCGACCCTGGCAGTCTCATCGTTCTGGCAATCACGTTGCCTTTTTTACCATAAAAACGGCAACAGAGATGCCGAAAGATCCTCGGGGGCGGCCCACAGGCGCGCCGCGCTGGCTGCTGCGGCTCGATCCAGAACAACGTCGAGCACGATGTTCTGGTCGAGCAGCAGTCACTTCACCGACATTTTCTTCGCAAATGACTCCCGAATTCGTCGCGGGAGACACCCTTGGCCGCTCCGCGCAGCATGCGCAGGACCGGTAGGCGGCCAGCCCGCGGATGCCCGTGCCCTCCGCCCCCCCTCGCCCGGCGTCCGCTTGGGGGTCGGGGCCAGGTCGAGCCGGACTCCTCATCCCAACCTTCTCCTCGGCGGACCGAGGAGAAGGGGTCCCTTGAGTTATGCACTTGAACATTATGTTCTTGAGCATAATAGTTCCATTCCATGGAATTCGTCGGCCGACGTGAGGAGATGGAACGCCTCGATAGCCTATGCCGGCGCCGCAAGGGCGGCTTGGCAGTCCTGACCGGGCGAAGGCGCGTCGGGAAGACGCACGCAAGCGCGGGTTGCTTGGCGAAGTGAAGTGGTCCGAGCGGGCTTTCCGCCGGGCCGAGCTTGGTCAGATTGCAGACAGCCTTCGTCGAAAAGGAGTCCCCCCCATGCTCACGAAGGTTTCCGAGATCGTGTACTGCGTGTTCGTGCCCAAGGCCGAAGACGGGGTGCGGGAGATCGACGGGATGCTGGTTGTAGATGCGGCGGCGGTGGCAGCGGCGGGGACGTAGCAAACCCCTTTCAGGGGGGGCGTCGTCCACCGTCGCGCTCTCCGGCAGATGCTCGTTCAAACGGGCGGAGGCGCCCCGGACAAGCTGCGCGGCCGGTACGTCATGGTCGAAGGCCGGACCCAGGACAGAAGGAGAACCCACAAGCAGCTTCTACCTCCGCGCTTCAGCATGCAGCTTGATGCCCAGAGCGCTGATGACCTTGAGAATCGTGTCGATCCCTGGGCTTCTCTCTCCCGACAGGGCCTTGTAGAGGCTCTCCCGGGACAAACCTGAATCCTTCGCGACCTGGCTCATCCCTCTTGCTCGAGCGATGTCGCCAATGGCCTTGGCGACCATCGACGCATCACCGTTTGATTCCTCGAGCACAGATTCGAGGTAAGCTGCCATTTCTTTGGGCGTCCTCAGATGCTCCGCCACGTCGTAGCGAGTGGTTTTGGTCTTTCTCATGACTTGCTCCTACAGATTCTTGGCCAGCCGGACCGCGGTTTTGATGTCGGCCGCTTGGCCGGACTTGTCGCCGCCAACAAGCAAGATGACAATCCACTGTCCTCGTCTTGTGAAGTACACACGGTATCCGGGACCGTAGTCGATGCGCAGCTCTGATACGCCTTGTCCCACGGACTTGGAATCGCCGAGATTGCCCGCTACGACCCGTTCGATGCGAACGAGCACGCGCGCCCGCGCTCTCACGTCACGAAGCCCGTCGAGCCAGCGGACAAACTCGTCGGCCTTTCGAACTTCGAACACCTGCGAACTGTAGCCAGGTGGCTACAACAAGTCAATGATCTGTTCGTGTAGCCTCTGCACTTCGTCGACGACGATGGTCTTCGTCCCGGCTGCGTCGGCTAGGGCTTCTAGCCGCTCGGCGTGACCGGCCAACTCGGTCTATGTCGCATGATCCTTACCTTGAAATCACGATGGCAAGCGACGAGTTTACAATCATCCGAAGGTGGGAGCGTCTTGGGAGGGATTCGCTCTCGACCAAACCGTGCAGCACCTGCGTGCCCGACCTGAGGAATGCTACTTTTGGGCGACCCACGCGGGGGCTGAACTTGACCTCCTCGTCGTGCGCGGCAAGCAACGCGTGG
>Ga0265316_10005133_pt1 | contig 12830 bp, 8 predicted proteins | sample 4522metaG_FD_202092 | JGI IMG/M metagenome (GOLD analysis project Ga0265316, IMG submission 202092) | Rhizosphere microbial communities from Carex aquatilis grown in University of Washington, Seatle, WA, United States - 4-5-22 metaG | ecosystem: Host-associated > Plants > Roots > Rhizosphere >... | reverse complement strand
ATGGACCAGGTAATAATGATATTTCAACAGGGCTGGAATTTCTCAATCATATGTTGTCTCAAATCGGAAAACATGCAGGAATTGATCTTAAAATTAATGTCAAAGGTGATCTTGAAGTTGACGAACACCACACGATCGAAGACACAGCAATTGCATTAGGCGAGGCTATAAACAACTGTCTTGGAAACAAAGCGGGTATTGAACGCTATGGGTTTGTCCTCCCTATGGATGATTGTCTGGCACAGGTTGCGATTGACTTTGGCGGACGAAGTTGGTTGGTATGGGATGTTCAATTCAAGCGCGAAAAGATAGGCGATGTACCGACAGAAATGTTCATTCATTTTTTTAAATCATTTTCAGATGCTGCACATTGTAATCTAAATATTAAGGCTGAAGGTGATAATGAACATCACAAAATTGAAGCAGTATTCAAAGCTTTTGCCAAAGCAATTAAAATGGCAATTCGTCGCGATTCCGGGAATCTTCAGGTTCCTTCTACTAAAGGAGTTCTATAAAATATGAGATAATTTTATTTATAAATGAAAATTGCAATTATAAAATACAACGCTGGAAACATAATGTCGGTTGAATTTGCTTTGAAGAGACTTGGCGTTGCATGCGAAGTAACTGACGACTTTGAAAAAATAAAAAAAGCAGATAAAGTTATATTTCCTGGTGTAGGTGAGGCCAGTACAACAATGGTATATCTAAGGAATAAGAAATTGGATGTTTTGATTAAAAGTCTTAAACAACCAGTATTAGGAATCTGCCTTGGTCTGCAACTCATGTGCGAAAATTCCGAGGAGGGAAAAACTGAATGTCTGGGTATTTTCGAGGAAAAGGTTAAACTATTTGAACCTAAATTAAAAGTTCCTCACATGGGTTGGAATACATTGAACAAAATAAAGTCAAAATTATTTTCTGCAGAATTGGAAAACCAATATGTATATTTTGTTCACAGTTATTACGCAGAAACCGGTCCTGATACAATTGCTGTTACTGATTATATTATACCATTCAGCGCTGCTCTGCATAAGAATAATTTTTATGCAACTCAATTTCATCCCGAAAAAAGTGGTGAGGTTGGTGCAAAAATATTGAAGAATTTTGTTGAATTGTAAATGAAAAATGAAGTTAGAGAAGTTAGAGAAGTTAGAGAAGTTAGAGAATAAAAGAATTTAATAGAATTGTTTTCAAGCAATATTAATCTTTTCAAACAAAACCTGGAAACATCAATGATCTCAATAATTCCTGCCATTGACATAATAGACGGAAAGTGCGTCAGGCTTTCACAAGGAGACTATAATCAAAAAATAATCTATAACGAAGATCCATTAGAAGTAGCTAAAACATTTGAAGAAGTTGGAATTAAAAGATTACATATTGTTGATCTGGATGGAGCAAAAGCCCGACATGTTGTAAATACTAAAATACTTGAAAAAATTGCGACCAGAACACATTTGAAAATTGATTTTGGTGGCGGCATAAAAAGTAATAAGGATATATGCCTGGTATTTAATTCAGGTGCATCTCAAGCAACTATAGGAACTATTGCAATAACCCAAAAACAAATGTTTTTGGAATGGCTCCAAACTTATGGAAGTGACAAAATTATCCTGGGTGCTGATGTTAGCAATAATAAAATAGCTATTTCGGGCTGGTTAAAAGTATCTGAAACAGACCTGTCTGATTTTTTGAATGACTATATAAATGAAGGTATAAAATATGTTTTATGCACAGACATAAGTAAAGATGGCATGCTTCAGGGTGCCTCAATTAATCTTTATAAAAAAATGCACATTCAGTTTCCCGATCTTCAGATAATCGCAAGCGGAGGAATTACCGACATAGCAGAAATCCAGGAGCTTGATAATTGCGGAATATATGGAGTAATAATCGGTAAAGCAATTTACGAGGGAAGAATCAAACTTGAGGATTTGAAAAAAAAATTAAGCCAATGTACTTGATAGATTCTCATACCCACCTCTTTCTCGAAGAATTTGATGCAGACAGGAACGTAATAGTTGAAAAGGCTCTTGACCAAAATGTTCATAAAATGCTGCTTCCTAATGTGGACTCTTCAACAATCTATAAACTCATCAAAACCTGTCAGATATCGCCAAAATCACTATTTCCTGCAATAGGTATGCATCCATGTTCTGTTAAAGATAATTTCCAAAGCGAGCTTGATATACTATTTAATTTACTACAAAATCAAAAATTCTTTGCAATAGGGGAAATTGGTGTCGATTTGTACTGGGACAAGACCTATTTTAGCGATCAAATCAAAGCTCTTGAAATGCAAATCGACTGGGCAATAAATTTCAATCTGCCCGTTATTCTTCATTGCCGTGAATCATTTGAAGAAGTGTATTCAATAGTGAAAAAGTATAAGGCATTACGTGGTGTATTTCACGCTTTTACAGGAACTAAGGAACAGGCGAATAAAATAATGGACCTGGGATTTTTCCTCGGCATTGGTGGTATAATTACATTTAAAAATTCAGGATTGGACAAAATTGTTGCAGATATTCCTTTAGAAAGAATTGTTTTGGAAACTGACTCTCCATATCTGACACCTGTTCCCTACAGAGGCAAACGAAATGAACCTGCCTATATCAGATTTATTGCTGAAAAACTTTCCGTTATTTTGGGCAAATCTTTTGACGAAGTTGCCAACAAAACTTCATTAAATGCTGAGAATTTATTTGCAATTTAATTCCTTTTAATTGGAATAAAGATTCACCTAATGTAAACCATAGGAAGTTAATTTTTCTTAATTTTATTTTTATAGAACTATCTTTTTGTTTTCATGATATACATCTTGTTAAAAGAAGTGTAGAAAATTGCTAAGAGAACCCTATCTTTAGGGTGATATTTAATTTATATGAATCAAGAAAGATCAATTCTTATAATCTATACCGGAGGAACTATTGGTATGGTGCATGATCCGGAGACTGGAGCTCTTCAGCCCCTGAATTTTTGCGAGCTCCTGACACAAATGCCCGACTTAAAAAGATTTGGATTTAAACTTTCAACAATTCCTTTTGATCCACCTGTAGATTCAGCCAATATCAATCCTGATTTTTGGATTAAGCTGACAAACCTTATTGATAAAAACTACAAAGATTATGATGGTTTCGTTATCCTGCACGGGACGGATACAATGGCTTATACTGCATCGGCATTGAGTTTCATGTTAGAAGATCTTCAAAAACCAGTAATTTTCACCGGATCACAATTACCAATTGGTTTATTACGTACTGATGGAATGGAAAATCTGGTAACGTCAATTGAAATTGCGGCAGACAAACGAAATGATGTACCGGTAGTTCCGGAAGTATGTATATATTTTGAAAATAAATTATACAGAGGTAACCGTACAAGCAAATACAGCGCTGAACATTTTAATGCTTTTCGATCGGTAAATTATCCGACCTTGGCAGAAGCCGGTATCCATATCAGGTATAATTATTCAGCTATAGAATATCCAACTATCACAAAGAATTTAACTGTCCATAAGATGTTGGACAATAATATAGCATTACTTAAAATTTATCCAGGTATTAGCAAAGTTATCATGGATGCAATTTTAAAAACTGAAAATTTAAGAGCGGTTGTACTAGAAACATTTGGTTCAGGAAATGCTCCATCTGATTCATGGTTCATTAATCGCATTAAAAAAGCAGTTGACAACGGTATAATAGTATTGAATGTTTCTCAATGCTTTGGAGGTAGCGTAGAGATGGGAAAATATGAAACCAGTATGGAGCTGCAAAATAGCGGTGTGATTAGCGGATATGATTCTACAACAGAATCTGCCATAACCAAACTTATGTTTTTGCTGGGTCATAACCTGTCACATGAAGAAATGAAAAGATCGCTGAACAAACCTATAAGGGGCGAAATAACAATAAATTGATCTACCGTTGCTGATTTTTAAGTGATAGTTGAATATTGAATATATATTTATTTACTTTGCATCCTTTTATTTTATAAATAAACAATTTCCGGAGAGATGTCCGAGTGGTCGAAGGAGCACGCCTGGAAAGTGTGTAAGCTTCAAAAGGGCTTCGTGGGTTCGAATCCCACTCTCTCCGCAAAAGCAATAAAAATGACCTGTTAGGGCATTTTTATTTTCTGAAATTCGCCAAACTCGTTTAAGCAAACATATCAAATTAAAAATGATATGAACTTCAGCTATAAAATGTTTTCTTTAGTGGTGGAATCATAAAAAGAATTACGAAATAATCGATGACTAATGCATATTTAGCATTTCCTATACTCTAAAAATATATTAATCAAAAAAACATTTAAATTTATGTCCATATTTATAAACCTGATGAAAATAATAAAATACAATAGAACCAGTATGAATGAAAACCAAACAGAAAATGGATCCAGCAATTTTAGTAATATAGATGCAAATGGTGAAAAAGATTTATTAAGTAAATTGGATGCCTTTTTCAAAAGACATTTAAAAAAGATTTTCTTTCTTTCTTTGTTTTTTACTTTGACACTCGGCTTATTATTATTTAATAAGTACATTAGTCTTGCTGGAGACGATGCGAGTTACATTGTCCGTGCTTCTGATTTAATTTCCAAATTCTCGTTTCCAGGTTATCAGGGGCCTTTTTATCCTATAATATTAAGTCCATTTGTTTATTTTTTTGGCATAAACCTGATCGTTCTAAAAAGTCTTTCATTATTTTTCATTTTGGGGTTCATGTGGTTCACATATAAAACTTTTTGTAAACGAATTTCTCCTTTTGTTTTAGGCACCAACTTAATCCTGCTATCTCTTAACAGTTATATTCTATATTATTCAAGTGAAACATTTAGTGAAGCTTTATTTATGTTTATTCAGTCGATATTATTTTTTGTATTTTTTAAATATTTTATCGATAATGAAGTAAGAGTTACTATAAAAGATAATTTAAAAAGAAATTTAATTCTTGCTTTATTATTGCTATTGCTAGGTTTAACAAGAAGTATAGGTTTTTTAGGAATCGCAATTATTTTCATGTATTTTTTTACACTCAGGAAATGGAAAGAAATTTTATATATGGGTGTGACATTCTTATTAATTTTAATTTTATACCAGGGCTTGAAATACATTTTATGGGGTTCATCAGCACTTCATCTATCTGGACAGACTTCTGAATTGATGTATAAGAACACCTACAATCATGCATTAGGTAAAGAAACAATAACAGGTTTTATATTTCGTTTTCTGGAAAATTCAAATTATTACATTTCCAGAGGGTTTTTGGCTGCATTAGGTTTTTTCCCATCTTTGCTGGCAGAACAGGATGGGAATATTTTTATTACAATCGGATTTTATTTATTTTTCCTGACTGGAATAATTATTGTGAATAAAAGGAATAAATTCCTTTTATTCACGGGCATTTATACTTTTAATTTCCTGTTTTTTTCATTTTGTATTCTACACACATACTGGCGCCAATTAAGACTGATTACGCCATTTATACCTTTAATGCTGCTATTTTTGACTTCAACAATTTATTATTTATTAAAAACCAGGCAAGCAAAGAAATTTCAATTCCTGATTATACTATTTTTATCAGCAGTTCTTATTGCTACAATCATGAAAACTGAAGAACAGGTTGAGTTAATGCCTCAGATTAACAATACTTACGGAGGACTATCTGCCGAATCTGTCAATTATATTGAGGCAAGTAAATGGGCCGCAGAAAATGTTCCAATTAATGAAGCAATAGCCTGCAGAAAACCTGATATATCATTTATCTATGGAAATAGTCGTCATTTCTACGGAATTGAATCTGTTCCTTCATACTCTGTTGATTTGATTTTAGGAAAATGGGGTGAAAATCAACAACAATACATTGCTATAAGATTTTCTGATTTTCGTGAAAAATATCTGAGCTATTTTAATGATTCAATTTTAACAGCAAGATTAACAGCGTATATATCGCAACTAAATGATCAATTTTTTATATTTAAAATTCCGAATGAAACCAAAGTTCAGTTCTTAAATGAAATTGATAAACTCGCATTCGACAATATTCAAAATCCTGAAAATTTAAAGGAAATGTTAAGTGACAGCGCATCTTTATTCTATCCTGATACATTATTAAATATACTTTGTAAAAACAATGTCCGGTATATACTAGTTTCACCAGCAGTCAGTATGAATAGTGAGTCCAATAAATTCAGTATTTCTACAATTTCAAAGTTTATTTTATATACCAGGCTTAAGTATCCAAATTTGTTTAGTTATGTGACGAAATTTGGCGATGATGCACCAGTTAAAATAATGAAAATAAATTATGAAAAATATTTTTTGCATGCTTATCAGGATATGAAGTAACCAATACTCATTATTCCTTAAGTATTTTGGCAGTTAGCACTTTATCATCTGCCAAAATGCGAATTACATAAAAACCACTTTTCCAATTATCAGCTTTGACGTCAATAAATTTTTTTAAATTGTGATAATATTTTGAGTAAAATACAATAGTTCCGGTAGCTGAATATATAGTGATTTGTATATTTGTCGCGATCAATGCATCATCTCGCACAACAAAATCCATGGTAACAGGCTGAGGATAGATGCTAATGTTATCAAATCTTATTTTTGAAGTTGCAATATCATTGTAATCAGAAATATTTATATAGAACGAACCCCCATCTCTTCCCCTGCTTACGTCAACCTGTAACCAATAAAGTTTTCCTAATACTACAGGAATATTATTTATTGCTGAATTAATATTTGAAGTACTTAAATCATCGTTAGCTGCCAGCATTTTATAATTGCCACTTAATAAATCTGCTGAAGAAGTAGCATCATATAGTGCAATTCGACTATCGATACCTTCGGTAGATATGAATAAAGGGTTCGTTTGAGCAATTAAAGTAAACCATACACTATGCTGAACTGAATTATTAATACTTAGAAATTGATCGCACCACGAATCCTGACCTGTGCAAGAAGTATGTGGAGGAGTAGGTTCTCCTGTTTGGCTCATAGCACAAAGGTTCGTAAATGGACCGTTATGACCAAGGGAAATTTTAGTTGCAAATTCCACATTATCATTCGAGGGCTTTATTAATGAATAACTAACTTTATTGTTCCCGGAACAAACTCCATTTTTTCCTGTAACATTAACTGAAATGGCAATTGTAGAATCAAACACATCTGAATTAAATTTTTTAATTATGGCAGAATCATTTAATAATTTTGAGAAGTAAAAATAATTGTCTGAGCCCGAATTAAAATTCCATTCATAATCAGTTGCTCCTTTTGCTATGATTTCAAGGCTGTCAAAATTACTTAAACAAATGCCATCAGGAGAAGTACTGTTTGCCGTTACATTTAATTCATTCGAAGAGATTATTGAACTATCTGCAACAATTGAATCATTTCCGGATTCATTGCCGGTCAAAAGGATAACATTATAATAGCCAAGTTTCTTAAAAACCACCTCAGGATTTTCAGAAGTTGAATCAGTGTTATTAATATAGGTAACTGAATCCGGGATAAACTTCCATTTCCAAAAAGTAGAATTAAAAACCGAATTATTTTTTAATTGTACCGGTGTTGAAATACAGACTTGCGGAAAAGCTTCGTAAAATTGCGGATCAGGAATATTAGAAGAAGGGAAATATCCGTCAATGTTCATCAATCCTGTCGCATTAGGATCCAAAAAATATTTGAGAGGCTTATAAATTGAATAATTGTGTTTCCATGAATAACTTAGCATACCGAAATATTCATGAGCTAAATCACTTCCGTGAAGTTGTCCAATAATTCTTTTATTTTCATCAAATAATGGAGCACCTGATGAACCAGGTTCAATTTTACCACTTGTAATATTAGTAACCCAATGCGAATAAGCAGGTGAAGAGGTGCTGTTATTCCAATCTAAAAAGTCATCTATTATAACCGGAGGTTTAAAATCAAAAGCAATTTTCTTTGGGTTGCCAGCAGGATGATGAATACATACTGTCGATTTTCCGATAGTGCCAGTTCTATCCCAACCTGAATAATAAGGTTGATAATCAGGTGGGGGCGTATCAGCTAGTCTTAATAAAGTATAATCGGACTCAGGGCCTGTTGAAAGAATTGATGCACCAGAAAGAGTTCTATATTGTATAACTGAAGTGGAACATTGAATTTCATCATAATTGAAATATGCAACCATTGATTTGGCCGTAATTGAATCGTGGATACAATGACTGGCAGTTAAAAAGTAAGGAGTACCATCCTTATTAACATTATTTATCAAAGAGCCGGAACACAAATATCCCGATCCTGCAAATTTAAAAGTTATCATGCAAGTAGAATGTTTCTGATTTTGCCAATCTCTTCCGTCAGGACAATTAATGCCATTATAGATATTTTGAATTGAACTTGATTGAATATCTATAAATGCTTTGCCTACAGAACCTATTATTACCATTCCATTAAATGAACTATTTTTTGGCTCAAAGTATTCCACAATTAAACTTTCTCCTTTAAAATCTGCTACTATAAAGGAACTGTCCTGTTGAATATTTTTATTTGTAAATGCACCTATGAAGTGTTTCATTTTTTCGTCATATATATAAAGTTTGGCTCCTTCAGGAATCACAAACTTTGAGAAAATAATTTGTAATGAAACTGCTCCTGTTCCTCTCAATTTATATTGCCATAATTGACCATCGACCAATTTTGTATTTAATCCCTTTTTGATATCAATAGCAACTTCTTCAAAAATTGAATATTTTAGTGGAATTGCTTGCATGCTGTTTTCCAACAATACTTTATCTTTATTTAACATAACCAGGTTGTATATAGGAATTGATTGTGCTGATTTTAAATTAAGTTTAAGCCCAAGCCCATAAGGTAACCCGCCGATAGAAATTTGAGAATAAATAATAATTGAGTTTAGAATCATCAGAGTTAAAATAATTTTTCTCATGATAGATTAATAGTTTATAGGCATAATAAACAAGTAAATTGATGGTTTGATATTTATTTAGAAGAATATTTTTATGAAATCATTCATATGCCAATATTATTAGCCCTGATGATGATTTTCAGTCTTTAAGAATTTGGAGGATTTAAATATTTGTTGGTAACTGAAGGATATTAAAAAAACCAACTCCAGGCAAAAACCAAAAAATGGAATTTTGATCAGAGTTGGTAATAATTATAATAATTTAAAAAGCAGTACTCGAAGTCTGATTTATTTACCTTCGTCCTGATGGCTTCTGATTGTTATCTTTTGAATCATCTTTCTGAACCGCATCTTTTTTCTTTGAATCGTCTTTTGAAATAACTTTTGTATTTTCCTTAGGTTGTCTCATATTTCTATTAACCTTTACAGGCTTTCCAATATCTTTTCCTGAATAAACAGCAGGTTGCGTCTTATTTTCTGTTGTTACCTGTTTGTTTTCCTGATTATTTTGATTCCTGTTATTGTCGATATTGTCATTTCTTTTTTCATCAATTTGAGACTTTTGATATTCTTGCTTTCTTACAGGTTCATTCTTCACTTCTGGACGCGGAAAAGATTTCGATTTTTCCGTTTCGAAAGTCTGATCCCTTCGTTCTGGCTGATTATTTTTAACCGGAGTAGATCCCCGCCTGTTATTGTTATAAATTACTGTTTTTACATTTTCATTATACCCGCGCATTGATTGGTAAGAATTTTCTGAATTATTGTTAATAACAGCTGTATTATCCCGATATGAATTACGATAATAATACCTCGGATAATGAGAAGTGTAAATTTGATGTTGCCGCCAGGGTTCGTAAACATGATAATCCAGCACTACAACAAAAGCGTTGTTTGTATCATAATTGTTATACATAGGAGGCAAGTAAGCACTGAATATCCATTGACCGTCCTCAAGATAAACATACTCATGGTTCCAAACATCATAATAAACTTCCAAATCAGGAAGGTAATAATATCTTACATGCTGAACGTCGTCATAAGCAGGAGCCCAAACGGGTGGTGGCGGAGGGGGTGGTGGAGGTGGCGGAATAGTTTCTGTGTTAGCAGTAGTTCTGTTAGGAACATAAACGGCACAACCTTGCATTATGATTGCAATCAGTATAAAGCTTCCTAGCCAGGTAATGAAATTCTTCTTTTTCATTATTCGAAATGTCGTAAATTTTGCTTTCATGAATTTAATATTATTTATGAATTTAGTATTCAATTATTGTACCATATTTAAAGGTTTAAACAATTAAGTGTCCTGAATTAAGTTTCAATCATTGAAAATCGATTAATAAACGCTAATGTTAAAGCTTTTAAACAAATTTAATTATTTATTTGATATATTATAGTGAACAAAAATTTCGTTAATGATTCAAATTTTATTTCAGAAGAAAATATTTAATGCGATTTTTATTAATTCTACTTTGACAGATTTCAAAATCAACCAGTTTTTACCCTTAATCCCAAACGGGAACTGGTTGATTTTTCAGCTTTCTCCCTTTTGGGTTTGGGGTAAAAAAGCTGAAAAATCTCAGAAAAACCTAATCTATCAAAGCAGAATTAATCTAAAACGAAAATGTACATATTTAGTTTATTAATAGATTTTTAATGTTTTTATGGTTCAAGTTCACTTATAATTTAACTTTGTATTTTTAATATCGTTCAATGAAAAAAATTTTAAATGTCTTTCTTATTTCGCATTTTAGCTTCATTCTGGCTATTGGCCAATTAAACCCTGAATACTGGATAAATAGCGGAAGAGATAAAATAATAAATAAAGAAGATTTATCCGCAATTGAATATTTTAATACCATACTTCGCTTTGTTCCTGATTTAGATGAAGCATATTACCTTAGAGGTATTTCGAAATTCGATTTGAAAGATTACAGAGGGGCAATAAGCGATTTTACCTCAGCAATAAAAATAAACTCTATTTATTCTGAATATTATTTGTTTCGTGGTAATGCTAAAGAAAAATTGCTTGATTTTAAAAGCGCCAGGGAAGATTATAATATGGCGATTGAAATAAGACCTATAAATAAGGAAGCTTATATCTGCAGAGGGTTAAATTCAATTTTGTTTAAAAAGTATGATGAAGCGATCTCGGATTTTAATTTTGCAATTGAAATTGACCGGTTTTATTCATATGCCTATTTATACAGGGCAGTCGCAAAAGAAGGAAGTACGAAATATGAAGAAGCAATGGTTGATTTTTCAAAAGCTATCCAGCTTAGTCCATTGAATAGTGAAGCTTATGTAAGGCGCGGAAGGAACAGATGTGATATGAAAGATTTTAAAGGTGCAATTGTTGATTATACTCATGCAATTCAAATTGATTCTGTGAGTTCATTTGCCTATTTCAACCGAGCAATAGCCAAATATGAAATACAGGATTTTGCCGGTGCCATGAAAGATTATAATAAAGTAATTTATTTGGATCCCGAAAATTCTCTTACTTACTACAACAGGGCAGAGTTAAAAGCCAAAAACGGAGACTTTAAAGGAGCCATCGAAGACTATAATAAAGTTCTTCAAATAAATCCAAAAAATGTATATACTTATTTTAACCGTGCCCTCATGTGGCAGAAACTTGAAAAAAACCATAAAGCCATTGATGACTATACGAGTGCCATTAATTTGAATCCTATTTTCGCCGTTGCTTATTTTAACCGTTCAATTGCCAGGCACAGTATTAAGGATGAATTAGGTGCCGAAAAAGATTATAGTAAAGCCGTTGAGATAAATGCAGAATTAAATAAGTCAAATAAATCGAATACAATAGATTCTACCGGACTTGCAAAACTTATAGAATTTACTGCCGATTTTGAAGAAGGAAATATCAAAGCAGCACCGAACATTGAAACTGGCATATTCCGGTTTTCAAATTATGAAGTAAGTCTTGGTTTTACAGATACTGTGAAACTTTCTAAAATTGAATATTCTAAGGTTTCTGAGCTTAATAATGAACTTGCACCAGGAAATAAGTTCACTCTTAGTAGCCAGGACGATACAATACCTCAGATCAAAGCAGGACACCTGCTCGATTCCTTAGAAAAAATATCAGCATCTCCCAAAAATATTTACAAATTATTTGCGCGGGCAATTTTGAAAAATAAACTTGAGAATTACAGCGGTGCCCTTGATGATTATAACCTGATTATCGGTATGAAACCAGATAATAGTCTTGCCTATTTTAACAGAGCAAATACCAGATATGTAATGGAATCAATTGTAAATACTTTAAATGATTACAACAACAACATAATTTATATTGGAAACAATGCTCCTGCTGCACAACCCGTAAAACCTAAAAAAATAACCACTCCAAATTACGACAATGAAGTTAACGATTACAATAAGTCCATAGCGTTAGATCCAGGATTTTATTACGCGTATTTTAATTTAGCTAACCTAAAAATTGAAACAAGAGATTTCCTGGGTGCCATATTAAATTTCAGCAAAGCAATAGATATCAATCCAAAATTTGGAGAAGCATATTATAACCGGGGGCTAGCCTATTTGTACGTAAAGCAAACTGATGAAGGCTGTATTGACCTTAGTAAAGCCGGAGAGTTGAACATCCAAAGGGCTTACGAAGCTATTAAGAAATATTGTAATCAATGATAGGAATAAGGTTAAAAGGTTAAAAGGTAAAAGGGTTAAAGTAATATGTAACAAAAGCTTTTATTCAATCGTCTTATTACAATACTTCGGTAAAGTTATGTAACTAACTTATAATTAAAAATTTGAAATACATAGAAATAAATTGAAATATTTCTTTATTTCTATGTATTTCTACGTATTACAAATTATTGTAATTGAAAAAATAAAATGTTTAATGAACTATTGTTTTTAATT
>Ga0265316_10005128_pt1 | contig 12833 bp, 19 predicted proteins | sample 4522metaG_FD_202092 | JGI IMG/M metagenome (GOLD analysis project Ga0265316, IMG submission 202092) | Rhizosphere microbial communities from Carex aquatilis grown in University of Washington, Seatle, WA, United States - 4-5-22 metaG | ecosystem: Host-associated > Plants > Roots > Rhizosphere >... | reverse complement strand
GCAGCGCTCTGACCCTGCTGGTTTTTCCGAGTGGTGGTGGTCTTCGACTTACCTTCTGACGGCGCTCCGTATAGACTGTGCTCGCCCAGGCGGGTAGCTCAGTGGCAGAGCAGGCGCCTTACACGCGTTACTGTGGTGCGTCTGATAATTCCGAGTTATCAAACACACTCAAAACACGTGGTTTTCAATGAACCACACCGCGCACCACGCAACGCCGACAGTCGAGAAAGTGCAATTTCGGTACAATTGGGCGCAGAATGGGAACCCAATTGGGCAATTGAAGACGTAGACTGAACCCTTGGGCAATTTAGGATTGATCCCCGAGTCGTGGTCCGGCACTCATTCCCACGCTACGCCCCACCGGCCGCAATAGGCGCGCGCTGGTGGGGCGTTTTCATGTTCTTGGGGTGCTGATGCCACAGGCACAGGGCGTGGCTCCCGAAGAGCAGGCAGAAGCGTGAAGGGTGTGCAGGGGTTGCGGCGAAGCCCGAACGGCGCGATCATGGTTCGCATGGTAGCCAGACTGTGCTGTGTGCTTTCGTGTCTTCTTGTGGCGTTCCTTGGCGGTTGCGGCGGTGGGAGTCAAGCCGCCAGCCCGCCAGGCGCTCCCGCCGACGCGAGCGCCGCACCGGCCACGTGTGTTCCCGGCGCCAGCATCGCCTGCGCGTGCGTGACCGGCCAGCAGGGCGCCCAGGTTTGTACCGCGGCGGGCACGTTCGCGGGGTGCGTATGTTTGGCGTCTGACAGCGGGGCGGCTGTCGCGTTGCCAGATGCGCAGGCGACACAACCAGACGCACAGTTTGTGCGCAGCGCCGCATGCGGGACAACGGAGTGCGGAAAGAGGATCGACCTGATAGCCGCGGCGGAGATTGATTGTGGGCCATGCCCTGACGCAGGGACGCCGGACGTTCCGCCGGCCATGCCAGATTCTCAGCCACAGAAACCCGACGCTACTTCATGCCCTGCGGTCTGCCCCACCTATGCGAAGCCAGTCATCTCCTGGACATTGGCTGGGAACGGAGGGTACTTCCACGTCAATCCTCCCGATGGCTTCTATCCAGCGCAATGGCAAAACTCATCGCTGACCTTGAGCGTGACGTTCTCGGCCGAGTGTCTCCAGGTGACTATCACAGAAACGGCAGGGCCTCCGCTGTTAACGATGGGATCTACCACGGACAAGACGTCGGCGACCTCCGAGGATTTTCAAGAAGTCGTCCAGATGTGCTATTTGCCCGCGAGCAAGTATCCGCAGAACAGACAATGCCCGCCACTAGACAATGCCTATCTCGTGCCAGCAACCTTCGTCGCGCATGCTATGTACCCCCCTAGCTGCGCGGGTCCATGCAACCTGGACAGCGACCCGATAGACGTGAGTTTTCGGGGGCCGTATGTTGGGATATTGCCGACCACTGAAAACGAACACCCCGATGCTGGACAGTTCGTAGGGCCATGAGCAAGCATTCGCGCGGGACCGCCGCCGACGCGAACAAGCGGCGGGTGGGGCCGCGTGGCATCTCTTCCACTGACCGGGCACCCCGAACCCCCGCACTGAGAACCCGGCCATAGTGCCGCGTGTGGTTTCGCCGCTGTCCGGTGGTGCGGCCAGAAACGTGCCCCTGAGAGACGCCACGGCGCACCGCAGTGTATAAGATATACTAGTAGGTGGGCGGCGACTCGGATTGATCCCCGAGCCGCGGGCCGGCGCGCATTCCCGCACGGCCCTGCCCAGTTTCCTTCCTCGAAGTGGAATGCAGGGAATGCAGCCGTGACGGCAGCCAGGACGAAGACGAAGGCAAGAACGAACGCGGCTCACGCCGGCGCGTCGATTGCGGCCCGGGCGGGGCTGACTGATGTTGTGGGCGCGGCCTGGACAGAGTTTTTTCGGAAACACCCGGCGGAGGCCAAGCGGCAGAAGAGGGAGGCGCAGAAAGACAAGCGCTGGAACAAGCGCCACCCACCGGTCAGCGGTGAGAAATTGGACTGGCTTGCCGAGGAGTGTGGAGGCGCGCCGGCCAAGCCGAGGGCGAAAGCACGCCACGGCCAGCGCACGACCCTTCAGAGGGCGAGCGCGTGGGTGAATGGTGAGGCGGGCCTTGCCCGCTTTGGCTTCACGGCCGAAGACCTAACGCTCGCCCTTGGCGTCGTAGTGGTCGACCCCGCAGAGCCCGCGCGATCCGATCTGGACCGCTTGGAGCATGCCCGCTTCACCGTTGCGGTGCTGGACGCCACCCATCGCTTCTATCAGGCAACCCGAGACGCCTTCCCTTCGCGGGCGGCGTTGGAAACCGCGCTCTTTGAGTGGACGCCGGCAGTCTTCCAGTGGCAGGTGAGAAACCGGCAAGCGGTGAAAGCCGCTTCGCAGAAGGGCGTGAATGGGCGAGCTTTCTGCGAAGAAGTGGTGCGGCTTTCTGGCCCAAGGCCACGCGCGCCTGCCAGATTGCGGCCGGTCCTGGCCCTGGCGAACATCCTTCCCCGCGGTGTACTCAAGATTCTGGGGCGAGAACGCGGCAAAGGTGCGGGCGGTTGGGCCGGCAACATGAGGGTGGAGGTGTTGGTAGGCGGGGCCTGCGTTGGAGTAAAATTCGCCAACGTAGACCAAACCCGGCGCGTAGTGGTGGATCTGTTGGACGCCAAGCGACTGGACGTGCTTTATGGTTCGGGAAGGCGAGCGGGCGCCAAGGAAGCGGCGAAGGCGGTGACGGCTGAAATCGTTGGCCGCTCGCGAGCGGGAGTCGAGAACCTGTCAAGCGCCGCCCGCGCGGACGGGCACTAATACTAGGCGGCCCCGGCATTTCAAGGCCTATACGCGCATTCGGCCCGTATAGGTATGGGACAAAAGATAGTAGACGACCTGACGATCGCGGAGCGCGCTCGCCTCCGGGACTGGATGCGGCGCCAGACCAGCACGGCAGTGGCGGCGCGGGTTGGCGCTGGCCGCAACGCCTTGGAGCGAGCGGCGGCGGGACTCCGATCTCACGCCGGGACAACCTTACTTGTGCGTGTGGCGTTCGCTCGGCTCGACGGGCGGCGCGAGCCAGCCCACGGAGTCGCACTCGTGACCGGCGTCGACCCCGCCCTGGCCACCATCGACTCGACCGACTCGACGGTGCAGTCATGAGCCGCCCGCGCAAAACGCTGGCCGAGACCCGCGCCGTCGTCCGCGAGGTGCAGGCGCTCCGCGGGCAGGTTGAGCGACTGATCGTGGCCGTGGAGGGACTCCGCGCCGCAGCGCCGTCGCAGCTTGGCCGCGTCGAGGATGCTTGCCGAATCCTGAACGTGTCGCCCGCGACGCTGCACCGTCGGGTTCGCGACGGCTCAATCAAAGCCATCCGCCACGGCCACGCGCTGCGATTCGACTTGGCCAGCCTGACCACTGCAAGCGGGGCCAGACAATGACTTACGACGAGGTTCTGACTCACTTCAAGAACGTGCGCCGCCAGGGCGATCACAAGGCGAAGGTGAGCTGCCCGGTCCCTGGTCACGGACAAGGCAATGGAGATCAAAACCCGAGCGTCACCGTCGACATTGGCAATGATGGCGACAGAACCGTCATCCATTGCCACGCAGGCTGCACGGAAAAGGACGTGCTGGAATACGCCGGACTGACCGAGCGCAATCTGTTCTTTGACGAGAGGCCGGCCCGTCGACCTTCGCCGCCGGCAACCAAGTACACCGAATTCCCATACATGGACGAAGGCGGGGCTGAACAGTTTCAGTCGGTGCGCGTAGATCCGCCCAACGGCAAAAAGACGTTCTTCCAACGGCACCGCGGGCCTGATGGCAAATGGATCAACAACACCAAAGGGGTTCGCCGACTCCTATTCGGCATCCCGGAGCTAGACGCCGCAGATCCGAGCGAGCCCGTCTTTCTCGTCGCGGGTGAAAAATGCGTGCGCATCATGCGCTCGCATGGGTTTGTCGCCACAACGAACGTTGCCGGTGAAGGCAAGTGGACGGCCGAAGATTCCGAATTTGTGCGAGGCCGCGACGTCGTCTTGTTCTGCGACAACGACCCCACGGGCCGAAAAGATGCAGACCTAAAGACCAGGCTACTACACGGCGTCGCTCGATCGATTCGCGTGCTCGACGTTCTCGATCTACCGCCCAAAGGCGACTGCGAGCAGTATTTCAACGCCGGCCACACTGCCGAGGAACTGCGTGAGCTGGCCGCCAACACCAAAGAATGGACGCCACAGGCGAACGCAACGCCGACTGAGACGGCGCCCGAGGAACCCGAAGACTTCGCCCTCGACACGATAGAGCCACGACCTATCAAGGGACTGTGGTTCGGGCGCCTGGTCAATGGCGAAATGACTGTCATCACAGGCGCGCCCGGCGTCGGGAAGGGATTGCTACTCTGCTACGTCGTCGCCCACTACACGACGGGGCGCCCAATGTTCGGCGACCGGATCGCTCAACCAGCCGGACACGTCTTGTGGATAGCCGTCGAGGATGCTCACGACACTTCACTTGTGCCCCGGCTTATTGCTGCTGGTGCCGACCGATCACGCATTCATGCGTGGAACATGAATCGCCCGCTGTCGCTACCGGAAGACGTGGCTCGAATCGTCGCTCGAATCGATCTGCACCACGCCGGGATCGTCATCATTGACCCAGCCCAGACGGTCATCAACAAGGACTTCAGCGCAAACGCCGATGCTGATGTCCGACGCACATTCTCACCACTGGCAGCCGTGTGCCGTGCGCGGGGATGTGCGCTGGTGCTTGTCCGACATACAAACAAGCGAAGCCTGGGAAGCGCAATGGATCGCGGTGGAGGCTCGATTGCTTGGTCGGGAATGGCAGCTATCGAGCTGATGCTGGGCCGGCGAGTAATTGACGGCGAGTCAACGAACGTCGATGTGAGCGAGTCAGTCGTCACCCTGGCGACGGTGAAGAACAACACGGGGAAATGGGCGCGAAGTCTGAACATGCGGATCGTTGAATGTGGCGAGTCCGCGCGGCTTGAAGTGATCGGCGAAACGGATTCAAGTGCCGATGACCTGGTTGCGCAGGACAAGCCCCGGACGGCGCGAAAAACCGAAGACGCCGAAACCTTGGTTCGTCGGATCCTGGCTGATGGCGAATGGCACGCGCAGAAGGATGTGGAGGACGCACGGGACACGGCCGGTGTCATCTACGCCACCCTTCGACGCGCCAAAGATTCTCTTGGCGTCGAGTCGCGCAAATTCGGCTCTGCTTGGAAGTGGCGGCTATCCAAGATGCTCACCCTCCCAGGCACTGCACACCTTAGCACCTTAGCATGTTCCACTGCGTCTAACACAGAGAGCGAACACCTTAATTCTAATAATATCAATAGGTTATATAGTGAAGATGCTAAGGGGATAACCGGCACACAGGGTGCCCCCCCTGAGCACCTTGATCCGTCTGAACCCCTGACCAACCCCGACGGCGACGAGGTGATCGCGTGACCGCCGCGGCACTTCTCACCCTCTGCGCGTCCCGCGGCCTGCGTCTCTCACCTGCTGGTGACGGTGTGCGGGTGGACGGTCCCAAGGATGCCCGCGCCGAACTGCGCGAGACAATCCGCGAGCTCAAGCAGGAGTTGGTGAGCCTGCTGCGTTCGCAGCGCCAGACCGAGGTGAGCGCCGCTTTCGCGCAAGCGTTCGCGCGACTCGGGAACCTGTACGACGGCGACTTGGTGGGCTCGCTCTGGGAGCGCATCACGACCGAGTGCCCCACCCTGGCGCGCTCCATCGACGCGGCCGAGGCCGCAGCGGACGGGGCAGCGGCTGCCTACCAGCAAGGCACCGTGGCGGACTCGTCGCAGTTCCTGACCGCGCTGGCGGAATGGGAAGGCCGCTGGGCCGAGGCCCTTGCGGCAGTCACTTCCCGTGCGTGCTCGGACTGTGGACGGACGGACGCCACGGTCATGGTCACCACGGACACCGGGCGCTTTTGCAGGGCTTGCCTGCATCCGTCGCCCATCAACTCCGCGAACAGGAAGGGGGCACCCCATGCCTAGCGTGCCATTTTGCGCGTCAGAGGCGCCTACTCTGCCGGCTGGCTTGCCGACGGTGTGGGCGGCCAGTGAAGGGCGTAGCCCCGCCCATAGTGGGCACAACCTGCCCCAACGTGCCCGACGCGAGCCCTGCTGCGGCTGCGGCTGCACCGATTGGCTCGAAGGGCATTTCGCGCTCGGTCGCCTGTGGTGTCTCACGTGCTGGCAAGGTTCGCAGCGGCCCGCCGTGGCGATGCCGCCTACGGCGGAAGGACGAGCCCAGCTTGACCTGTGGATTGCTGGTCAACCATCCCGAGGTGCGCGCCCATGAACGACGTCGAGAAGCCCGATCTGCATCTTCTGGAGTCGGTACCGGCGGTGTCCGATCCTGTCCCGCCGGTGGATGTCGAGCCGGAAGGCGACGAGGTGCTGAACGCCCTTGAATTGCGCTTTGTCGAACTCATCGCATCGGGCACCAGCTACGAAGATACTGGCGCGCAGATCGGACGGTCGCCCCGCACATGTAGGCGATGGATGAAGCGGCCCGAGATAGCCGCAGCCGTCAAGGCCCGCGCAAACGAACAAGTCAGTGGTGCGCGCGCGATCCTGACCAGTGGCATGAGCCGCGCTGCCCGCTCGCTTGTCGAGATGAGCGACGGCAAGACGAAGGCCGAACCCGCCAAGGTCGCAGCCTCAAAGGCCGTCATCGAATCGACAACCCGGCTTGTGGAAGTCGAGGAAATCCAGAACCGCTTGAGTGAGATCGAAGCCCGGCTAGCCGCAAATGGAGGAACAAAGCAATGGACCTGAAAAGACTTCGCGCGCGTCTTGCCCGCCTCGGTGCCACCATGGCACCCGCGCTCGCAGTCCCGCAGAACATCGAAATTCACTGGGTGGAAGCGGCCACCGAAGGGCACCCGAGGCGAACCGTTGCGCGTACCTTGCTCGTGTTTGGGAAGGCCGCGGTGGATGAGCGAGCGGCGGAGTACGGAGCCGACCGCGCGACGGTGATACGCTGGGAACCTGAGGCCACGGGCGAGGTGGCGCAATGAATCTTTGCGATCTTCGCCGTCGTCTTGACCACCTGGCGGGCGCAACGGCTACAGAGAAAAGCCGCCCGCCGCAAATTGGGCTACGACTGGCCGGCGCAGTTCCTGGCGTACATCGCTGCGGCCCCGCCTTGATCACAGTCGTTTCGCCCGAAGAGCGCCGCCCCGAACTGGAACAACGACGCGCGGAACAGCTGCGTATCACGGGCCGGCCCGCACGCGACACCTTGGACGAAGCCCTGGCGCAAGAGGTGCGAGTCACTGCCGATCTGGCCGGTGCCGCCGGCGTCTTGCACCAGGTGCTCGGCATGAACAGCGAAGCGAGGGCGCGCAAGTTGAGCGAACTCGACGCCAAGCTGAACCCCCACACGAGGTGACTTGATGAATCTCGCATCACTCCGCGCGCGCCTGGCATCCCTTGCCGCTCGCGTGCCCAAGGCCGGGCGCGTGCCTCGGTTGGCCATCATCCTCGACGGCGATCCCAACGCAGACGAAAAGCGCCGCGCTGCTGAGGCCGTGGGCGATCCAGTTCTCGACATCACGCTCTTCACCCACAACGAAAGGAACCCCACATGCGAGTAGCAATCAGAAAGACTTCAACTCCGTTCCAGTCGGTGCTGGCCGTTGTGCTCGAAGGGACCACCCCCGACGGCGTCGTGCCAATTCAAACGCTGCATAACTTTGCCGCGTGGGACCTCTCGAAAGCACGCGACTTCGCACGGCTTCAAGCGGGCGTGCGCGGCGTCGAACTGCACGACGCGACACTGTGAGCACCAACGAAAGGACAGACCATGAGCATTGAACTTCTGCGCTTCCTAACCGAACGCAACGAAAAGAAAATGGAGGAACTCGAAAAACGAACTGCGGTCTATCTGGCCACCGTGAGCGCCGAACAAGAAAAGGCGCTGCGCAAATTACGCGAGCAGGACGAGGCACTGATGGCGCCAGTATCCGCGACCGCGCCGCCCGCGCGCGACGAGGCTGGGCGCTTCGAGGCACCAGCACCCAGTTCCGCAGAGCAATTCGCGGCCAACCGAGCGGCCATGCAGGCCGGCCTACGCGCGAGCGGGTAGCACACATGAGCCTGCACAATCTACGCGCGCGGCTCGACCGGCTCACGGTCCACCTGCCCACCACGCCGGAAGGCCCGCTCGTGCCGATCATTCCCGTCGACCGCGGCCCGCCGCCGAGGGGCACACGGTACATGAAAAGCGAGGAAGTCCTACGCGAAGTCGAGCGGTCCCTACGTGGCGAGCCTTCGCCCCACGTGCTCACGCCGGCGCAACAGGCGGAGATAGACGCTCGTTTCGAGGCAACCACGGGCGGCGTCGAGATTGTCGAGCGGCTGCAACGGGAACTCCTCGCAGCGTACGCCCAAGACGCGAGCACGGAATGGGGTAACGGTGAAGCACCAGGGGTGAGCCCATGAGGCACTTCGAGCCCGCCTGCGTCCACATGGCGCCGCGGGCGATAGATAGGCGCCTGCTCTGGCCGCTCAGCCACCGACGGAAGCGGCCGGGAAAGGCGCGATGCTTCGTGACCAAAGTCCGCCCGATGGTACGGAAAACTGGGCAAGCAGGCTTTGCCCGAGGATTCGCGTCATGGGCCTAACTAGCGGGCAGCGAGGGGAATTGGCGGGCAGGCGAGGCAGAGGAAAACGAGGCGGTTTACACAGCGCGCCTTTTGGTCGTAAAGTCCAGGCGTGCTGGTCTTCAGGCGCATCCTCAGTTGGCTCGATCTTTTCCCCGATCGCTTTCTCGATTTCTTCCTCGATAAGCCGTTCGCATGGCTCATTCCTTTCCTTGGGCCGTTCGCGTTGTTGTCGGCACTTCGAGGAATTTCTATTCTTCGGGGGTGGCATCCATGGCCGGGCTTCTTTGTTCTTATCCTCGGAGCAATCGTAGCTGTGGTGCCATTTGTGGTGGACCCTCCGTTCTCAAAGCGGGCAAAGGCGTTCTGGGTTCTTGGAATAACCGTCCTCACGTCTTTGGAAATCATATCGCTGAAGCTGGGGGACGACGATTCCAAGGCAAAGTTTGAATCGCTTCTGGGGCGATTTGACGAAACACTAAACACCATGACTGGTGGAGACAGTTGGCCATACATAGATATGGTTGAATATCCGCTCGGTGGTCATACGCCACTGCATGTGCCGCGACTGATCGTGCGTGGGAATCATCCATTGAGGGGAGTACAGCTTAGGGTAATAGATTTTCGGAACGAAAGAGAGGCACTCGCTGCGTCTCCACAGATTACTGCTGCCAATTTCTTCGCCAATCAATTCGCCGCGATCACTCAATTGGGAGATATTGCAACCGGAGATGGTGGGCACCTTCTTCCCTGGCTATCCGGTATAGATACCGGACCAAGTGGGGATAAGCGCTACTTTGTTGAGATTTTGGCGCTGAACGGATCATGGCGAGAGGATCTCCAGTATATCTGGAGAGATGGGAAGTGGGAGCATGCAATCAGGGTGATAGAACTGGCTGATAACAAAGGAAATACGACGGTAAAGATTAAGGGGGACGTTGATGTCTCTAGTGGCTTTGGAGTAGTTGATTGGGGTGAGTGAAGACTGCCGCTATCTCACGGCCCTCTTCCGCCGTGCGGGCACATCCCCTTGACCGGGTACTCCCCATCCCCGAGTAGGTCGCCCCACCCGTGGGGCACTGACAAACGATAGACGCCAGCCCCGTGGCCGGGTCATCTTCGGGACGCCCCTACTTGATTTCACTAAACCCGAGTCGATTTTTTGCGTACAGCGGAGTCTTCAGGATCAAGGCGCCAAAGGCGTTCTTGCCACGCACCTTGCATCGAAAGGTCCAGCAATGCTTGTCCGACATGACCGGTTCCGAACAGTCCGAAACGTCGATGGATTTGGGGTCGTGGGCAAATTCCTTCAAGTTGCTCTCCAGGCCAATGATGGCCCCGTCCCAAGAGCTGCGTTCAGGCTTGTCGCCACAGACATAAGCCAGGAGCTTCCTTTCATTTTCCGCCTTTTCGAGAGCGGCTTCCTCCCTTTCCGCGGGCTTCTTGAGGAGCTTGAGCTTGGAATCGACGAGCGCCACAGTACGCGAGAGGCTCAGCCCCAGCGCCTGTGCTTCCGATTCTCCGACTGCTCCTAGACGATCTTGAGCGGTGACGAAGAAGGTCCGTGCTTCTGAGAACTTCCGTTCCCTTATCGAATCCTCACCATCTTTGATCGCCTGCTGGGCTTCGTTCCATGCTGCTCTTGCCTTCACCTTCGGCGTTACCTCGGCGGTCAAGCGCTCGTAGGTTTCGCGCACGGATACGATCTCGGACGGCACTGGCGACGACTTGAGATATGGATCAATCCTCAGCCACACCTGGACAAGATTCTCTTCGGCTTGGTCATAGCTGCCCTTCTCAAGGGCTGCTTTGGCAGACTCGATTCTTGCCCGGCATTCGAGAGCAACTGAACCGAGATTCTGCTGGAGCCTCAAGATACTCGCCTCCCGCGCCTTCTTCACTGTGTCTGCCTGCGCCTGTTTATCGGCGGCCATTTGGCGTTCTGCCTTCCAGGAACTTGCAGCGCCCGTGGTGACGATGAGAACGATCCCAGCGACTATTTCAAGCAAGCGAAGGCCAGTGCCGGGTTGGCGACCTGGCGTGAACAAGCCGGCGACTGAGTACTTGAGCTTTCCGGCGAGCGCAAGGATTGGGAGAAGAATCAGGATGGCACCGATGAGATAGGCGAGCCCTGAGTACATGAAGGGAAGCGCACAAAATGGGAGTGCAATGAAACACACGACAACTGCTAGCCGGATCAGCTTCTTCTTCTCCATATGCCCTCCTGTTTGCCGCGCAAAGCTGGCAACCGGTCCATGGTGCCACAGAATTGCAACGCCTGCCGACAATTGCCGGTGTCACTCGCGACGGCCAGTCCACCATAGACGCCGGTCCTGTGGCCGGGGCATCGTGTGCCCATGAGTACCGCGATCCCAATCCCCACGAAGCTGCACGCGAGACTGGAAAAGGCCGCCCGAGCCTTCGGCGTGACTGTCCCTGCCTTTGTCGCCAAGGTCCTAGAAGAAGGGCTGAGGTTGCAAGACACTAAACAAGCTGTTAAGCTACCTTACATGCTACAGGCGAGACGAGTGCGAGTCAGCCAAGGCGGACGGGACGGGCAAGAACACAACGCCCTTGTGTTGGCCGCGAACGCCGCGCACCACACTTTGCGGAGCTTGGCCGAGGCCGTGGGGTGTACCGCGGCCGCCCTGACTCAAGCACGGCATGGTGACACCTCCATCTCTCTCGAACGCGCCAAGCAGATCGAATCGATCTGCGGCTTCAAAGCTACCCGCGACAACTGGCCCCGAATCAGGGACGCCGAAACGAGGACAACGAAAGGAAGGAAATCCCATGGAGGAAAGACGAAGAACCCGCGACCCAGGAAATGAGGCGCCTCATGCCTCGTAAAGCCAAGCGGCGAACGTGGGGCACCGGCTCACTCACCGAGCGCGACGGCCGGTGGTGGATTCGCTGGCGTGAGAATGGGCGCCGGCGCTGCAAGTCGTTCGCGTCGAAAGAAACGGCAGAGGAGGCGCTCGCCAAGAACATCCGAGACGCCGAGGGCGACGCCGAAGGCTTGCGCCGGGACTACCGGCAGGCCCCTACCCTCGAAGCCTTGGCGAAGCCCTGGCTTGAGAGGCGGGCGAAGACCCACCGGGACGCCCGCGCCTGCCGCTGTCGGTGGAAGCTGCACCTTGGGCCGGCCTTCGGACGACTGCGACCGCACCAGATAGACGCGGGAAAACTCCGCGCCTTCGTCGAACAGAAGCTAGGCGAGGGGCAATCGCCCACTTCGGTGGGTCACTTCGTCCGGCACATGTCGACGTTCTACGCGGACTTGATCGAACAGGGGCACGCCCCATCGAACCCGGTGGCCAGCCTGCCCCGCTCAACCCGGCGCCTGTACCGCTCGATCTACGACACCGCCTCGACGCCGTTTCTTGAGACGCCAGCGGCGATCCGCTGCGTGTTCTTGGCGATGTCCGAACCCTATAGCATCATGTTCGCGGTGGGCGCCCTGGCCGGGCTTCGCACGGGGGAGGTGTTGGGGCTGAACTGGCGAGACATCGACCTGGAAGGGCGAAAGATCCACGTCCGCCAGCAAATGCAGGAGGGCCGGTTGTGCGGGTTGAAGGACGACGAACCCCGGATCGTGCCGCTCCAAAACTCGCTGGCGCCCATCCTGACGGCGTGGCGTCTCAAGAGTGGCGGCGAAGGGTTGATCTTCAAGCCTGCAACCGGCCACGGTGGCGGACGCCCCGACCTGGGCACGGCCCCGACGTTCGTGCGCCCGCATACCCCGCACAAGTACCTACGCGAAGCCCTCAAAGCCTGTGGCCTGCCCGACATCACGTGGTACTGCGCCACGCGGCACACGTTCGCGAGCCAGTGGGTGCTGGCCGGAAACCCGATCGAATCGCTGTCCAAGGTCATGGGGCACAGCTCCGTGGTGGTCACCGAGCGCTACGCGCACTTGAAGCCGGACCTGTTCAGCGAGAAGGTGTTCGACGCCGTTTCGGTCGACCTTTCGCAACCCAAGGGAAACGTGGTATCCCTGCCCCTCGTTTCGGCCGAATCGGTTCAACTTGGGCACACTATGGGAACGAAGCAGGAAGACAAAACAGAGGAGGAACCAGCCCAACCACTTAGAATGAAAAGCAGTTCAGGCGGGTAGCTCAGTGGCAGAGCAGGCGCCTTACACGCGCCGGGTCGCAGGTTCAATCCCTGTCCCGCCTACATTTAACTATCGGGAATCAAAGGCATTCCTAGCACCCTTGGTGGTAGGGAGG
>Ga0265316_10005123_pt1 | contig 12843 bp, 10 predicted proteins | sample 4522metaG_FD_202092 | JGI IMG/M metagenome (GOLD analysis project Ga0265316, IMG submission 202092) | Rhizosphere microbial communities from Carex aquatilis grown in University of Washington, Seatle, WA, United States - 4-5-22 metaG | ecosystem: Host-associated > Plants > Roots > Rhizosphere >... | reverse complement strand
ATCTGCAGCGGGCAGCACTGGCGGCCATCACGACGCCGGGCACGGTCACGCTACCCACGACGGCTGAGTAGTCGGGGACCGGTGGTGACGGTCATGCCGGCACCCTGGGGGCAGCGCGAGGTCATACATTCTATTTCGTTCCCGGGGGCTGGGATCGCGTCGCCCAGGTGGCCGCGGTCCCGGAAGCGCCGATCCCGCCTTCGCCGTGGGATGTCGGCCTCACGGCCCTGCGGGGCAAGGGCGAGCTGAAAGCGCGCATCGCCAAAGTGGCAGGGCTTCTCGCCGCCCCTGCCACCGAGAGTCCTTCGGTGCTGGCGTGGTGGATCGTCGAACGTCACCTGCGCTCGGGCGCACCCGTCCTCGGCGCGTGCATCCTGGCCGCCAACCTGCTGCGCGAGGCAAACCAGCCGCACGAAGCCGGCCGCATCCTGTCCGAAGCCGGCGGAGTCGATGGGGTCGCCGTTGCCGCCGAATTCCGCCGCTGGTCGAGCGGTCCAGACGTCGCGCGCCTGACCGAGCTGGCGACCCGCCAATAGGCGGCGACTGCCTCGGCGCCACGCTCGGCTAGTGAGCCAAGTCGCTCTTACCCTCGCGGCGCAGGCTTGCAGGGCAGTCAGAGGCGCGGAGCGCTCCTACGGTTTCAGCATGTCGCCGGTCTCGAGGAAGTGCACCAGCTCGGCCCGGCGGGTCTCGATCATCCGGTCGAGGCCGGCCGCAGTCTGCCCGGCTAGCCAGGCGTCGCCCTGGGGGCCGAGCGAGAGCCAGCGGCGAGTCCAGGTCAGTCGCGTGCCCCCACTTTCAGGGACGAGCGTGAGCTTGAGTCGCATGACGAAGCGCTCCGCCACGAAACAGCAGAATTCGATGCGCTTCGCGGGTTGGTAGCAGGTCACGACCCAGGTCATGGGGCCAGCCCCGGGAAAGTCCGTGCGGAACACACAGTCTTCTTCGGCCACGCCTGAGTCGGAATGCAGTAGCTCGCACTGCCAGGTCGGGATCCACCGGTACTCCAAGACCGGACAAAGCAAGGGAAAGATCCGTTCGGGCGCCGCGGGCACCGTGAACTCGACGCTGTGATCGAGCTTGCCCATGATCACTTCGTCTCCGCGAGCTGCGGGCCTGCGCCGATCTTGAACGTCCCGCGGAAGTAGCGCTTGCGGATGTCACCGACCTCGGCGGCCCAAGCCTCGATGCCTCGGTTCTTGATGGCCGTAAGGTTGTAGACCTTGAGGTTGTGCGGATACCTTTCCGCGCCCTCGGCCAGCGGCTGCAATTTCCGACAGGGGAAGTCGCTGCACTGGTAGCAGAAGTCGACGCCTTTCTCTTTCGCGCATTCGAGCGTGTCGCACTTGCCGCCGATGGTCGTGCAGCCGCCGTTGCGGCATCCGTTGCAGCGCAGCTTCTCGATAGTCATGCCGCGCGCCTCGAAGGCGCTCTTCCTTTCGGGCGGGATGGTGGCGAAGAAGTTGTCGATGTTGGTGCGAAAGAACTCGCAGTTGAAGCAGTCGATTCCACAGATGGCAGTCAGTTCCTTGAGCGTGTTCGCGTCCATGGGCCTTTCTAGTATTTCCTTGCGCCTCGATCTAGCGGCTCGAATCATTCGTACCTCACATCGGGTGGACAACCCCGGCGCCGCGTAGTACACACCGGCACCCTCGTGGTTCGACTCGACAACGTCAGCAAGCAGCATGGCCCGCAGATCCTTTTCATCGACGCGAGCGCCGCGCTCTTGCGTGGCGAGAAGGTCGGCCTGGTGGGACCGAACGGCGCGGGCAAGTCGACCATCTTCCGCTTGATCATGGGTGAAGAGTCGGTCGACGACGGGCAGATCTCCATCGACCGCAACGTGACCATCGGGCATTTCAGCCAGGACGTGGGCGAGATGAAGGGCATGTCGGCCCTGGCCGCCACCATGGACGGCGCCGGCCCGGTGTCGGCCCTGGCCAGCGAGCTGCATGACCTGGAGCACGCCATGGCCGACCCAGCGCGCGCTGACGAACTCGAAAAGTTGGTCGATCGCTTCGGTCACGTGCAGGCCCGCTTCGATGAACTGGGCGGCTATGCACTGGAGGCGCGGGCGCGCGAGATCATGGCCGGTCTCGGTTTTTCGCAAGAGCAGATGGACGGCGACGTGGGCAACCTCTCGGGCGGGTGGAAGATGCGCGTGGCCCTGGCGCGCATCCTGCTGATGCGCCCGAACGTCATGTTGCTCGACGAGCCTTCGAACCACCTCGACATCGAATCGATCATCTGGCTGGAAGGGTTTCTCAAGGACTTCGACGGCGCCTTGCTGATGACCACGCACGACCGCGAGTTCATGAATCGCGTGGTCAGCAAGATCATCGAGATTGACGGCGGCGTGCTGACCACCTACTCGGGCAATTTCGATTTCTACGAGAAGCAGCGCGCTCTGGGCGAGGTCCAGGCCGAGGCCGCGTACGCGCGCCAGCAGGCCATGCTGGCCAAGGAGATCCGCTTCATCGAGCGATTCAAGGCCCAGGCCTCGCACGCGGCGCAGGTGCAGTCGCGCGTGAAGAAGCTGGACAAGATCGAGAAGCTAGAGCCGCCGCGCCGCCGCCGCTCCATCACCTTCGAGTTCCCGGAGTCGCCGCGCTCGGGCGAGGACGTGGTGAAGATCGACGGCCTTCACAAGCAGTACGGCAGCCACGTCATCTACGACAACTTCAGCCTGATGATCCGTCGCAAAGAGCGCTGGAGCGTGATGGGCGTGAACGGCGCGGGCAAGTCGACCTTGCTCAAGCTGGTGGCGGGCGAGATCCAGGCCGACGACGGAGGGGTCACGCTGGGCGCGGGCGTGCGCATGGGCTACTTCGCCCAGCACGCGATGGAGCTGCTCGATCCGCGAAAGACAGTCTATGAGACGTTCGAAGAGGCCTTTCCCCTGGCTTCGGTCGGTACGCTGAAATCTCTGGGTGGCTGCTTCGGTTTCTCGGGCAGCGACATCGACAAGGTGTGCCGCGTGCTCTCGGGCGGCGAAAAGGCCCGCGTGGTCATGGCCCGCTTGCTCTACGACAGGCCCAACCTGCTGGTTCTCGACGAACCGACCAACCACCTCGACTTGGCCACCAAGGAAATGCTTCTGTCGGCCTTGCACGATTTCGAGGGCACTATGCTCTTCGTGTCGCACGACCGGCGGTTCTTGGCCGGCCTCTCCAACCGCGTGCTGGAATTGGATCTGGGCAACACCACCACCTACGGTGGCGGCTACTTGGAATACGTGGCCCGCAGCGGCCACGAAGCGCCCGGCCTGCGCGCCAAATAATTGACGTTCTTGGCGCCCGGACGTGCGGTTCGGCGTGGTTCCTGCAAGTGGTAATTATCTCCTGTCGCGAAGTCCAGTCAGGGCATAACCTGTCGGGACTTCGTTTCTGGAACACCCATGGATACCGACAAAGGCCAGCCGAAGGAAATAGTCGCTCACGACGTCGTTGGTCTGATCGCCGCATTCGACAAGCTGACCTCGCACCTGTCCTTCAGTGAAATCACCAAGGGCGCGCTGCGCTTCATGGACGAGCGTCTGCACGTCGGGCGCGCCACGGTGGCGCTCTTGCACGAAGACGGCGAGAGTTTCCGCGTGTTCAATACCACGGTCGATGTCTGGGGCATCGAATCGGGCAAACTCGTTCCGCGCGGCTCCGGGACGTTGAGCGAATCTGTCGAGGAGCATCGCCCAATCTACCGTGCCGACATTCGAGACTGGCCGAAGAAGAACGCGGTCGATGCCGCGCTTCTTGCTCACGGGTTTCTCAGCAGCTTGAGCGTGCCGCTGCTTTCTGGCGGTCGTTGCATGGGAAGCCTGGGTGTCGCCGTCAAGGGCGTCAATGGCATCGATCCAGGGACGTGCATGGTGATCGAGCTGGTGGCGCCCCGGCTGGCCTATGCCTTGGCCATGGGCATGGCGCTCGATGCCTTGGCCGAGAGCGAGACGCGTTTTCGCGATGTATTCGATACCGTGGGCGACGGCATCATCGTGGCCGATGTTTCGAATCGAAAACTGATCATGGCCAATTCGGCCATTTGCAACATGCTCGGGTACACCGCGAGCGACCTTGTCGCCCTCAGCGTGAACGACATTCACCCGAAGGAGCGGGTCGAGGAGGTCGTGCAGATCTTCGAAGCCATGGTTCGTGGCGACCAGGATCACGCCATGGAGATTCCCATGCAGCACAAGAACGGCAGCGTCGTGCTTGCCGATGTCAGCGCACGAAGAACCGTGATCTCCCACAAGCGCTGTGTGGTCGGTGTGTTCCGCGACGCCGGTGAGCGCCTTCGTCGCGAAGACGAGCAGTTGCAGGTGCAGAAGCTGGAATCGATTCGCACCCTCGCTGCCGGCATCGCCCACGACTTTAACAACCTGCTTACCGGGCTTATCGGCAACGTCAGTCTCGCGCAGATGCAGCTCGACAAGGGGCAGCAGGCGTGGGAGTTGCTCGACGAAGCCCAGCGCGCGGCTATGCGCGGGACCGCGCTCACGCGGCAGCTTCTGACCTTTGCCAAGGGCGGGGCGCCCGTGCGCACGCGCACGAACCTCGTGCAGGTGGTGCGCGACTCGGCCAATCTTGCGGCAAGCGGCAGCAATGTCCAATGTCAGTTCGATCTGCCCAGCGCGGAGTGCGCGGTCACGGGCGACGAAGGACAACTGGCGCAGGTGTTTCAGAATCTCGTGCGCAACGCCGTCGAAGCCATGCCTGGAGGTGGAGTCGTGGGCGTGCAGGTGTCGCGGCAGAAGAGCAAGCGCGGCGACGAGGTTTGCATCGAGGTCAGCGACCACGGCCCAGGGATCGCACCCGAGGTGCTCGACAAGATCTTCACGCCGTTCTTCACCACCAAGGACAAGGGCAGCGGGCTGGGTCTGGCAGTCGCTTTCTCCATTGTTCAGAATCACGGCGGCCGCATTCAGGTGTCGTCGAAACCCGACGTGGGAACGACGTTTCGCGTGAGCTTGCCCGTCCTCGAAGGCCGCGAATCCGTGCCGTCACCAACCCACGAGACTCGGCCCGGAGTGGGCCGGGTCTTGGTCATGGACGATGAAGCCATGGTCGTGCGCATGGCAGAGAAGATTCTGCACAATGCCGGCTATCAAACCCAGGGCGCGGCCAATGGCGATGTCGCGCTGGCTGCCTATCTCGAAGCTCTCGCTCGTGGGCAAGGATTCGATGTGGTGATTCTCGATCTCACGGTCCCGGGCGGAATGGGCGGACGCGAAGCAGCCGAGCGGATCTTGGCCATCGATCCATCCGCGCGACTGATGGTGTCGAGCGGCTATTCAGAGGACGCGGTCATGGCCAATTTCCGGCGCCATGGCTTTTGCGCTGTTCTGCCCAAGCCCTACAATGCCCAACAACTCTGCGATGCCGTGCATGCCGTGCTGCAAGAAGATCAGGGTAGCAGGCAAACAGAACATTCAGCTTGACTCCAAGCCATTCTGTGAAGATAATCACAACATCGTGAGCGTGCCCGCAGCAACATCGGAAACCGACCACCAGGCCGGGCAGGCGGGCAGGAAAACCGAGCGCCACGTCTCAGTTTCCACGGTAGAGCGGCTCTCCGTCTATAGGAAGCTCTTGGAGGAATTGCACTACGACGGCGTTGAGTACGTCTACTCGCAGCAATTGGCCGACATGGTGGGTGTGACGCCGGCCCAGCTGCGCCGCGACCTGGCCAGCTTTGGCTCGTTTGGCAACATCAGCCGCGGCTACAACGTGTACCAGCTCACCCGCACCATCAGCCGCATCCTGGGCACCGATTCGCCGCAGACCGTGGCCTTGTTCGGCGCGGGTGACTTGGGCCGCTCGCTGCTCGCCTATCGCGGCTTCGAAGAGCGCGGTTTTCACATCGGCCTGATCTTCGACCTTGACGCCGACAAGGCGGGTAAGGTCTTCGCCGGCCGTCGCTGCTACGCACTCGAAGACATGGAAAAGGTTCTGCCCGAGTTCAATGTTCGCATCGCGGTTCTGGCCTGCCGACCACCGGGGTTGCAACAGCTCGTAGACCGGCTGGCCAAGCTCGGGATCGTGTCCATTCTCAACTTCGTCCCCAAGCGCATCACCCCTGCCCCAGGAGGCTACGTCGAGAGCATCGACATCGCTGCCAAGCTCGAAAAGCTCTCGTTTCTTAGCCAGAAGAAGTAGGTCGGGAAGGCCAGGATGTGTACCAAGTTATGCCGTCTCTTGTTAAAACTGTGAAACATTTCACTGTGAACCAGATAACCGATAGCCAACTGTTCCCAAATGTACCGAAGGCCGAGGCCAAGGAGAAAAGCCATGAAGAAGCGCGTTCTGCTCGTTGACGATGACAAGGATCTCGTGGGGTCGTTCAAGGTCGTGTTCGAGGCCAATGGCTTCGACGTGGTCACTGCCCACAACGGGACGGATGGGCTGGCCAAGGTGGCCGCAGAGCGTCCTGACGCCATTGTCCTCGACGTCATGATGGACACCGATGCCGAAGGCTTCAACGTTGCCTACAAGCTGGAAGGCGATCCCGCCACTCGCCGCATTCCCATCGTGCTTCTGACCGGCTTCATGGATCACATGGCCGAGAAGCGCGAGTCCTTCGACTTCATCGCCGGTCGCGACTGGCCAGCGGCGAAGCTGATGAAGAAGCCCGTGGTTGCCGCCGAATTGGTGGCCGCCGTTCGCCAGCTTCTCGCCGATGCGGAGGCCGTCGCCTCCGCCGTCGCCTAGCCCATTCACCATTCAATAGCCGAGCAGCACCAACCGAAAAGTATCGCAGCACCCGAGGTAAGCAGTATGTGTCAGGTCGATCGGATCATCGCGGGCCATGAGGAGCTTTCCAGAGAGCACCTCATCCCGCTTCTGCAGGAGATTCAGGCCAAGGAAGGTTACCTATCCCAAGCCGCCATGAACAAAGTTGCGGATGCCACCGGCGTTCCGCAAAGCCGCGTGTTCGGCGTCGCGACCTTCTACAACCAGTTCCGCTTCGCCCCCAAGGGCGCGCACGTCATCGAGGTGTGCCGGGGCACGGCCTGCCACGTGAAGCAGAGCTTGAAGCTGGCGCAGCACCTGACGCGCAAGCTGAATCTCAAACCGAACGGCAACTCGCCGGACAAGAAGTTCACCGTCATCACGGTGGCTTGCCTCGGGGCGTGCTCCATCGCGCCGGTGATCAAGATGGATGGCGAATTCTACGGCCATCTCGACGTGGAAAAACTCGACCGCCTGCTCGACGAGGCTGTGAAAGGGGAGAGCCATGCGAGCAAGTGAGCTGCTTTCGCCCTGCTGCGCTCGCTGCACGCACCGGCCAGGCAACCCATGCCGCGACCTCATCCGCTGCGTGGCCGAAGGGCCGATCTGCCACAGCGACGACGCCTGCGCGAAAATGAGACAAGAGCGCGCGGCGAATGCACGGCGAGGTGGGCAGGGGACGCTCATCTTCGTGGGCGCCGGTACCTGTGGCCGCGCCAATGGATCCACCAAGGTGATCGCTCGCATCGGTGCGTTCCTGCAAGAACACAAGATCGCCGCCGAAATCGTCGAGGTCGGCTGCGTCGGCTACTGCCAGCGCGAGCTCTTCGTCGACGTGCAGAAACCGGGCGAGCCGAGGCTCGCTTACGCGGACATCAACCTGGGCAACATCGACCAGCTTCTCGAAGCGGTGTTCGTGCGCGGTGAAATGAGGAATGCATTTCTCTACGGGAGACACGGCGACGCTGGCGTGGCGTGGGCCGACGTGCCGGAGATCAACACCACCGACTTCTTCAAGAAGCAGGTGAAGGTCGTGCTTCGCAACGCCGGCATCATCGATCCGCGCATTCTCGACGCGGCGTTGGCGGCTGGGGCTTTTACCGCCGCGGCCAAGGCCGTTTGCACCATGACGCCCGAGGAAGTCTGCAACGAAGTGCTGGCCGCTGGGCTGCGCGGCCGCGGTGGCGCCGGTTTCCCCACCGGACAGAAATGGAACATCGCCCGCCAAACCCCGCGCGCGCAGAAGTACCTCATCTGCAATGCCGACGAGGGCGATCCCGGCGCGTTCATGGATCGTGCCGTGCTCGAAAGCGATCCCTTCTTCGTCATCGAAGGCATGGTCATCGCGGCCTATGCCATCGGCGCCAGCAAGGGCTACATCTACTGCCGGGCCGAGTATCCCCTGGCCGTCGAGCGCTTGACCGATGCCATTGCGCAATGCCGCCGCGTCGGGCTGCTTGGCAACAACATCCTCGGCAGCCTGTTCTCGTTCGACATTACGATCAAGCAAGGCGCGGGCGCCTTCGTGTGCGGCGAGGAAACCGCCATCTTGGCCAGCATCGAAGGTGGCCGTGGCATGCCCAGGCCGCGCCCGCCGTATCCCGCGGTCAGCGGCCTTTTCGGCAAACCGACGGTGCTCAACAACGTCGAAACTCTGGCCAACGTGCCGGTCATTATCAACAAGGGCGCCGAGTACTTTCAGAATCTCGGACTCGGCAAAGCCGCGGGCACCAAGGTGTTCGCGCTTTCCGGCGCGATTCGCAACACGGGCCTCGTGGAAGTCCCGGTCGGTATCAGACTGCGCACCATCATCGAGGACATCGGCGGCGGCGCGTTGCCGGGCCATCGCTTCAAGGCCGTGCAGATCGGCGGTCCGTCGGGCGGCTGCATTCCGGAACAACACCTCGATACCGTGACCGACTACGCGGCCCTCATCGAACTCGGCGCCATGATGGGGTCGGGCGGCATGGTGGTGATGGACGAACGCACCTGCATGGTCGACGTCGCTCGCTACTTCATGGAGTTCATCCGCAACGAGTCCTGTGGCAAGTGCACGCCGTGCCGCGAAGGCACCACGCGCATGCTGGAGATCCTGACCTCCATCACCGAGCGTCCGGTGGGGGACGAAGAGCGGCGCCTGGAGCGCTTCCGCGGCGTGCTGCACTTACAAGAGCTGGCCAGCACGGTCAAGGAAGCCTCGCTGTGCGGGCTCGGCCAGTCGGCGGGCAACCCGGTGCTTTCCACGCTGCGCTTCTTCCGCGACGAATACGAACGTCACGTGATCGATCAGCGCTGTCCGTCGGGCGAGTGCCAAGGCCTGGCCGTCTACGAAGTCGACAATGCGACTTGTCTCGGCTGCCTCCTGTGCAAGAAGGCCTGTCCCAGCAATGCCATCGTCGGCGAACGCAAACAGGCGCACTACATCCTGGTCGACAAATGCGTCGGATGCGGCTCGTGCGTCACCGCATGTCCTAAACATTCCATTCACCTTGTTGAAATGGAAACCCTGGAAGGGTTTCCAAACCTTCCCGCGATGGTCCGCGCCGAGCAAAGCTCGGCGGCTCCCCACGCGACCGAAGAAAGGGCCGGCAAATGAGCCTCGTGATCGATGGGAAAGAAGTTCAGTTCACATCTGGCGAGACCGTGCTCTCGGCGGCTTTGCGTGCGGGCATCGAAATCCCGCACTTGTGTTCGATGGACTGGGCGTGCAAGCCCGAGGCGGCCTGCCGGGTGTGCCTTGTCGAGCTGGAGGGCGTGCCGCGCTTGCAGACGAGTTGCACGCTGGAAGCCAAGGACGGCCAGAAGGTGCGCACGCGCTCGCCGCGCGTGCAGTCGGTCCGGCGCAACATTGTCGAGCTGCTCATCGCCAACCATCCGAGCGATTGCCTGACGTGCGCGCGCAACCAGAACTGCGAGCTGTCTCAGGTGGCAAGCGAGCTTGGCGTGCGCGAGCGACGGTATCGCGGCCTCAAGAAGAACCACGCCCTCGATCTTTCTTCGCCGGCGCTCGTGCGCGATCCCAACAAGTGCATCCTGTGCGGGCGCTGCGTGGCAGTGTGCCACCAGGTGCAAGGCGTGGGCGCCATCGACTTCATCGACCGCGGCATCAAGACGCGCGTCGGGCCGGGCTTCCACGACGGCATCAATGTGTCGAATTGCATCTTCTGCGGCCAGTGCACGCGCGTGTGCCCGACCGCGGCCCTGATGGAAAAGAGCCAGGTCGATGCCGTGGTGGCGGCACTGGCCGATCCCAACGCCATCGTGGTGGCCCAGGTCGCGCCTGCCGTTCCGGCCACCTTGATGGAAAATGCTCAGGCCAGTTCGGTGCGCACCATGCTGCTGCGGCTTGCGGCGGCGCTCAAGCGCGTCGGGTTCGGCGCCGTGTTCGATACCGGCTTCGCTGCCGACTTGACCATCATGGAAGAAGTCTCCGAGCTGATTCGGCGTGTGCAAACGGGCGGTCCGTTGCCCATGTTTACCAGTTGCTCGCCAGGATGGATCCAGTACGTCGAGAAATACCGGCCCGACCTGATCCCGCACCTGTCGACCTGCAAGTCGCCGCAACAGATGGCGGCGGCGCTGATCAAGGACGTGTACCCCAAGCACCGCGAGCTAGGCGGCAAGCGCCTGGTGTGCGTGTCGCTGATGCCGTGCACGGCAAAGAAGGTCGAAGCCAGCGAACTTGGCGACGTGGATTTCGTGCTCACCACGCGCGAGATCGACGAGCTGCTGGTTCGCTTCGGCATCGACCTCAACAAGGTCACCGAACTTGGTACTCTCGATGCGCCGTTCTCGTCGGCCAGCGGCGCTGGACGATTGTTCGGCGGCACCGGCGGGGTCATGGAGGCTGCCATCCGCACCGCGCACAAGATGCTCACGGGCAGCGAGCTCAAAGGCGGCTTCAAGGTCGAAGAAGCGCGCGGGCTCGAAGGCATCAAGTGCTTTTCGCTCGATGTCGGCGGCACCACGCTCAACTTCGGCATCGTCAACGGACTTGGCCGCCTCAAGCCCATCCTCGATCCGCTGGCGAAGGGCACGTCGAATCTGCATTTCATCGAGGTGATGACCTGCCCCGGTGGCTGCATCGGCGGCGGCGGCCAGCCCTACGACTCGGATCCGGAAGTCATCCGCGTGCGCCTCGAACGGCTCTACGACGCCGACCGGCGCTCGACGCTCAAGACCTCGCACGACAATGACGAAGTCCAAGAGCTCTACACCGAGATGCTGGGCAAACCGTTGGGAGAGATCAGTCACCACCTGCTTCATCGCAGCTACGTGGATCGTCGCGCGGAGGAGAGGTAGATCGACAGGTAGCTCGACCAACTATCATGGGCGTGATCCAGACCATCCTGCAGAATTGCCGCCGCTGCTACTCGTGCGTGCGCGAGTGCCCGGCCAAGGCGATTAAGATCGTCGACGGGCAAGCTTCGGTGGTTCCCGAACGCTGCATTGCCTGCGGCAACTGCACGGTGGTCTGTTCGCAAAACGCGAAAGCCTATGCCAGCGGCGTCGAGCGCGTCAGCGAACTACTGGCTGGGGGCGGAAAAGTAGTGGCCATGGCGGCGCCGTCTTTTCCCGCCGACGACTGCGGCCAGGATCCCGAACGCTTCGTCGGCGCCCTGCGCAGTCTCGGCTTCTCCCATGTCGTCGAGGTCGCCTACGGCGCCGATCTCACCAACCGGGCCTACCGCGAGGACATTAAGGAACATCCAACTGGAACCCGCCTGGCCACCGCGTGCCCGGCAGTGGTCGAGTACGTGCGCAAATACGCGCCCCATTTGGTGAGCTGTCTGGTTCCTATCGTCTCGCCGATGATCGCGACGGCGAAGGCCGTGAAGGCATTGCACGGACAGGATCACGCCTGCGTCTTCATCGGCCCGTGTGTGTCGAAGAAGCTTGAAATGCGCGACCCGCAAGCCCAAGGCTTGGTGGAGGCGGTGCTGACCTTCGACGAGCTTCGCCGGCTGCTGGTCGAGCGTCACGTTCGCATCGACAAGGCAACGCCCAGTGAATTCGATCCGCCGCGGGCAGGGACTGGACGCCTCTATCCCTTGGTCGGCGGTTTGCTCAAGGGCGCGGGACTCGAACGCAGCTCGCTCAACACCGAGGTCATGGCGATCTCCGGTGCGTCCGAAATCCTGGACGTGTTCGCGGATTTGAGCCCAGACGATCCACAGCCGCTGTTCATCGAGCCGCTCATGTGTCGCGGCTGCTACAACGGGCCGGCCATGCGTGGCGACAATCGCCGCCCGCAGCGCAAGCGGCAGGTCGCGGAATACGTGAAGGCGCGCATGGAGGAGGCGGACGGCGAGCCCACGCATCTGCCTGAGCTGGATTTGAGCCGGACATTCACCGTCGACGACCAGCGCCTGAAAGAGCCGACCGAGCAGGAAATTCGGGTCATCCTGGCGCGCACCAACAAGTTCACCACCGAGGACGAACTGAATTGCGGGGCGTGCGGCTACGCAACCTGCCGGGCCAAGGCCGTGGGCGTGTATCGCGGACTGGCCGAGGAGGCCATGTGTCTGCCCTTCATGATCGAGCAGGCCGAGCGCGTGTGCCACGAGCTGAACGTTCCGTGGCCCAACCTCAAGGACGTGCATCGCCATCTCATCAACACCGAAAAGCTGGCTTCGATGGGGCAGATGGCGGCCGGCGTGGCGCACGAGCTGAACAATCCCCTCGGCACTATCTTGCTCTACACCGGCCTGCTCGCGCGCAAGCTCAAGGATCGGCCCGAGCTCGACCACGATCTCAAGCTGCTCGTGGACGAGGCCAACCGCTGCAAGAAGATAATCGGCAACTTGCTGGATTTCGCGCGCCAGAACCGCGTGCAACTGGAGCGCACAAACGTGGCGGAGCTTTTCCAGCGCGTGGTCGAGGACTCGCTCTTCACCTTGCGCGACACGGGACCTGGTCTGCGCATCACCTGCGAGGCGCCCCCTGATTTGCAGGTAGATCTCGACAAAGATCAGATCGGCCAGGTGCTTATCAACCTGGTCAAGAACGGCATCGAGGCCATGGAAGGCAAGCCGGGCACGGTGCGCCTGGTCGCTGTCGACGAGCCGGCCACGGGGCGCGTGCGCATGGCGGTCAGCGACGAAGGCCGCGGCATCGCGCC
>Ga0265316_10005122_pt1 | contig 12845 bp, 12 predicted proteins | sample 4522metaG_FD_202092 | JGI IMG/M metagenome (GOLD analysis project Ga0265316, IMG submission 202092) | Rhizosphere microbial communities from Carex aquatilis grown in University of Washington, Seatle, WA, United States - 4-5-22 metaG | ecosystem: Host-associated > Plants > Roots > Rhizosphere >... | reverse complement strand
TGCGTTCGGGAGAGTTGGGGCGCGAGCGCGATTCTGCATGTGAGGGAGCCATGACCCTGCAGGACCGAGCTGATCGGCTGGAGCGCACCGTCGCGGCTTTGCGCAAGGACGTCGAACGATTCCTGCGCCAGATCAGCGACGATGCGGCCGCGCGCGAACTGTTGGCCCTAGAGCGCGATGACCTGCGACGGAATCTGGCTGCGGCTACCCAGCAAGCCGCCGATGCGTCCCGGGAAGTCGAAAAGCGGCAGGTCGCCTTGCGCACGCTTGAGAAGGAAATCGTTCGTTTGCGAGCGGCACGCGGGGACACGGGCCGCCCCTCTGGGAAGACCTGATAGCCCACGGCGAGGCGACAGCTTGACCTAGGCCATCCCGTCCACTAAGTTCCTCGATCTTCGCGGTCGTGGCGGAACTGGTAGACGCGCCAGATTCAGGTTCTGGTGGTAGAAATGCTGTGGGAGTTCAAATCTCCCCGACCGCACCAGGAACCCCCGGATATTCTGGGGGTTTTTTCTTGTCACGCACAGTGGGGCGCACAACCAATCACCTGCCTCGGATCACCAGATGCTGATGTCACTCTCTCGACAGGTGCGCCTGCTTGTCGTTATCAGTCTTCTCACCACCTTCGCCGAGTCGATGCTGGTGCCGATGTACGCTGCCTTCACCGAGAGAGTCGGAGGCAGCATTCTCGATGCCGGCATCGCCTTTGCCTGCTTCTCCATTGCGACCGGAGTCTTCGTCAGCCTGGTAGGCACGCGGTCGTGCTTTCAGAGACACATCAAGAGATTCCTTGCACTTGGGTTCCTTGGGTCGGCTTGTTGCGACATCTCGTACGTGTTCGTGCAAAACCGGTGGCAGCTCTTCGCTGCTCAGGTGATAGCTGGGCTTGCGACAGGACTGATCGAGCCGGCCTGGGACTCCCTTTTCACCGACGCCATCGAGCACTCGTCGGCCAAGCACTGGTCGATCTGGTCCGGGAGCACACACATTGTCGCAGGAGCTGCGGCGCTCGTCGGCGGAGTCATCGTGGCCTACTTTTCTTTTCCAACGCTGTTCGTGAGCATGGGCCTCATCGACTTGGTGGCCACCTTTGTGGCGTGGAAGGGAGGCCTGCCGAACGACGCCAGAACCCCCGGACGAGATAGTGCCGGACGGAGTTGACGTCGCCTCCCCTACAGACAGGGGCAACGCGGCCTTCAGTCCGCGGCCCCGACTGCCGATACCTGTCAAATAGGTCCGCCTGATGCCCAACATGTTGCGACCCAATCGCCGTGGCGATTCGGCTGTAGGCAATCCAGTCGGTTGCCGAGACGGGCAGGCTGGCGCGGTTCTCGTCATCGTCATGCTGGCCATGATCGGCCTTCTGGGAATCGGCCTTGCCGGCGTGTTTCTGACCGAGGGTAATGTCCAGATAGCCGCCAACACCAACTTGCACAACCAGGCCCTGTACGTTGCCGAGGCGGGTCTCGAACGAGCGCGCGATATCTTGAATGGCCCCTCTCAGGTCGATTTTCCCGCCATGCTGGGTGGCACGGGGCACGTGGCCCACGCGGCAGACGAGATCCCAAACTCGCTCGACACCAGGGGCCAGCCCATTGGTCGAGGTGCCATCATGCGAGACGCGGCCGGTGTTCCCCTGTTCAAGGTGTCCTACCCGACCACGGTGTCTCGCACTGAGCCGATACCGGGCGACAACCCCAACGGCGCGCTCAACACCTTCATGGGCAGCTACACTGTCTATGTTCGCAACGACACCGCGGAATGCCGAGTTGGAAAGTTCGTGGTCGACGGCCCTGACGTGAATGGCAACCAGACGGTGGTGGTGAGGGCCGAGGGAACCGGCTTCGACAACAGGACCTTGGTGGTTCTCGAGGTCGTCATGGGACCAAAGGGCGGGTCGGGAACCAGCCAAACTGGGGCCGGCGGCGTGAGCCAGGTCTTGTGCAATTCCGGCAAGAACGCCTGCGACGACAACAACTCCGTCATCAACAACATTGTCGTGAACTGAGCCGCGTCTGTGCTTCTGCGGGCGACGGTCTGGCGTCAGCCATGCTATGAAGAAACGGCGATCTTCATGACTCGCATCGATGCCGGTTTCAAAGTCTGCGCCTTGTTCGGGTTTCCCGCGCACCATTCGCTCGGGCCCGCTTTGCACAACGCTGCTTTCGAAGCCCTCAACCTGCCTTTCGTATACGTCGCGCACGATGTAGAGCCGGCGCGCCTAGCCGAAGCCTTTGCGGGCGCCCGCGCGATGGGCTACCGCGGCCTTTCCATCACCATGCCGCACAAGGTGGCTGCCCTTGCCTTGGTCGACGACGTGGACGACATGGCCCATGCCATCGGCTGCATCAACACCGTGGTCAGCGAGGACGGTCGTTTGCGTGGCACGAACGTCGACGGACTGGGCGCGCTCACGGCGCTACGCCAAGCAGGAGCGGATCCGGCGGGTCGTCGGGTGCTCGTGTTGGGTTCAGGTGGTGCCGCGCGGGCACTGGCGATCACGATCGGGATCGCCGCCAAGCCGGCCGAGCTGCATATCCTGGGCGCCATCGAGGACGAGCTGGCGCGCCTGGCGCGCGACGTGGCCGAGCGCACGGGCTGTGCCGTCGAGGTCGATTTGCTGACCGACGCGACTCTGGCTGCCGGGTTACGCAAGACGGAGATCCTGTTGCACTGCACGCCGGTGGGCATGAAACCCGAGAGCGAGCGCAGCCTGGTTCCACGCGATCTCTTGCGTTCCGACCTGGTGGTTTTCGACGCCGTGTACAACCCGCGCCAGACTTTGCTTCTACGCGATGCCACCGCGGCGGGATGTCGCGTGATCGAAGGAACCGAGATGTTCTTGGGTCAAGCCGCGCTGCAGTTCGAGCGGTGGACGGGGAAGCCCGCGCCGAAGGAGATCATGCGCCGGGTGCTGGAAGCGCGACTATGAATCTCGTGCTGATCGGATACCGGGGAACCGGCAAGAGCGTGATCGCGCGCCGGCTGGGTCGGCTGCTGGACCGGCCCGTGGTGAGTCTGGACAGTGAAATCGTGCGGCTGGCGGGTAGACCTATTCCAGGTCTAGTCGCCGAACGCGGCTGGGATCATTTTCGCGACTTGGAAGAACAGATCTGTCGTCGCGTGGGCGCCCAGGACGGACAGATCCTCGACTGCGGCGGCGGCGTGGTCGAGCGCGAAGCCAACGGCGTGGCTCTGCGTGAGCACGGGCATGTCTTCTGGCTGAGGGCAATTCCTGCCACCATCGTCGCGCGCATTGGTGGCGATGGCAATCGACCATCGCTGACTGGCGGGAAGAGTTTCACTGATGAAGTGAGCGATGTTTTGCAACGGCGCACGCCCCTGTACCAGGCGATGGCCCATGAGGTGATCGACACCGACGGCCGAACCCGGGACGACATCGCTGCCGAAATCGCGCGGCGCTGGCGCAGCGGAGGGTAGCTTTTTCACCACAGAGGGCACAGAGGCCACAGAGACGGATCGGAAAGGGGAAGGGGTTGGATTCCGTCCGGTCCGAACCACTCTTCACTTCCGATCTCTGTGTTCGCTGTGCTCTCTGTGGTGGAAGAGCTAGCCACCCCGTCGGGCAACGATCTCTTCGATGCGCGTGCGCAGATCGCCATCACGCAAGGTGACCGTCACGTCGTCGCCCTGCTGCAGGCCAGCGCTGCTTCGCAGCACCTGGCCTCCAGGCCCGCGCGCCAGACTGTAGCCGCGATCCAACACCTTAAGCGGCGACAGCGCATCGAGCTTACCTGCGAGCGCGTCTAGGCTGCGACGTCGATGGGTCAGCATGCCGGCGCCTGAGGCGACCAAGCGTCGTTCTGCCGCGGCCAGAGCGGCACGCTGATCGGCGATATGCCGCTGCGGGTGCGAACGGAAAAGGCGCGCTTCGACGGAGCGCAGGTCGGCGCGGCGCTGGGCGCTGGCGGCGTGCAGGGCGCGGGCCGCGCGATCCACGAAGTCGTCAAGACCCTGACGGCGCAGATCGATGAGTCGGCGCGGATCGCCGAGTGCTGCTCGCGCTCGTTCCAGACGTAGGCGCAACGAGCGCGTCTCGGCATGCAGGGCTCGACCCGTGCGCCGACCCAGAAGCCGTAGCTCTGCCAAAAGGTCCGCCGCCACCGGCACAGCCAGCTCGGCCGCTGCCGATGGTGTTGGCGCACGCAGATCGGCCACGAAGTCGGCGATGGTGAAGTCGGTCTCGTGGCCGACCGCTGAGATTACCGGGACCGGGCAGGCGGCGATGGCACGCGCCAAGGCTTCGTCGTTGAAGGCCCACAAATCTTCCAGCGAGCCACCCCCGCGCGCCAGGATGACCACGTCCACATCAGGGACCTTCGCGATCTCGGCCAGGGCCGCCGCGATAGCCACGGCCGCGCCCTCTCCCTGCACGGGGGTAGGCGCCAGCAGAATGGGCACCGGAAAACGACGGTGCGCTACCCGCACGATGTCGCGAATCACGGCACCCTGGGCCGAGGTCACCACACCCAGGCGGCGCGGAAGAAAGGGCAGGGGACGCTTGCGCTCAGGATCGAAGAGACCTTCGGCTGCCAGCTTCTGCTTGAGCTGCTCGAAGGCCAGCGCAAGCGCACCCGCGCCCGCAGGCTCGATCGCATGCACCGAGAGCTGGAAGCGGCCGCGCGCTTCGTAGATGGTCAGCCGGCCGCGACAACGCACCTGCTGTCCATCTTGCAACCGAAAGCGCAAGCGAGCTGCCTCGCGTGCGTACATCACGCAGTCGAGTTGCGCCTCGGCGTCCTTCAAGGTGAAGTACAGGTGACCATTGGCCGAGCGCTTGAAGCCGGACACCTCGCCTTCTACCCGCAGATCAGAGAAGCGGGATTCGAGAGTCAGTCGGGCAGCGCGCACCAGATCGGATACAGCGAAGATACGCGTGTCTTGCGCTACAGGCGATTCGCCAGCCGGTGGGCTGTGCGCGGACGTGGCGCTGGAACCGGGGATGCGAACCGGCGGGGCAGAGGGCGATGGCGGATGCGTTGCCAATCGGCTGTCGAACGAGAGTTGGCTCGCAGCCTCCTCTGGCGCGAGCTTGGACGCCGCATCTGGCGGGACTTTGCCTCGGCGCAAACTCACCGCAAGCCCCGCGTAGCCGCGCGTTCGTAGTCGGCGGCATTTGTGCGCAAGGCTTCCAGATCCGCGCTGGCTGCCCGCTTGAGTGCCTCCGCCTCAGCAGCCAGCCCAGCGAACCCCCAGCCGAAGGCGGGCTTGCTGGTCTTGCGAAAAAGGAGGCGACCGGTGGGCCACACGATTTCGGCCTCGCTGCCTGCGGCATTCACCACCGGTGTTCGATCGCCTGCCGCCGCGAGCTGAGCAGCCAAGTTGGGCCACAGGTCAGCGGGCAGCGACTTGGCGAAAAGCTGGGCGGCATTTTCGCTCGTGGCGGCCGGAGCAAAGCGCCGGATCATGCGTTCGCGCTGCTGTCCCTCGGGAAAGTTGCTGAGCGTGATGTCGTGGGACTCGCGACCGGCTCGATGGATGGTCATCCACGACCACTGTGTGTCCAGATCCAACGCACCCCAAAGTCGTGCCGGATCCCGCGCGGCCACCGCCGCTAGCAGTCGCGCCTTGGCGTCGGCCGGGGTCTTGCACCCGCGCTGCCAGCAGGCTGAAAGCAGAAGCATGGGCAGCAGAATCGCCGCAAAGGCAAGGCTGAAAAGGGATCGGTGTTTCACAGGTCGTGACCGTTCAATCGAGTTCTTCTCGGAGGCGAAGCTAATGCCGGCCGACTGAATACGCAACGGTTGCGGGTCGCTGCTGTTGCGGGGCGCTGCCATTCCGCAACAGCCGCCGGAGGTCATGGCGATGATCGCAGCCATTTTCGCCCATCACCCTACGACTCTCTCAGCGGATTCGTGCTAGATTTCTGCGCGCTCGACGGTGACCGACGAAACCAAGCCCACCTCTCCTCCGGCTGCAGGGCCGCTGCCCGACGGCCTTGCTGCGCCCGCTGGCGTGGATGAGTTTGCCGGCATCCGGTCCTCGTCCGGGCGTCATCCCGTGATCGCCTTGGCGACGGCGGCCCTGGCGTGCTTCTTGGTTTTCCAGATCAAGGACGACGTGCGCTATGCCCTTTCGCCGAGCGTGGCGCAGAATCTGGGCGATGCGCGTGCCGTCAGTACGGCCAAGACCGAGACGTTGCCGGTCAATCGAAACGTGATCCTGGCGGGCAATGCCGATCGCGAAAGCGCGGTGGTGCTGGACACGCAAGGGTCGTGGCAGTTCATGCAGTTCTTTCGACTACTCGGCACCAACAACCGGATCTTCGTCAGGCGCGCTGCTGACCCCTTGCCCGCTGAACTGGCTGCGCATGACGTGTTCGAGGGCCGGCTCATGCGTTTTTCCGACTTGTCGTTTCAGACGGCCATCCGCAGCTACTTCGCGGGTCACGTGAGCGCAACGCACCTCTTTGCGCCAGCGGCGGTGCGGGCGGCGTTGGCCGAGGCATCCGGCGGCGCATTGGCGCTCACCGACCTGCTCGGCGACCGCGTGCCCCTCGCTGCCAACGACGAGCTGGTCATCGACGTGGACCGTCCCGGCCAGATCCGGGTTGCATTCCCGCGCGAACGGTTTCCCGACCAGGCTGCGGCTCGCGCCGCGGTTGAACTGCAAGGCGGGCAGGTTATCGAGGCGCCCAGCGATGCCGTCGATCCCAAGAGCCTGGATTTGGTGGTGACATTTCCACCCGAGCGGCGTGACCAGGCGCTGAACGCACTGGCTGCAATGGATCGCCGGCTGCACATCCGGCCTGCTCACACCACGCACAGGGCCCGCGTCGCTGACCTGGGCGTCAGCGGCGATGCGATCGTTGTCAAAACCGCGGGCACCGAGCCCCAGCCTATCCCGGTCGGGCAGATCCAAGGCATCGGCACCGTGGCTTCGGTGCAGATTCCCGACGACGCGCTCATTCTCTTCGAAGGCGAACGGCCGCGCCAGCATATGAAAACGCTCATCATCGCGGCCTTGCTGCTCGGCTTTGCCGCTTTCAACCTGTTGGCCTTGCGCCGCCGCGGCGGCAAGTAGGGGACCGCAATGATTCGGCTGTACGATACGCGGGCCAAGAAGAAGGTGGAGTTCCAGCCGCTAGAGCCTGGCAAGGTCTCCATGTACGTGTGTGGCGTGACGGTGTACGACCTCTGCCACGTGGGCCACGCGCGCACCGCCGTGGCGTTCGACGTGATTGTGCGCCACCTGCGCGCACGCGGGTTTGAAGTGCGCTTCGTGCACAACATCACCGACGTCGACGACAAGATCATTCGCAAAGGCCTGGCTGAAGGGCGGCCGGCCGCAGAGGTTGCGCGCGTCTACGCCGACGCCATGGCCGCCGACATGGAGGGACTGGGCGTGGCCGCGGCAGACGTCGAGCCCCGCGCCACCGCGCATATTCCCGACATGATCGACGTCATTCGCCGGCTGGAGGAACGCGGTCTGGCCTACGCTGCGGGTGGCGACGTGTACTATTCAGTGGCCGGCTTTCCCAACTACGGCGGCCTTTCGGGGCAAAGCCCTGATGAACTGCAGGCCGGCGCGCGTATCGAGGTGGGCGAGCACAAGAAAAGCCCTCTGGATTTTGCGCTGTGGAAGGGGGCCAAGCCGGGCGAGCCTTCGTGGGATAGCCCGTGGGGAGCGGGCCGGCCGGGCTGGCACATCGAGTGCTCGGCCATGTCGCATCGCTATCTGGGCGATGCGTTCGACATTCACGGTGGCGGGTCCGACCTGATCTTTCCCCACCACGAGAACGAGATCGCCCAGTCAGAAGGCGCGTTCGGCAGTTTCGCGCGCTACTGGATGCACTCGGGGATGCTCAACTTCGGCGGCGAGAAGATGTCCAAGTCGCTGGGCAACGTGGTCACTATCCGCCGCGCCGCCGAGATGCACGATCTCGAGGCGTTGCGGCTTCTGCTCATCAGCGTGCACTATCGCAGCCCGGCCGCGTTCAGCATCGCGCGCGACGACGCGGGCCAGCCGGTATACCCCGATCTCGACGAGGCCGAAGCGCGGCTCGACTACTTCTATCGCACCCTTGAACGGCTGGACGCCTTCGCCGGCACCTTGGCGAATCCACCCACGCCACCTCCGTCGGAACTGGCCACCCATTTTGTCGAAGCCATGGACGACGATTTCAACACCGCAGCCGGGATAGGGCACCTCTACGATGCGTTCGTGCTGGCCAACAAGCTGCTCGACGATGCCAAAGCGGCGCCCAAGGCCGAGCGACAGTCGATCCTGACGGCGCTGGCGCGCGACGCGCGCATGGTGGGTGCGACTCTCGGGATCATGCGGCGGCCGCCGGCCGAGTTTCTCGCCGGCAGGCGCGCGCGTCTGTGCGTGCGGCGCAAGATCGATCCGCAGGCCGTCGAGTCCAGCATCGCCGAACGCGCCGCGGCCCGAATCGCCAAGGAATTCCAGCGCGCCGACGAGATCCGCGCTGGCCTGAAAGCGCGCGGCGTGGAACTCATGGATAGCGCGAAGGGCACCACCTGGCGGGTGGTGTGATTCAGACTTCGTTCACCGGCCTTGGTCGCTTTTTGACAGGTACGCGAGGATCACGTCATCCAGGCTGCGCGTGCTGACCAGGCTATCGGGCGCGGCCTCCTGCGGAATAGGAGGTGGTGCGGCGGTGCGAGGCGCGGCAGCAGCGTCGGCGGTTTCGTCCATGGGCGCGGCAGGCGGCAAGCCCGGCTGGGCCTGGCGGCGTTCAACGAGGTTGGGATGGCTGCCTTCCTGAACCACATACGGAGTTCCGCTTCCAGGTCGGCGCGGGCGCGGCGCTATGGGGTGGACTGTTCCCGGCTTCTTGGCGCCGGCGCCCACGACGATTCGTCGCTGGACCATGACAGGTGAGGCAGAGCTGGTGGGCGCCTGGGTTCTTGTGGCTCGCCGGCCATCGGGCGGCGTGGCGGTCCTGTTGGGATTGACCGCAGCCACGTCGCGCGTGGGCCGCTTGAAGGTGTAGGTCCCGCGCCCGGGCACTGTGGGCCGGACGCTGTGGACGGGCAGCGGCTCAGGCGTCCGCATCGTTTCCGGCAGTGGCGTGGGAATGGAGTCAAGATCGAGGATTTCCGGGCCTGGGCTCGGGGTCGCGTCGGACCGCGCTGCGAGTGGCACGGTCGCGTCCGCCTGCGTCGAAGGTGTCTTCGTGTCGGTTGCGAATAGGAGTGCCGGCGGTGCCTCAATGGCAGGTTGGCGAGGAGAGGTGAAGACCTCGCCCCTGGCCGCAAAGAAATCCTCCAGACGGCCATCATACAGGCCCTGCTTCAGCTCTTTGAGGATCTCCTTGTGCTGCCCCTGCATCATCCCGCGCACGCCGTCCTCGTCGGACGCGGCGTCGTACTGGAACCGCTTGGTAGCCAGAATGCTGCCTTCGAAGAAGAGATGGGTGAACAGGTGGGGATTGGTCGGCCCCGAATCCTCGGTCTGCACGTGGAGGATGCGCCCACCGTAGCGGACGTTGTGGTTGTACCCGAGCAGCGGGCTGCGTGTCGGCTTGCCCATCGAAAAGCCAAGTATAGCGCTTGCGCTGATTGTGCTAAAATTGCTTTGTAGCAGGTTCCCAATGGTGAACGTTACTGCCACCAAGATTCGCGACAACACTCGATCTGCATCCTCTGCAGTGGGCCGCCCGTACAGTGGCTATCTCATCAGCTTTCCCACCGTAGGCCGGGGCATGGTCATCTTTCGCGATCCCAGCGGCCACCGCATGGTGACCACGCCTGTGCGTCGGGTGCTGAGCGAATTCGGGGGTGCGGATATCTACGTCGAAACGGAGAACTCAGTCTATCGTCTGCGCTTCCGTTCAGCACCGGCGGTCGAGGCCGCTGCCCGCTCTACGGTGAAATCGGGTTAGTTTTCGACGCCACGCTGGTGGTGAAATCTCGACAGAGCGGGTGCGAGCCGGCGGGCGAACGCGTCTCAGCCTCGATTTTGCGGAGGCAAGCAGTTCGCGGTTGTCGTGGAACAGCGGTTGCAAGAGGCAGTTCCATGAACGGCATCTCGTGCTACGCTGTCCGCCATACCAGCATGGTTCGTCATGCCTTGATACTTGCGGCGGGACGCGGCCGCCCAGTCGCTGACCCGGAGACGCCCAACTGCCTTTGTGCGGTGGCGGGGGTTCCGCTGATCCTGCGCACGTTGCGTGGGCTGGCCAGCGCGGGTGTGCGGCGCGTGGGCATCGTTGTCGGTTGGAAAGGCGAGGAGGTTCGCCGGCGCATTGAGGCCCTGCGCGCCTCGGAGCGAGACCTCTCTGCGGAGATTCTCTTTTTTGATAATCCGGCTTGGGAAAAGCCGAACGGACTGTCGGTACTGGCCGCGCGTTCGTTCGTGACCGAGCGGACTCTGCTGGTGATGTCCGACCAGATCGCAGCGCCGCACCTGGTGGGCGATCTGGCCAAGCTGCCTGCGACAGGCGCTGCCACGGTGTTGGCGGTCGATCGCGACTTGTCGCGTGTGTTCGATTTCGACGACGCCACCAAGGTGCGTCTGGCCGCGGCCCAGGGCAGCGAGACCCTGTGCCATGTCACGTCCATCGGCAAGGATCTGGCGGTCCACAATGCCGTCAGCACCGGTCTCTTCGTCATGTCGCCATCGCTCATTGCGTGTCTCGATACCCTGGCCGCGTCCGGCGCGCCCTCGTTGACCGAGGGTGTGGCCGAGGCTGCGCGGCGCGGGCTGGTCGAGGCATACGATGTGGCCGGGGCGGTTTGGCAGGACGTGGATTCGGGGGAAATGCGCCAGCATGCCGAATGGTTGTTGCGGGTCTACGGCGATGGCTTGCGCCACCCGGATGTGCGTGGAACCGCGCGATCCACTGGCACCGACACCTTGGCTCTCATCGAACGGCTGTTGGCCGAGAAAGACGCTCCACGCTACACGCTCTTCAATCCGGGGCCTGTGATGACCTCGGCTCGGGTCAAGGCGGCTTTGGTCCACCACGACGTCTGCCACCGTGACGAGGATTACTCGGGCGTGGTGCGCCGGTTGCAGCAGAAGTTGCGTCCTGTGTTCGGCGCGTCGCCCGAGCATGAAATGCTGTTGGTGACCGGCTCGGGCACCGCGGCCATGGAAATGGCGATCTCGTCGGTTGTGCCGCCTGGAAAGAAGATACTCATCGTCGAGAATGGCGCCTTTGGCGAGCGCCTTGCCGAGATTGCGCAGCTTCATCACCTGGCGCACGTGCGGCTCACCTGCCCGTGGGGCAATTTGCCCGACCCTGCGGCGCTTGAGGCGGCGCTGGCGACCGACCCCGACATCGCGGTGGTGGCCATGATCCATCACGAAACCTCAGTCGGCGTGGTCAACCCGGTGGGTGCCATCGGGCGAGTGTGCCGCTCGCGCGGCGTGATCCTGGTGGTCGACGCTGTGTCTTCGCTGGGCGTGGAGGATCTGGACGTGGTTCGCGACAGCGTGGACATTTGCTATTCCTCGGCCAACAAGTGTCTGCACTCGTGCTCCGGCGTGTCGTTCCTGTGTGTGGCGCCGACGGTGTGGCCGCGTATCGAGTCCATCCCGCCGCGCGTGTACTACTTGGATCTGCGACGCTATCGCCGCTATTTGACCGAGGTGGCGCAAACCCCGTTCACCCCGGCGGTGTCGTCCTTCTTTGCGCTTGAGACCGCGCTCGACGAGCTGTTCGAGCAGGGTGGGGTGGCAGCTCGGCGTGAGACCTATCGTCGGCGCAATTTGCTCATCAGGCGCGTGTTGACTGATCTCGGCTTCCAGTCATTGACCAACACTGGCCGTGAGTCGCACACCATTTCGACCATGCGTGTGCCTGCGGTGATTGCCGTCGACGAGCTGTACGCCCGCCTGAAGGAACGCGGTTTCATCATCTATCGTTGCAAGGGCGAGCTGGGCCTGCACTACGTCCAGATTTCGAACATGGGCGAGCTGCCCGACGCCACCATCGATGCCTTCTTGGGCGCGGTGGCCGACGTGGTGGGCGCGGCACGCGAGGCAGCGCGAGCGAAAGATCGCGGCCGGCTGCGCTCGGTGTAGCAACCTGGCTGTCCGTCGGTGAGTTGAGTTTCGCGGGCTGCGATCTTTTTGCGACGCAGCGCATGTTGGCCTACAATGCGGCCAAAACATGGCACTTGGGAGACACGCATGACTGGCGAGCCAGCGGCGAATGGGCAAGCGGATCGATCACTGTCACCGACGGTGCGGGGTCGGTTTCGCTGTGAAGCTGACAGGGTTGGCACCTCAACAGCCGACCGATGTCACTTTTTCGACAGCGTAAGCAAACGCACATTTGAGGGTGACTAAATGTTGCGATTTGTGTGTTCAACAACTCGATGGCAGTAGATTTGTGAGATTTTTCTTGCGGCCGCAACTGCGCTTGTGGCCAAGTGCAGCAACACAGTTGTTTCAAGCGATTAGCAGTAATTCTTGCCGCACATGTAATGACCCATGCGCACATCTAACCACCGCCATTTGGTCATGGTGATGACAAAATCTGCGTGACAAAACTATTTCCTTGTTTATGATGAAAATCATCGTCAGTTCTTCGACACCAGCACTGCTTGAGAAGACAGCGAAAAGGAAAGGAAGCGAGATGAAACTTAGCAAGCTGTTTTTCGTCCTGAGCACAATCGGTGTTCTCGTGGCGAGTTCTGACAGCCCAGTCATGGCCGGCAGCGCGACGGCGAATCTGAGCGTGACCGCCGCGGTCGGCGCAAACTGCACGATCTCGACGGCCCCCGTCGCCTTTGGCGCCTATGACCCGATCGTCGCAAACGCCAGCACGAACGACGACGCCACTGGTTCCGTGATCGTTGCCTGCACCAAGGGAAGCACGGTCACGATCGGCCTCGGCCTCGGCTTGAACG
>Ga0265316_10005121_pt1 | contig 12848 bp, 12 predicted proteins | sample 4522metaG_FD_202092 | JGI IMG/M metagenome (GOLD analysis project Ga0265316, IMG submission 202092) | Rhizosphere microbial communities from Carex aquatilis grown in University of Washington, Seatle, WA, United States - 4-5-22 metaG | ecosystem: Host-associated > Plants > Roots > Rhizosphere >... | reverse complement strand
GGTCACTGGACATTGTGGACAGCGCGGCTCACGCGGGAGGCAGCAGAGCGCACCCAGCTCCATCATGGCTTGGGCGAAATCGCCGGGTCGACGCGCAGACACCAGCGGCTGTCCTCGCGCGCGCAGCCCCGCGCGCACCGCGGGTCGGTCGATGGGCTTGCGCTCGCCGAGGAGGCGCGCCAGCACGCGCGCCACGTTGCCGTCGACGGGAAGCGTAGGTCGCGAGAACGCAATGGCTGCCACCGCCGCAGCCGTGTACGCGCCCACGCCCGGCAGCTCGCGCAGCTCTTCTTCATTCGAGGGCAGCACGCCTCCCCATTCGTGAACCACCAGCCGGGCCGTGCGGTGCAGATGACGAGCGCGGCTGTAGTAACCGAGCCCAGACCAGAGCGTGAGCACTTCCTCTTCACGCGCAGCCGCCAGGGCCCGCAGTGTTGGAAAGCGCGCGATAAAACGCTCGAAGTACGGCACCACGGTGGCCACCACCGTTTGCTGGAGCATCAGCTCGGACACCAGTGTGCGATAGGCGCTGGGCTCGCGGCGCCAAGGCAGGTCGCGCTTTTCGCGGTCGTACCAGGCGAGCAAAGCGCGCGCGAAGGCCAGTGCGGAAAGTGCAGCGGGCACAGACCTACAAATCTGGCGCAAACTGCGCCTCGCCGCGACCTGCGGAGGTTCCGTTGACAAAGACCTCGTAGCGGATGGGCACGGCCCGGCTCAGCATCGCGCTTATGGAGCAGAAGCGTGTTTGCGACAAACGCGCGGCTTCGACGGCCAAGGCTGGATCCACCGCACCCTCGATTCGGAACGCGAGATCCACGGAGCTGAACGCAGCGGGGAACGCGCCCTCGCGGACGGGGGCCTCCGCTGTGACCTCGAAGCGCTCCATTTTCTGGCGCTGCTTGTGCATGAGCGAAGCCACGTCCATGGCTGTGCAGCCACACAGGGCGGCAAGCAGAAGCTGCTTCGGCGTCTGGGCCTTGCCCTGACCGAGCGGCGGTTGGGCATCCATGAGCACCACGTGGCCATCCGCCTCGGCGGTGAACTGCAGATTCTCTTTCCAAATCAACTTGGCGTGCATGGTCTTATCCGTTGCTGAAGGGACCGTTGATGAATGCGTCGTCAGGGCCATAGAATTCCGACATGCCCGTGCACCCGAGCCCGAGCGCGGAAAACTCCACCTGTCCCCGTTCCTGTCGTTGCATGGGAGGAACGATAGCGCACAGGACGTGATCTTGCCGCCACCCCTCTTCCGAGATAGGGTTTGTAGCGCGGACGAGCCATGAAGTGCCTCACAAGTCTTGCACCTGGCCTCCTGGTGGTTTCGCTGGTGGCTGTCGTGTGGTCGGGCTGCACGGGAGGCGGCAGTGGAACTTTTTCATTGGATGGCAGCACGGATGGCGGAGTCTGTCCGTCGGTCGCGGGCTGCGGCGGCGCCATCGTGGCCGGTACGTACACCATCACGTCCTTCTGTGACGACGGCGCCCTGACACCGGTACCAGCCGATGGTGTCTGTCAGGGGGCAACCCAATCGTCCGACAACGAACTCAGCGGAACCTTCTGGTTTGATGGCACCATAACCTACATGATCGAGGGCAGTGCGACGGTTCGTTCAGTGCTGTATTTGCCGGCCTCATGCCTGAGCAAGTTTGAGGTGCAGACCTGTACCGAGTTTGAACAAAAGATTGTGTTCGACCCAACCGACACCAGGCCCAGGTCCGTCACTTGCGCGGGCACGAGTACCTGCACCTGCACCACGGTGGAAACCACCGCCGTGCTTGAGCAGGGTGCGTACGCCACATCGGGCAAAAATCTGACCCTTGCGAACTACGACAACCAGAACGCATTTTTTTCCTACTGTGTGTCCGGTAACCAGATTCTCATATCGGCGACCGGCACCAGCACCGCCATCGTCCTGACACGACAGGACAGTGCGTCCGCTCCACCTGACGGCTCGGTCACGACCGACGACTACGGCGCCGAAACCCTTGGGGGCGTTCAGGATGCCAGCTTTTGACGGTGGCATCGCTTGGACTTAGGCTAGACTTCGTCTACCGGCAGTGACCGGAAAGGGGTTCGCATGCAGGAGAACGCCACCCACAGGGATGACATGGGCTCGGTCGAGGATCTCGAGGCACTGCGGAAGCAACACCAGGACCTGGAAGCCAAGCTCGAGGTCATGGATCGTCAGCTGTACCTGAGCGCCAAGGAAGAGGCTGAGCGCGCTCGGCTCAAAAAGCAGAAACTGGCGATCAAGGATCGCATCCATCTCCTGCTTTCCCGCGCGTCGGCGGAGCAGCCGGCCGAGTGAGCTTGCAGCCGAGCTAGCAGGGCAGCTCGACGACGAAACGCGCACCGCCCAGGGGCGCTGGCGCGTCGCCCACCGAAACGTCGCCACCGTGGTCGATCACGATCTTGCGCACGATGGCCAGGCCCAGGCCCGTGCCACCTGGCCGGAAGGTGACATAGGGATCGAACACCCGCTGTCGCTCGGCCACGGGAACGCCGGGACCGTTGTCATCGACCAAGATCGCCGCCCGTTCGCGATCGGGTCGTCGCTCGACGCGGATGACCACCTGGGGCTCACGGCCGGCCCCGCTGGCTGCTTGCAGGGCGTTCTCGACCAGATTGGCAATCACGCGACGGAAGAGCATCTTGTCACAAGGTGCGGACACCGATCCGCTGGTTTCGACCTTGACGGATGATTGCCACTCGGGCTGCAGGCGGACGATCTCCTCGACCAGCGGCACCAGATCGAGCGGGGTCGGTTCCACTTTGGGCAGCTTGGCAAAGGCCGAGAAATCCTCGACCAGACGGCGCAGCCCCGTGATCTCTTCGCGCAGGATTTCCGTGGCCGTATCCAGCAAGCGACGGTACGCGGGATCGTCGCCAGGGTACTTCGAGGCGATTTCCTGCACGGCGAGTTGGATGGGCATCAGTGGGTTCTTGATCTCGTGCGCCAGGCGGCGCGCCACCTCTTGCCAGGCCGACACCTTCTGCAGGTATTCGAGGCGTGAACGTGCCTGCCCCAGCTCGGCCACCATGCGGTCAAAGGCACGCCCTAACTCGTCGAGCTCGTCCTTTCCCTTGGGCGACACGCGCACCGACAGATCACCGGCGCCCACGGCCCGCGCCGCTGTGTGCAGGCGCGCCACTCGCCTGGTCACTCGCCGCGCGACCAACCAGCCCCCGAGCGGCGCCACGGCCAAGATAGCCAGAACCAACATCAGGTACTGGCGCAGAAAGCGTGGAACGAGCAGGCCAAACACGCGATCGATCTGCTGCTCCTTCTCGATGGCGGCGCGCAGAGCCAGGAAGTCCTCGTACATCTGCGCCGGGATTCCGAAAACCAACTCCAGCGCGCGGGGGGCCTCCCCCGCTGTCGTGGGCAGGGCGACCAAAATGGGCGGCGCCTCGCGCGAGCGGTTGAGCGTTTCGGCCGGCGCCTCCCAGGTATCAACAACCTCGGTGCCCAGCAAGAGCTGCGCGCGCAGCAGGCCCTCGGTGCGCGCCAGATCGGCCATGCGCGCCGGCGCGTCCGCGGCGATTTCATGCGCGCGGCGACGAAACTCGTCCTTGCGATTCGCGAAATAGGAGCGAAACACATCGGCGGCCCGCGCCGAAGATCCCGCTATCTGGGCGTCGTGTTCCAGCGAGAAGTCGGCGAATCGTTGCACCATGAAGTAGAGCGCGTAGGCCGACAGAGCCACGGCTAGCGCGGCCACGCCCAGCATGGCGCCTAGAACCTTCCACTCGAAACGCCCGGGCAGTCTCATCGGGCTGGCTCCACCCAGGATTGCGAGACTACGTGAAGCTGGCGCTCGCTCTCGTCGATGCGGGGGTTGACGAAGACGCTGACGAACGACCCGAAAAAACTCTCCCCCGAACCCATGCGACTGCGCGGCGAGGGCCGCGCCAGCCAGCGCCGCACGTCGGCCAGCAACTCTTGCGAAATCGGGTTCAGATCGGCGCGCACGCTCAATCGGTATGTGATGCCGGGTTCGAGGCGGTCGAGCGCGGCGATGGGAAAGGCGGTGAGCGCGGTGGCCAGATCGATGGCTTCGCCTGCCGTCGCAGCTGCGCGCGTTTCCATCTTGCCACCGGCCTCGAAGCGGCGGACGCGGAACTTTTCGTCCCACAAGTCGTAGACGATCTCGGTGTGGCGCATGGACTGGGCCACTGGCTCGGGCTGGTCCACGCGGAAGACGGCCACACGCACCAGCACGCGGCTGGTGAAGCCCGACAACAGGCGCTGCGCGTCCTGCGCTTTGAAGAGATCCTGCAGTCCCAGGCTGATCAGCAGGCGGCCGTCGCGCCGGGCAACGCCGGTCTTGCGCTCTTCGGGTTCTTGCGCGTGGGTCGGCGTGGCGTGCGCGGCTGCCAGAGCCAAAGTGGTGACGGCCGCGAAAGGAACCAGAGACCGCATCACAGAGGAAGTCGGCCGAGGGCGTTGGCCACGGAAAGGGTGAAGATGCCGATGTACGTGTCGAGGCGCAGGCCCAGATCCGCCGTGAGATCGGCCGGGAGGCGCTGGCCCAGGCTGGCGCCGTGCCGGCTCACATCGTCGGGATCGGTCAGGGCAAAGATGCCGAAGGCTGCGAAGGCGTCGCCGCGGTAGAAGAGTCCGTGGCGTCGCCACAGGGGCACGGCGTATTCCAAGAGCAGTCGGCCCGCCAACTTGTCGTAGCGATGGTCGGCCACGGCCGTGCCGAGAAAATCACGCGAAGGCTGCGTCGAGAAGTTGACGCCGAAGGCGCGCGGAGGCAGCAGCAGGTTGAGATCGCCGACGAAGAAACGATCGAAATAGGGCGCGTCCCCCACCAGTCCGCCGAGCAGACCATGCACGCCGAAGACATGGCCGACGGACAAGGGGAAGTAGAGCGAGCCCTGCGCGGTGACCTTGACGAAGGTGTACTGTGAAGCGCAAGCGGGCGTGGCCGCTTCAACCGAGAGGACCAGGTGCCGGCCCGCGCGAGGCAACACCGGATCGGAGCGAGAATCGAAGTCAAGCGTGAGAGCCAGGGAGCCCAGCCGGCTGGATCCCTCGCGCACCAGAAACGCGATCGGTTGGCTCTGGCCCTGGCCTAGGTCGCGGTCGAGCAGAGTCGGCAGCTCGGCGTGAACCGCCTCGAAACGCCCTTCGGCCGACAGATAGGCTGTGCGCGATAGCACCGCGCCCACGCCCAACACGCCGCCAGCGCGTCTGAGGTTGACCGCTACGAAGTCAGCGGGCGCGGGCTCGGACGCGGGGCCGCGCGCACGGAAGAACTCGCTGCCTTGGGAGAAGAGCGCGCTTCCCGATAGCAACAGGCCGCGCGGGCGTGGCGGACCGGCCATGCGCAAGGCAAAGGCCAGGGCTGGCTTGGCGCCTTCGACCTGGGGACGTGTCGAGCTGACGAAGCCAGCGCCCAGGGTCAGCCCGCGGCCGAGCAAATTGCGCTCGCTCACGTCCAGCCCGCCCCACACGTTGGTGGCTTCGCTGGTGCCCAGGTAGACAGCATTGAGGATGATGGTTCCGCGTTCCTCGACTTCGATGACCAGCACCGCGCCTCCGCGGCGCTCGCCCTTGATCATGGACAGGCGGGCATCGAGAAAATAGCCCAGCGTCAGCAGGTGTAGGCGCGCCCGCTCGACGCGTGCATCGTCGGCGGTCACCGTGTCGCCGGGCGAAAGAGCGACCTCGCGCAGGATGAGGTCGGTGCGGGTCTTGTGGTTGCCTCGCACTTCGATGCGCTCGATGGTGTAGCTCGGGGCGAACTCGTCGGGCTGGGCCGCGCCTGAACCGACGGGCGCCGGCGAAAGCTGTGCCTGCGCCACCGAGGGCAGGAGGACAAGCAGTGCGAAAAGCGTGGGGGAGCGCATGGACGAGAAAATCTCCCCTAACGGTCGACCGTCACACGGCCGGAGTCAACTGGTACTGGCTAGTTGACGCTCACTCGCGGCGCGATGGCCACATCCGCGACCAGGGCGTTGAGGCGACTCTTCACCTCTTCGGACGGACTGAGCACGGACATCCGTTCCAGGACGAAGCGCAGGCGTCGCTGATCACCGCGGACCTCGTAGATGGCGCGCAGGTTGTTGAGCACGCGCACCAAGATCTGGCGCCGCGTGGCCGGCACCAGGTAGTGCTCGTCGATGTCAGTGGGATCGCCTGTGGCGGATTCGTAGAGCGCGCGCAACTCCGCCCGCCGCACCATGCGTCCGTCGAAGGGATCCACCACGCCGAGGCTGCGGTCGCGCCGACGCGCGCCTACCAGAAAATGACCGGGGAACGAGATGCCGAAAGTTTCCACGCCCGCACGCCGGCACACGGCCATGAGCACGATGGCCAACGACAGAGGATTGCCCGTGCGCCGATCGATGACCTCGTTGATGAAGCTGTTGCGCGGATCGTAGTAGTCGGCCACGTTGCCCTGAAAGCCCAACTCGCCGTAGAGCAGCCGCAGGATGGGCAGCACGCGGTCAGCCGGGGCCGGTCCGCAGCGCCGATCGACGTCCAGACGAATGCGCGCCAACTCGCCCATCACGTCCAGCTTGCCGAGGAACCCAGGGATATCCAGCCCCGGGTACTCTGGCTCCGAGAGCAGCAAGGCTGTGCTCTCCAGGTCCAGCTCATGATCGGGCTGGCGCAACAGATGCGCAAACATCAACAAATCCGTCGGCCCACTCATTCGCAAATTCAAGATAGCAGACCACGCCTGGCGAGCATGCGCTTTCTCGCGTCGCCAGCTGGATGTGTGTGGGCAAGGCCTACCCGAGAGAGTTACTGGGGATTGCGGGCGCGCAGATCCGCGATGCAGGCTTTGGCCGCGGACAGCTCGGCTTCCAGGCTGGGGACGCGGGCCGCGGCCAGCATAGCCGCGTCATGCTGGGCTTCGAGGAACAGCAGGCGCTCGTAGACCTCCTCGGGGTCAGGGGCTTCGGCGCGCAATTCCGCCAGCTTGGCTGCGGCCTGCTCGGCCATCTTGCTCTGCGCTTCCAGTTCCGCAAGGCGGGCCATCTTGGAATCAGCCACTCGCAGCAGCGCTTCAAGCTCCTCGGCCCGCGCTTCTGCGGCTTCGGCCATCTTTAGGCACGCCAAATCTTCGCTGGGTTGGGTGGCGGCCGCTTCGGCAAGGGCGAGCTTGGCCTCGAGTTCGGCGGTGCGGGCCGCGGCTGCCGTCGCGACCTGCAGCTTTCCTTCCAGCTCGGAAACGCGCGCCGCGCTCGCCTGCAACTCAAGCTCCAGTTCTTCGGCGCGCGCCGCGGCCTGCTTGCGCGCGCGCTCGGTGTCGTCGCGCAGGCGCAGAGAATCCGCCAAGCGGCGTTCGGTCTCGCCGAGCTGATGGCGTAGATCGACCACTTGCGCTTCGCAATCGGAGATGCGGCTCCTGAGCTGTTCGGCCTCGCCTTGCGCCTGGGACTGGGCTTGACTGTGCTCAATCCGCAGCATCACGCCCTCGAGCTCCGCCAGACGCGAGCGGCGCTGGCGATCGGCTTCCTCCACCTCGGCCAGGGACTGGCGCAACCGCGCCGACTCGTCGAGCCCATCGGCCAGGCGTTTCTCGGCCGCGGCCAGATCCTCCTCCAGCTCGGCCACCAGACTCGACTGCTCGTTGAGAGCGTCGCGCAGCCGTCCCGCCTCGTCGAGATGCACGGCTGCCGCGCGCTGGAACTCCTCGAGCGCTTGCTCGCGGGCTTTCAGCGTGGCCAGCAGCTCGTCGGGGATCGCCGCAGCCGGCGCTTGACGGATGTCAGCGATCTGGGCACGCACACGGGCCACATCGTCTTCAGCGGCTTCCGCGCGCCAGGTCGCCTCCTGCCGGGCTGCCTCCAGGGCTGCGATGCGATCGTCGCGTTCTGACAGCGCCGATTCGCGTTCGGCCAATTCGGCCTCGCGGCGTTTGAGTTCATCGGCTAGGCCGGCTGGCGGCAGCGGCTCGCTGGGGCGTAGCCCTGCCGTCAGGCGCTGGGCCAGAACCGTCATCTCGTCGGCAGTCTTGCGCGTCAGATTGACAACTGACTCGTCCGCTTCCAGCAGCGCCCGCCGCAGCCGTTGCACCTCGTCGTCCAGCTCGGCGCGCGCCTCCGCGGTCCGTCGCACGCGACCGCGCAACTCCTCGATTTCTTCGCTCTGCGCCCGCGACACGCGCACCAGGCCCTCGGATTGGCCCTGCGCCTCGGCTAGCTTGTGGCGCAATTCGGCCAGCGCCGCATCGGGAGCATCGACTTTGGTCGACAGCTCAGGTGGCGGCGTTTGGCCGGTCGGGTCCTCGCCTCCGCGCGCCGGGATCTGAACCAGCGCATAGCCCAGGCTCAAGGCCTCGTCGTGGCCGCACAGGGCGAGGTAATGGCTGGGCGTCTCATTCTCGGCTTGGGCCAAATCAGGTTCGACCCGCAGTTCGGCCGGCGCTTCGTCGAACTCTGCGATGCCCCAGGCGGCAAACCGCGTCTGGCCAAACATGCGCACCTTGGGAAAGTGCGGGCTCAGTCGGTCGACGATGTCGTAGTACGAAACGCCGGATGGAGCGACGTCGCTTCGGTCGCCGTTGGGCACCACGCAAACCAGGCGCCCACCGTTTGCCACCAGTTTGAGCACCGCCGGAACAGTCAAGGGCCCGCGGTCTTGCAGAACCTGCGTGGCCTCTGGGATCAGCACCACATCGAATGGACCCGCCTGCTCCAGCGCGGCCGCTGTCAGGGTGACGAAGTTCAGCGCGGCTTCTTTGTTCCTGGTGCGAGCTTCGGCTATCGCGCCAGAGTCGTCAGCTCCGACCACGCTCCGCGCGCCCAGGCGTGCGAGGTGAGCGGCGCTCTCACCCGTGCCACAGCCGAGCTCCAACACCCGACGGCCCATCAGGATGGGTCGCAGGTAGCTGTAGACCGCCGAGTGGCGAATCCCTTGGTCGGGTGGGCTCTTTTCAGCCATGCGCGGCAGACTATACATGGCTGACATGCGTCCACGCCAGTCAACGACATGACGCGAAGAGGGTAGCGTGGCACCGCTTCGCACATTCTTGGCGCATTGCTACTTGCTCTTGCTGCTGCGGGCGATTATAAGACCCGGCTCCAAGGAAGGTTGCTCGTCATGCCGAAGAAGGGGATTCACCCGGCCTACAAGCTCGCCACCATCAAGTGTGCCTGCGGACACACGGTGGAGACATATTCCACCCGCGGATCGTTCATGGTGGATATCTGCTCAAATTGCCACCCGTTCTACACGGGCAAGCAGAAGTTCCTCGATACCGGCGGCCGTATCGAACGCTTCAATAAGAAGTACGGCAAGAAGACGACCCCGCCGGCACCGGCCACTCCGTAGGGCCAACCTGCGCAGGTCGGGCTTCGCCCTGACCGTGCATCAACCATGCTGGACGAACTGCTTGCAGGAAAGCTGTCGGCCGTCGAGAACCGTTTCGAGGAGCTGACCGCCAAGCTGTCCGACCCGGTGGTTCTCTCCCAACCGCCGCTCATGCAGAGGCTCGCCAAGGAGCACTCTGACCTGCGCGAACTGGTGGAGACGTTTCGGGTCCACCGCGATGTCAGCCGCCGCATGGAAGAGGCGCGCGAGCTGCAGAAGGATCCGGAGATGCGCGAGCTGGCCCGCGCCGAGGAGAGCGAGCTTGCGGCCGAGCAGGGACGCCTGGAAGAGCGACTGACTTTCCTGCTGCTTCCCAAGGATCCGAACGACGACAAGAACATTCTGCTGGAGGTCCGGGCCGGCACTGGCGGCGAGGAAGCGGCGCTGTTCGCCGCCGAGCTCTACCGCATGTACAGCCGTTTCGCCGAGCGCCGGCGTTGGAAGGTCGAAGTGGTGTCCCTGTCGAATGCCTCGGCCGGCGGTATCAAGGAAGTGGTGGCCAACATCGAGGGCAAGGGTGCCTATTCGCAGCTCAAGTACGAATCCGGCGTGCATCGCGTGCAGCGCGTTCCGGTGACCGAGGCGCAAGGCCGCATCCACACCTCGACCGCGACCGTGGCGGTCATGCCGGAAGTAGAAGACGTCGACATCAACATCGATCCCAAGGATCTCAAGATCGAGGTCATGCGATCGGGTGGGCCAGGCGGACAATCGGTCAACACCACCGACTCGGCGGTGCGCATTCACCACATTCCGACCGGGCTTTTCGTGCACTGCCAGCAGGAGAAGAGCCAGCACAAGAACAAGGCCATGGCCATGAAGCTCTTGCGCTCGCGCCTTTACGAAATCGAGCTCGAAAAACAAGAGACAGCCGAGCGCGACAATCGGCGCAGCCAGATCGGCAGCGGCGACCGCTCGGAGAAGATTCGCACCTACAATTTCCCGCAGGATCGGCTGACCGACCACCGCATCGGGCTCACGCGGCACAATTTGCCGGCCTTGCTCGATGGAGATCTCACCGACGTCATCGAAAGCCTGCGCGCCCATTTTCAGGCCGAAGCCCTGCACAAGCCGAGCGAGCCACCCGGATCGTGATTCATCCCGTCTCGCGGATGGGTCGGTGATTGGCACTCGCTGGCCGCGAGCGCCAGGGCTAGTGATGCCGTGGAACTACTTGAAATTACGTCACTTATCTCCAATGCTTCGGCGCTCGTGATGGGCGCTTGACAGTGGCCAACGGGTGCTTAACCTAACGACCGCCACGGGTTTGACCGGTGGCGAATTCTCGAGGGAGTTTCCATGCCAGTCTACGAATACGAATGCAGCGCCTGCAGCCATCGGTTCGAGGAATGGCAGAAGATCAACGACAAGCCGGTCAAGGTTTGCCCCAAGTGCAAGGCGCGCAAAGTTGAACGTCTGATCAGCCAGACATCTTTTCAGCTCAAAGGCGGCGGTTGGTACGGCGACCTGTATTCCAGCCAGCGGCCGGGCGGCGGCGCCAAGGCGAGCGGGGAAGGGGACGGCAAGTCGGCGAGTGCGGCTTCGCCGCCAGCGCAGACCGCCAGCAAGGAAGCCACGTCAGCGGCACCGGCGGGGGAGGGTAAGGCCAAGAGCGGCGGCAAGTCCAAGATCGCGGCGGCTTGACATTCCAATGGAGATGTCCCGCGTTTCATTTCGGCAAGTTCCACCCGGATTTTTGAACGACAGCGGGTGGGTTTCAGGAACAAGGAGGAGACAATGAAGGTTCGACCACTCTACGATCGCATTCTAGTCAAGCGCGTCGAGGAAGAAACCAAGACCGCCGGCGGTCTTTTCATCCCCGACACGGCCAAGGAAAAACCACAGCAAGGTGTCATTGTGGCCGTCGGTAGCGGCAAGCTGCAGGACGATGGATCGCTGCGCAAGCTGGAAGTCAAGGCGGGCGACAAGATCCTGTTCGCCAAGTACTCGGGTAGCGATATCAAGATGGATGGCGTCGAGCACATGATCTTGCGCGAGGATGACATCCTCGGCGTCATCGAGTAGGCAGGAAAGGAAATCATCATGGCAGCCAAAGAAATCATATTCTCCCAGCCCGCCCGTCAGGCCATCGCCCAGGGGCTCAACATCCTCGCCAACACGGTGAAGACGACGCTCGGCCCGCGTGGACGCAACGTCATCATCGAAAAGTCGTGGGGCTCGCCCACTGTCACCAAGGACGGCGTGACCGTTGCCAAGGAAGTCGAACTCTCTGACAGGATGGCCAACATGGGTGCCCAGATGGTCAAAGAGGTCGCGTCCAAGACCTCGGACATCGCGGGTGACGGCACCACCACGGCGACGGTGCTGGCCCAGGCCATCTTCAACGAGGGCGCCCGCCTGGTGGCCGCCGGCTCGAACCCGATGGACATCAAACGCGGGATTGATGCCGCCGTGCTCAAGGTGGTCGAAAACCTGAAGGAACAGTCCAAGCCCACCAAGGGTAAGACGGACATCGCCCAGGTCGGGACCATCAGCGCCAACGGCGACAGCATGATCGGCGACATCCTGGCCGAGGCCATGGAGAAGGTGGGCAAAGAAGGTGTTGTCACCGTCGAGGAAGCCAAGTCGATGGAGACCACACTCGACGTGGTCGAGGGTATGCAGTTCGACCGCGGCTACCTCTCCCCCTACTTCGTCACGGACGCCGAGCGCATGGAAGTGGTGATGGAGGATGCTTTCATTCTGATCAACGAGAAGAAGATCTCGAACATGAAGGATCTTCTGCCGGTGCTGGAACAAGTGGCCAAGGGCGGCAAGCCTTTGCTCATCGTGGCCGAGGACGTGGACGGTGAGGCGCTCGCCACCCTGGTGGTGAACAAGCTGCGCGGCACCTTGCACGTGTGCGCGGTCAAGGCGCCGGGCTTCGGCGATCGGCGCAAGGAGATGCTGAAGGATCTGGCGGTGCTGACCGGCGGTCAGTGCATGACCGAGGATCTGGGCCTCAAGCTCGAGAACGTGACCTTGAAGGATCTGGGGCGCGCCAAGCGACTCACCGTGGACAAGGATAACACCACCATCGTGGAGGGCGCGGGCAAGAAGGCCGATATTGAGGGCCGGGTGAAACAGATCCGCGCCCAGATCGAGGACACCAAGTCGGACTACGACCGCGAGAAACTGCAGGAGCGGCTGGCCAAGCTGGTGGGCGGGGTTGCCGTGATCAAAGTCGGAGCCGCTACCGAGAGCGAGATGAAGGAGAAGAAGGCGCGCGTGGAGGATGCCCTGCACGCCACGCGGGCGGCGGTCGAGGAGGGCGTGGTGCCCGGAGGCGGCGTGGCTTTGTTGCGTACGCTGCCGGCGCTCGACAGCCTGAAGTTCGACGATGACCGCCGCTACGGCGTCAACATCATCCGTCGGGCCATCGAGGAACCGCTGCGCCAGATTGCCGCGAACGCCGGCGTCGACGGGGCCGTCGTGGTGGAGAAGGTCAAGGGCGGCAAGGGAGCCTTTGGTTTCAACGCCGCGACCGAGGAGTACGAAGACCTGGCCAAGGCCG
>Ga0265316_10005118_pt1 | contig 12850 bp, 10 predicted proteins | sample 4522metaG_FD_202092 | JGI IMG/M metagenome (GOLD analysis project Ga0265316, IMG submission 202092) | Rhizosphere microbial communities from Carex aquatilis grown in University of Washington, Seatle, WA, United States - 4-5-22 metaG | ecosystem: Host-associated > Plants > Roots > Rhizosphere >... | reverse complement strand
CCCTACCCCCCCACCCCCTTCTTATCGTCTCTGGAATGATGGGGTTAGGGACGCCTACCCCTAAAGATTTGAGAGCAAAGGACTTATTTGCAAAGTACTCCGAAACAAGGACTTAGCTTCGTTTCTTGCCGAATTCTCTTGAAATTCATAGTTTTTACAGTTTGCCTACGACCCTGATTGCCTCCAGTTGTGTTTACCAAAGTGTTACTAACGATGGGCTATCGCAGTCTTCGTGGCTTTGATTGGGACGGCACACCTTGGCTGCGACAGATCATGGGACATTGTCGCGCACGGCCGATTGGAAGTCTGTGATGAGGCACACTAAACGTTTGTGATGAAAAAGGGGTTGGAGCCTCCCCGCTGGCCGCTGTGGAATCCCACTCATCGCAAAGGGCTCGATGAGTGGGGAACCCCCAGAGATTCCTGCCGTCAGGTCACCTCGCAAACCACTGTGATTTGCGTCCTTGACGGATGTCCCCGACTGGCTATACTCAAGCGTTCAATTCGGTACCGGATTCCCGCTTGAGGGGGCGCGGAATTCGGAGGAGGCGGAATGCTGTTGCCGCGAAGTTCGCTGCTCGTGCCCTCGGAGTTCGTGGTTCCCGCCTGCGGCCAATCTCGTTTCTCGACACTTCATGTCAAACCTGCATTCACCTGGGAGGGATCACTATGTTCCGGTCCGGCAAGTGGGCGTTAGTCGCGGCAATTGGCATCTGGATTCTGGGAGCGCAGGAGGCGAAGGCGGGTATCGGATTCCAGCCGGTTTCGTCCGATGAGCTGAAGATGACCAGCGAGCCGCTGGCGCCGGGAGCGCCCGCGATCATTTTGTACCGGCAGGTGGACCGGGACGACAATAGCCGCACTTCGCACGAAGACAATTACTTTCGGATCAAGATTTTCACCGAAGAGGGGCGCAAGCATGCCGATATCGAGATCCCCTTCTTCAAGGGAAATGAGAATGTAGCGAATGTCAGGGGTCGGACGATCAGGCCGGATGGGTCGATCGTAAACTTCGAGGGTAAAGTCTTCGAAAAGGAGCTGGTCAAGGGCAGGGGAGTGAAGTATCTGGCGAAGACCTTTACTCTGCCGGACGTACAGGTTGGGGGCATCATCGAGTATTTCTATACGGTGGATCTGAAGGAGCAATACATTTTTGACTCCCACTGGATCTTGAGCGATGAGCTCTTCACAAAGAAAGCACAATTTTCGTTGAAACCCTATAGTTCTTCTTACTCGACTTTCTACTTGCGCTGGAGTTGGAGCACTCTGCCTGCTGGCGCGGCTCCTCCTGCACAAGGGCCAGACCGCATTGTCCGAATGGAAGCCAGCAACATACCAGCATTCCAGACGGAAGATTACATGCCCCCTCCGAACGAATTGAAGTCGCGGGTGGATTTTATCTACGAGTCGAACCTGATGGAGAAAGACCAGGCGAGTTTCTGGAAGCACTTCGGGAAGGAGCGCAACGGGCAACTGGAAAGCTTCGTCGGCAAGCGCAAGGCGATGGAGCAGGCGGTGGCGCAAATTGTCTCGCCGAGCGACTCGCAGGAGGTGAAACTGCGCAAGATCTACGATCGGGTGCAGCAGATCCGGAACACTTCGTACGAACTGGAAAAAACCGAGCAAGACCACACTCCCGGAAGCTTCGGAGTCGCGGATCGAGCGGATGGGGAAACTGAAGCTTTCCGACACGGGCGATCTGGAAGGGAAGTTGACCGTCACCTACGTCGGATTGGAAGCCATGTATCACCGGGTGGAGGAGCGAAACGCGGACGAAGTGGCGCGCAAGAAGGCCCTGGAGGAGTGGGTGACGTCACAAATCGGGGTCGCGGCGGAGGCGGAACTGACCAACAAACCGGACTGGAACAGTTCGGAAACACCGCTGGTAGCAGAATTTAACTTGAAAATTCCTGGCTGGGCCTCGAATGCCGGCAGGCGGGTGGTGGTTCCAGCCGCAATCTTCACGGCCGCCGAGAAAGGGGTCTTCGAACATGCCAACCGGGTCCATCCTATCTATTTTGAGTATCCGCACGAGAAGGCGGATGACGTGACCGTCGAACTTCCGACGGGCTGGCAAGTGAGCAGTGTGCCGGCGGCACAGAATCAAAATGGGCACATCGTTCTTTACACTTTGAAAGTCGACCAAAGCCCAGGGACCCTGCGGCTGACGCGGAAACTGACGATTGACCTTTTGATGTTGGAGCAGAAGTACTACGCATCATTGCGTAAGTTCTTTCAAGTGGTGAGGACCGGCGATGGGGAGCAGATTGTCCTGCAACCGGGGGAAATCCATGCGAGTAACTGAGCGGCGGGTGCTGCTGTGTTTCTTTTGGATCGCCATCTGCGTTGGAGTCATGGTGCCGCGAGCGGCGGCCAGCAGTGATGCTCCCCAGTGGATGCACTCGCTGGTCGGAGTCCCGTTGCCCTCTTATGACGAGAAGACCGACGCAGTGTTGTTGTATTCCGAGACCAACGTAACCGTTCTGTCGGAAAATAAAATCCGGACCCACGTACGCAAGGCTTACAAGATTCTGCGGCCCGAAGGGCGGGAGCGCGGAATGGTATATGTCTATTTCAATCCAACCACGAAAATCACAAGTCTGCATGGCTGGTGCATCCCGGCACAAGGCAAGGACTACGAGGTTAAGGAGAAGGACGCAATCGATGTTGCTGCGCCAGCCGAAGGAGGCGAGCTGATCGACGACGTAAAGCGCAGGGTGCTGCGTGTTCCGGCGCCCGATCCCGGGAACATCGTGGGCTATGAATACGAAGTCGAGCAGCAACCCTTCTGGCTGCAGGACGTCTGGGAATTCCAGGGAATCGATCCCGTGCGCGAGAGCCACTTTTCGCTGCAACTGCCTCCCGGCTGGGTGTTCAAAACCTCATGGCTTTTTCATCCGGAGGTGAAGCCGGACGAAAACAGCGGCAATGTACTGCAATGGAAGGTCAGCGATGTGACAGGGATCAGGCCTGAGCCGGAAATGCCACCATGGAGGGGCGTGGCAGGTCAGATGATCGTGTCATTTTTCCCGAGCGGCGGAACCTCGCGGAAAAATGAGTTGGCAAACTGGGACGGCATGGGGACTTGGTACGGGAATCTCATTAGCACACGCATGGACGCGTCCGAGCCGATCAAACAGGAGGTCAATGCCCTGGTTGCGGGGAAGACTACGACCCTGGCCAAGATACAAGCCATCGCCGCCTTCGTGCAGCGCGACATTCGCAACGTCGCGATCGAACTGGGCATCGGTGGGTTCCAACCGCATGCCGCACCGGATGTATTCGCGCATCGGTACGGCGATTGCAAAGACAAAGCGACGCTGTTGCGTACCATGCTGCACCAGATTGGCGTGGACTCCTACCAGGTGGTGATCAACACGGAGCGGGGTTCGGTCACTCGCGAGACGCCCGCTCACAACGCATTTGACCATGTGATCCTCGCCATCAAGCTGCCGGATGACGTGAAGGATCCGTCGCTGATGCGCGGTGATGGAGCATCCTAAGCTGGGAAGGATTCTGTTCTTCGATCCGACCTATGACGTGATGATCCCATTCGGCCAAATCGGCGGCTACTTGCAATCGAACTATGGCTTATTGGTAACTCCGGAAGGTGGCGAACTGGTGGAGTTGCCGCAACAGCCATCGGCGATGAACAGTATCCAGCGTGTAGGCAAGCTGACACTCGACGCCGACGGAATGTTGAAGGGCGATGTCAAGGAAACGCGACTGGGAGAGCAAGCCTCATCGGAACGCTGGCGGTTGCGGCTGGTAACCAAGGACTCTGATCGGATCAAGCCAATCGAAAGCCTGCTGGCGGGATCGCTTCCGAACTTTCGAATTATGCGAGCAAGCCTCATCAACTACGAACAGACCGACCAGCCTTTCGGATTCAATTACAGTTTTCAGTCCGAAAACTACGCCAAGAACGCTGGCAATCTGCTGCTGGTGCGGCCCCGTGTACTGGGAAGTAAGTCGTCGGGAATCCTGGAGACGAAAGAGCCGCGAAGGTTTCCGCTCGAGTTTGACGGTCCTTTACGCGATACCGACAGTTTCGAGATCGCGGTGCCAGCTGGCTATGAAGTGGACGAGTTACCGCCTCCGATGGATGTGGACTACAGCTTTGGCAGCTATCACAGTAAGACGGAAGCGAGCGGGAATGTCTTGCACTACACGCGCAGCGTGGAAATCAAGGAACTGAGCGTGCCGGTGAGCAAAATGGACGAGCTGAAGAGGTTCTATCGCGCAATCGCCACCGACGAGCGGAATACGGCGGTGCTGAAACCGGCAGGGGCGGGCAAGTAAAGGGAAATCCAGTGTGAAACTGGTCGGGGCGCGCGAAGTTGAACCGCGGATCCCCTGCGCCCAAGGCAGTGAACGAAACGCTATCTCATTGGCCCGTCTAGCTATCCCCCGGATGTTGCTCAATATCGCCGCCGAAAGGCGGAGGGAAATTGAGTAAAGACACTACACTCCGCGGCAAGAACAAACAGTGGAGAGCGTTCTGGAACACCCGTCCAATTTGGCTGCGGTCATCTCTGCTGCCCTTCTCGGGTACGTCGTGTAGGACAACAGTTACAAGATAGGTGCTGCATTTGGCGTCGGCACGATTGTCGGACTACGACTCACCGGAGGCTTCACTCATGCACCCTGCTTCTCTTGGGCGGCTATACTCACGTGGGAGATCTCTAGAATGGTCGCAATCGAATGCTGCTGATCGCCGTCGGACTACTCGTTATTTTGTACTGGGTGTGCCAACTCCGTTTTTTATTGCTGGTATGGATCGATTGCCGCTTGACGGAAGTGCCGCAGGATCGTCATAACATCTCGAACTGGCCAGAAATCACAATTCAGCTTCCGGTTTATCGCGAACATAAGGTGTTGAGGAGATTGCTCGACGCAGTAATTGACCTCGATGCGCCGCGCGATGCCGTTAGGGTCCAAGTTCTGGACGATTCCACCGCCACTGAAGCTGCGGAAACCAGGAGCGTGGTAGAGGAGTTTGAAGCGCGCGGAGCGCAAGTCGCGTATATCAATCGGGGGACCCGCCACGGGTTCAAAGCGGGAGCACTGAACCATGGGTTGACGCTTACGACCTCTGAACTGATTGCTTTTTTCGATGCCGATTGCCTGCCGGGAAGCGCGTTTCTGGCCCATCTTGTCCCGTATTTCGCGGACCCGCGCGTAGCTGCGGTGCAAGCGAGGTGGGACTATCCCGAAGCCCTGCATTCTCCACTTACCCAAATGCAAGGCGCGATTTTCGAGTGGTTGTTCCGGTTCGAAATTTCGCCGAGAGCGAAGTTGGGAATGCCAGTCTTCTATATGGGCACGGCTGCAATTTGGAGGAGGGAGGCAATCACGGAACTTGGTGGGTGGAAAGAAGAGCCTCTGACCTGCGAAGACCTGGATCTCGCCTATCGCGCCGCCCTGGCGGGCTGGAAAATTCTGTATCATCCTGAGGTTTTGGCGAGCAATACCGCCATTGAGGATCTGCTGGTTTTTCGCGCGCAACAGCGACGATGGGCGCGATCGTTGCTGCAGGTGGGCTATGACAATTTTCCTGCGATTGCGAGAGCCCGTTTGCCGCTGTGGGCGAAGTTGCTGGAGTTCAGCATGCTCATGACTCACAGCATGCCCAGCGTGCTGCTGGCCGCGGCGTTGGTGTCTGCTCTGGCAGTAGTTTCAGGTGTGGAGCGCACTACCAACTGGATCGCATTTCAGTTGGCTTTCGCTGCTGCGGTGCTGTTGTCGCCAGGAATGATCACGCTGGTCCTGGTGCAGCGCTCGTTTCACGCAGACTGGCAGAGACGAGCGTGGTATCTGACGCGCGCATTGCCGGATTCGGTCGGCATGGCAGTTTCCTTCGTGTTTGGCTTGCTGGACTTCGTTTTTCGGCCTCGGGCTGAGTTCACGGCCACGCCGAAAGGAGGCGAAGTCGGGGTTGTGGAAGGCAGCCGCGAGAAGTGGCTTTCGCGACACACCGGTCCGTTGATCTTCGAAGGAGTTATCGGAACGATTACGGCTGGGGCGGCGATCATTGCGGTGCTCCGCTATCCCGAAGCCTGCATTGGTCTCGCTGTGGTCAGTTCCGCAATCCTGATCTCATTCTCAAGAACCGTGCTGGCACTCCGTAGTCACGCGGCACGCCTCCGTTCGCAAAAGCGCTCGCCCGCCTAAAACATAAATTGCAACGCTGCGGGCAGTTTTCGATGGTTTTCCAACTTCTGAACGCCTTTTGCGAATTCGCCCGCGAAGGTATGCCAGTAGAGCACATCCGAAGTTTTAGAACGGTCTCGCCGAAGGTCCAGGACCGCTGCAAATGTCTTAGCGGTGTAGGTCGAATCGAGTTCGATGCCTTCCCGATCAGCAAGCAACTGTTTAGCAACTTCCCCCGAACGGTTTGGAATGGCGTAGCCTCGACCCATGTAGTTGTCCAAAATTCGTGGTACTGGCATCGAAAAATTGGGAATACTGGGACAGAATTGCTTAAGCAAATGCAGCGTAGCTTTCATCAGTCGACGTACCCGCGCCCGCGTGACTACCGGGAATGGGCCTACCCAACCGGGATAGACGCGAACTCCCACCACCTCGGATTTCAACCGGGCCATGTGCGCTCCAAGAGCCAGCCCAGCGAGTGTTCCTCCTGATCCGAGAGCGCATACGATTATCGCGGGCGGGGGCAACAGTCCTTCGGCAATTTGCGCCTTCAGCTCAAATGCCGCGTTGACCACGCCAATCGTTCCGAGCGGAGACGAACCTCCGGGAGCAAGAAAGTACTCCTCCTTTCTTTTTTGCAAGAGGCGGGAACCAAAATACGCGGCGGCACTCAACTGGCTGCCACCGTAGCGCAGAATCGTAGACTGATCAAAGAGCGTCAGCACATTACGGCGGACGCCATCACTCATGTGCTGATCGCACAGGATAGCCTCGAACGCGAGATCAAGTTCTCTGGCGAAGACGGCCGTGCTGAGGAGAAAATGAGATCCCGCCGCCCCCATGCTCACGAGCTTTGATTTTCGAAGTGCACGAGCCTCGCCCAACAGGAGTTCCAGCTTCCGCACCTTTGTTCCACCGTAGATTAAAGACGTTCGATCGTCGCGTTTGATCCAGATGTTAGCCTCAGGCAAGTGCCTGAGTTCATGGACTGGAGCGAAGTCAGCGGAAAAGGGTTCGCGGGGTAATCGGTCTTCTAAATCGGGATAAGCATCGAAGAGAGGGTACCGGCGCGTAGCTGCGGACAGCACGGCGGACCTCATGTTTCCTCGGTGGAATGGATCCAGGAGCCTACAGCCTTATAGTGCACTCCGTACGCAAAGAAAAAGATCATGCTGAACGGCAGGACCCACTCTAAAACGCTCACGTTGCTGAGAACGTCTGCCCAGCCAACGTCGAGATGGAGGGGCGTGAGAGTCAGCGACGCCGCGCGAATCCAGACGACGAGTCCAAAAACAAAGATGGCCAGCGAGTACAAATGTGTGTGTGTCCACTCGCCCCATAACCTCCCACGATTGTCCTGGCGCAACCGTTCCAGGCCGAAACGGCCGATGGGGTGGATCAGACAATAAATCACCGTCAACATCCCGTCGAAGCTCCTATGGGGATACGCAAGCGTGATGGCGACCCACAGCAGAAAAGCAAACACGGCGGAATATAACTGGGCCGGATGCAATTTGACGTGGGCGAGGTGAGGCTCATTTCGTAGCACACTGGCATGTTTGCTCGAGTACCGAATGCCGATGAGCCAGCGCGTCGGACGGCCCCAGCAGCAACCGTAGACGTGACATCCAACTCTCGCAATCGCCTCTCCGAGCGTAATCGCCATCACCGCTCCATCCATGTAGAGGAGAAAGGACTGACCCGTGCGATGGGCAATGATGGCCATGGCCAGCGTGCCGCCGGCAATGCCGCCGTGCAGCATATATCCCGGATGCACGATGGTCTGCAGCGGCCGTTCCAGGAGTTTTCGTATTTCGGTAAGGACGGAAAACACTCGCAAGCCAATCAGAGCCAACGGCAGGGTGATGAGAATCTGCAGCCGCGCCATTCGTACTGGGTCGCACCCTGCCATCGAGCAGAACCAAAGGAAAACTATGCAGCCCGCAAAGAACGCCGCACCGGCGAAAAACGCATAGGTGGTCACGACCCAGGGGCCCACCCAGAAAGCTATCGTGCAATTATGGAAATCAGCCAAACGTTCGATAATTGAGCCCTTGCGGTCCACCGCTAAGACAGCTTCACCCCGAACCGTCACGTTGCGACTCCCAAGCAACCGAAGATTGCCCAGTAGTGTGCCACAAGATTGGCTTTGGTTCCACTTTCTATTAACCTGAGGCGAGGCGGATGGCTCACATGACGGCTCATCGCGGGTTAGCAACTCGCGCGATCGCTTGTTGGAGAACGAACGGCATGCCCCACTCCTATTCGGAAAGAGTACACAACGAGTCGCTCCGTGCTATCTCGCTAATTGCCAATTGGCCGGTCGTGAATCTAGGGGCTTGGCCCACTCCAATCCAGATTGTTCAGCATTCCCGCCTTGGACAGTTACTCGTCAAACGTGATGACCTAGCCCGCTTTGGACGCGGGGGAACCAGCGGCGTAAAGGCTCGAAAGCTCGAGGGTTTCCTTGCTCATGTCTCACGAAACCGCTACCAGCAGGTGATGATTCTTCTGGCTAACATGACCAATTTAGGGCACGACATCATACCCGCCCTGACAAACCTTAATGTCCGGACTCGACTGCTCATCGTGAATAACCCGGTACTCGGTCAGAGTCAACGCGAACACCTATTTCGTAACGCGGAGGCAACGGTCGAGTTTCTCGGGCCAAGCCATGCTGCGGGAACCATTCGCCTCGCCGCGGCGGCCCTGCAAGCGAAAATGTCAGGCGTACGTTCCATCGCGGTGTTGCCCAGTCCAGCGCATCCAAGTGCGGTCATCGGCGCCGCTCGCGGGTTGATCGAGGTTGTGCAGCAGTGCCAAGCCTCGGGACAGGCTCTGCCGTGCTTGGTGTTCATATCGTCAGCTGCCGGGACGACGGCTGCCGGGTTTATTCTGGCCTCTTCGGTGCTGAGGGCGGCGGGGGTCGCGAACATACGCGTGATGGCGGTGCCGGTTGTGCCTTATCGCCTGGAGAATTGGCTGCCGCTTCTTTTGTACTCCGCCCAACGAACTCTTGGACTCAGAATGCGCATGCCTTTGCCTGATTACGGCGTGTTGCGCGTCCCTCGTAATCTTAGCTATGGCCGCTTCGACAATTACTTGGAGGCAGTTTGCACCCGGGTGCAGGATACTTACGACTTAGTCATCGATCCTATCTATGGAGCCAAATCGTGGAGCGCCATGGAAGAATATGCGTCATCCGCGAACCTCGCGCACGGCAACCCAGTGATGTTTTGGCACTGCGGGTATTCGCCCGATTGGGAAGCTTTCCGCAATTGCTGACCTCCGCCGCGAGCGGTTTAGACCTTTAACGCAGATTGGCCCCCAGCCAGTGACACGCAGGTTGCGATCCATTCCCGCATTGCCCCGTTAAGAGCAATAAAAAATTGTCGCGTCGAAGATGTCCACAGATCGCCCTGCTGTTTCTGCGACCACTCAAGCAAGCGGTCGGCCAGGCAAAGATACGCTTCGGAGTAACTTGTAGCTTGGGGAAGAGCTTCTTCCAAGAAATCGGTCATGGCTTCAATCAGCATCATCCCCGGCACTTCAAGCCGAAGGTCTCGCAGAATGTTGTGCACATTCCGGTCTTGATGAACATAGGGCGGCCCCAGGCAAATCCGATGTCCCGTCGCCTCAACGCACAATTGAAGAAAGTAGCCGCTGAAAATATCACCGAAGCGGTCCATCTGCATGCCTGCGATGTCCTGACGCATCAGCACGAAATAATATGCAGGGATGGCATGCCAAAGTAATGATGTGTTCTGACTGTTGATCGGCGCCCGCTGGCGACTGCCAAGCATGTAACGCCGCTGATTACTAGCGCGGGAAGTGCATGTCGTCACTAAACGTGTGGCAGCATCCACGTCGGGATCCCCAGTCCACAGGCCGACGTTCACAGCGACTCGTCCCGCAACAGATTCTCCGTCCACTGAACTCGCATCACTAAACCGTCGGGAGTGTGGGTACCCGCGCGGGTAGATGGTGCAAGCGTGGCCGCTGCCGTCGCTGACTTCAAGCAACGACGCGAGGTTGAACCAGTGATTCCGGCTGCGCGTTGATACAAAAGTCTGATCTGTCCCGACTACAGCGTGGTGCTCGAAAAATGGACTCTCGAAACTCGGGAAGTTGTCGTCATCCACCGAGATGAGAACATCGCAATGGTCGTGGAGAGCCATCAAAAAGCCGATGTTTCTGCGCTGATCCGAACGAAGCGGAATGAGCCGTGCCATTTTCGGAAACGGCCTCAGGAATTGCTCCTGCTCCGGTACGTCGATGTACTTGACTAAGATGCCGTGATCGCGTGCCTGCTCAATCCGCCGCTGGCATTCCGGCGGGGTATTCACGTCTCCGATTACATACATTGAGATGTCTTGGCTGCAGGGGTAACTCCCAGCTGCGGACCGGTAGGTATCGACAAACGCGCCGTCGGAGATCGTCGTGACTACAATTCCAATTTGCTTTTCCAACGCCGTTCTCTCCTATTTGCCGACGATCCCGTCAATCCCGTATACGCCGCGTAAGCCAGTTCAACGCAGAATAGAATGCGGACATCGAATAATGAGTTGCGCTCATGAGTTTGTTCCGATCTTCTCCGTATCCGAATCTCGAGACGCTGCGCGCCCAATCGTAACGTCCGGCGTTGTGGACGACGGGGATAAGTTCGCCTGCAGCGTCATAGAATCTCCCTCGGGTAATGCTGAATCGAGACTTCGTGGTAATGAGCACGAAATTGTATTTCTCCGGTAGCCGGACAAATCCGTCACGATACATCAGGTAGGACATGATGATCTGGTCGGTACCGTGCCGCCGGTGGTCGCGGCATAATGAGAGGTATTCGTCCCAATAATGCACCATTTTCTTCGCAGGTCCGAGCACAAATCCGCCGTTGATCATGGGCTTCTTATACAAGAGGCGCTTTATGGTCGGGTAGCTGTCGCCCTTAATGTCGCCGACCCCCAAGGTCCACTGATGCATGGGCAAAGTAAATACTTCCTCGCAGACTCCGCGGTAGCTGTCTTTGTGATTCTCAAACAGCGGACGAATATCCGATTGAAATATGATGTCGCCCCCATCGGAGTAGAGGACTTGATCATATTCATATTTACGCAGAAAGTCGGCCAAGTCACGGTAATGGATGTTGGACATGCGGCCGTCGCGAACGCCGGGCTCCACCCTGGCACCAAGTTCGCGGAGTTGCTTCACCTGCGCGTCGGTCAGTCCATAGTCATGCACCAGGATATCTACATCACGCAAATCCACGTTCTCTTTTAAAGATCGAAGCCAATGATTGACCAGGAAGTCGCCGCGCCTGAAATCCGCATATGTCTCGATCAAGTGCGCCATATTGCGAGCTCGTTATCCACGTTTATCGATGGCGATTCCCGCCTGGCACCAGAGTAACCAAAAGCGCATCGCACTACTTCGTAAGCAGGTAATCCCCGATGATGAGCGCGTCCAAACCAGTCGTGAAAAACAACGAGATCGCATCTTCGACGGAATGCATGATCGGCCGTCCCATCACGTTGAAACTGGTATTAAGAACCAACGGAATTCCGGTACGGGCAAAAAAATCTTGGATCAAGTCATAGAAGCGGCTGTTCCATTCCCTCCGCACGCTTTGTACCCTTCCCGTGCCATCCACATGTACCACACCGGGAATTCTCGCACGGACATCTGTTTTAAAGCGTAAGGTCCGCTCCATGTAGGGAGATTCTTGGTAGTCCTCAAAGTAGTCTGCCCCGAACTCGTGGAGGATGGCAGGCGCGAAAGGGCGAAACTGTTCGCGAAATTTGACCCGACGATTCAGTTCGTCCTTGATTTCCGGACGCCGCGGGTCCGCAAGTATCGACCTATTCCCGAGTGCGCGCGGGCCGAATTCTGCTCTGCCCTGGACCCACCCGAGAATCTTGCTTTTGCTTAACAGCTTCCCTGCAACCGCGTCGATTGTCCCCGGATGGTGCGAAATCTTACTCTCAAGACCCAGCGCCGCGCAATTCCTGAGAACCACTTCTGACATTGAGCAGCCGAGATAAGGAAGCATGACTTCCCGTCGGACGCGGCATTCTTCGGGATGATCTTCGCGATGCGCAAGCAATGCGGCTCCGGCTGCAGTGCCGTCGTCGCCGGGAGCGGGGAAAACATACAAACGTTTGAACGCCGTACGTTCTACGATCTTCCCATTGAAGCTCGAATTCAGCGCGCAGCCCCCAGTAAACACCAGGTTCTCAGAGACTCCCAGTCGGCTCAGGTTGCGCAGCAGTTCGGTGAGAAGGTCCTCAAACAGCGCCTGTCCCGTACACGCCAGATCAGCCGGATCCAGTTTCTGACAATATGCCCAGATATGAGCGTCATAAAAATTCCTAACCCCTGTAAGGCGAAGGCCCTCGACGCGAATTGTCTTGCCAAGCGTAGCGTAGGCGTCACGGTTCACCTTGCCATAGGATGCGAGGCCCATGACCTTCCATTCTTCGCCATGGTCAGGATCGAATCCACAGGCCATACACAAGCCAGCGTAAAAAAAACCGAGGCTATTCGTGCTTCTTTGCCCAGCCGGGAGACGAGTGATCTGGCCGCCGTCGTACTTGTAATAACCAGTGCTGGTGGTTTCGCCAAATCCATCCACAACGGCGCAAACCGCTTCGGAGAATGGACTGCCAAAACATGCCGCCGCCGCGTGCGTCAGATGGTGATTGTA
>Ga0265316_10005113_pt1 | contig 12857 bp, 12 predicted proteins | sample 4522metaG_FD_202092 | JGI IMG/M metagenome (GOLD analysis project Ga0265316, IMG submission 202092) | Rhizosphere microbial communities from Carex aquatilis grown in University of Washington, Seatle, WA, United States - 4-5-22 metaG | ecosystem: Host-associated > Plants > Roots > Rhizosphere >... | reverse complement strand
ACCGTCGTAAGTAAGCTCGACACTTCGTACAACTACGACATGACTATCTGGTACCCCTGTAGCCAGGCGCCTGCTCCGGACGCAAACTGCTGCTTTCAGCAGACCGGATACGACGATACTCCAACGTTTGGGTGGTGTATCTCCACCGGCTCCAACTCTTTCATTATCTCGGACCTCAGCCCTTCGCCTCCCTAAGCGCCAGCGGTGTTGCCCACAGCGGTCAGGCTTCCGACCTGACGGAACCCTTCTTCGGGAGCTGACGCCCCGGGTATAGGCGAGAAAATCGGGCTCGTTTCCCCTATGGTCACGCTATCCCTTCTTCTTGTGTGCGGCTGCCTCGTCCTCGGCTTTCACCGCTTCCATAGTTGCGCGTAGGTTGCCGCCGGTGTCGTTGGCGCGCACGCCGGCGGGCCGCTCCCAGGGAATATCGCGCAGGGGCTGGCCGGCGGTGGTCTCCAAGAGAATGCGCGCGGCCATGGGCACGGTTAGCATGAAGGCAGCGTCCTTGTATCCGAGCGGCCGCTCGCGCCGGTCATCGCCGATCCAGGTGGTGATTATCGAACGCGAGGTGTAGCCGACGAACCAGGTGTCCATGGTGGCGCTCGATGTGCCGGTCTTGTCCGACCAGAAGGCCCGAGCGCTGGTGAGGTGCCAGACACTTGATTGAGGCTCGCATCAATCCGAAAAGCGAAGAAGTGCATGCAGGCGTGACGTAGGTGCTGGAGATGGTTGTCTTTGCCGCCGGTGGCCGGTTCTCAGACAGCAGCAAGCACGTGAGACGGCAGTGCCGTGGACCCGCGGCTCTGAGATCGCGCCCCACCAAGGTTGCCCTTGTGAATGTGGCACTGGTTCCCAATGTGGAGACCCCGCAATCCCGAGGGCGTGTCCATGTTCGAGCCCATCGGCGGCAGCGCGCCCAAGTACACCGGCAAGAACGTCATCAATCCGCTGGCCACCATTTGCGCCGGCGGAGGGTGCGCCTAGTGGGCGAAACGGACTCTTCAGCACAGGCTTGCTTCTTGGGAACGGCCAGCAAAGGGGTCATTGCCAGCGCGCCCATCATGGTGTTGCGCTACGACCGGTGACGTCCCGTCAATACAGGAACAACTAGCGACGGCTGCTGCGCGCCGGCTTGAAGGGATTTCGCACTTCAAGAAAGTCAAACTTGAGAAAGTCAGCGTCGTTCGTGTAAAGCGTCCTGACGCCGTGCTGTCGCAAGAGGGCCGCCAAGTGTGCGTCGGGAACCAAATTGCCGCGAACCGGAAGTTGGCTCGCGAGCTCGCGGTAGATATCCCAGTAGCCGGGTTGTTCCGCGAGCAGGAGCACCTGTGGCAGCGACACCAGCGCGTCGACGTTGCGCATGGCTTCGTCCGGCGATAGCGGCCGCAAGCAGATCGTCGGGTGGGTGATGAGTCGCAGGTACGACATGACCGTGCCCCAGGAAAGGTAGAAGACGTCTGACGAGTCTACGCAGTGATGGAGAAACTCGCGCGCCCGCGCGTGTAGAGGACTGGACGAGTCCGAGGCGTACACAAGGATGTTCACGTCCAGGGCGAAGCTCATCGCCGCCGACCGTGCGCATCCAGGGCGGTGTAGACCGCCTCTTTGTCCGCGATGTCCACCTTGAGCCCGAGGGGATGGGAAATCCACGAGAAAGAGGGCAGCTTGCGCACGCGGCTCTTCTTTTCCGCCAGATAGCGCGCCACCGCTTCGGACACGCACTGACCGAGGGTCTTCTTCTCTCGGCTCTGAAGCTGCTTCATTTCAGCCAGGAGCGGGGCTTCGATGTCCACCGTGGTTCGAGGCATGCATCTGAATCTAGCAGCATGCGCATCAGATGCAAGACGGCGAGGCTTGGAACTTGAGTGGGCGCCGCGAGAGGCGACTACTCAAGGCGCTGACGGAGACAAAAGTTCCGGGATCAACAGCGCCAATTGGCAATCAAGGGCCGTACGGATCAAATGCTGGGTTGCCGTCGGCGCGGAATGCGTTGAGTTCTTCCTTGCTGAAAGCGTCGGGGTCGCCCGCGGGCAGTCGGCGACGAATGAAGGCCATGACCGTGGCGCAGGCCGACTCGTTGCCGGGCGCTTCGGCGAACTCCTTCCACAATTCGTGCAAGATCTTCCGACGCTCGTGTGCGGGCTGGGCTCTGTCGTACCAGATGGCGGAAAGGAGGGACGGTAGATCGGTGAGCACGGCCTTCAGGCGTTCGTTCCGCGCCTCTTCCGCCATGCGCGTACGCATCGTGAAGGTGGCGGCGAGGAAACGCGCCTTTTCCACGCGAGCCTCGTCTTTTGCCGGGATCCGCAGCAAGGGATTCTCCCAGTCCACGAACACGCCCGCGTTGACAAGGATGCCATGTTTGTTGGCGTAGGAGGGCAGGTAGCGGCTATTGCTCTCGCATGAATCCGCGTAGTTGGGCGGGCAGTAGCCGAGGGCTTGCGGGGGCGGGGCCAGGTCTCCGGAAGGCGCAGGCTTTCTTGGTCTGCCACCCAGCCATTGCCTCACCGCACCTTGCAGGGTGGGCGTGTTGGGCGGCGCGGGCATGGCTAGGTACGAGATGGGGTTCGCCTTGGCCTTGTCCTCGAAGCGGACCCGGCCGTCCTCCGCGACGTGCGCGTCGAACTTCGGGCCTCGGTACACTAGGCCGTCACCCTCGGGCTCCAGCCAATACGTCTCCTCTTGCTTGTCCGCGACTGGCGGCTGCCAGAGATCAATGTGACCACCGGTGGCGGACTGGGCGAGAACAAGCGCGAAAGCGAACCCGCGGAACACGCGCGAAGTATGGCACGACCGCGACAAGCGTGGTGTGCACGTGGATGTAGTTGACGTAGATCTGTTATCAGCGGGTGATGCCCGCTCATTTCGTTCTAGAATGGCACCTGTCCTTCGCCAGCCTGTCATCCGGGGTGTCCTTCCGGGGCGCGTGGGTAGAGGCGCCGGCAGCCATTCTGGTGTAGTAAGCAGGCATGAGACGCGCCGCCCGACACGACAGCCTTGCCGCTCTTCTGCACGCCGCCGCCCTTCTTCTGCTTCTCACCTCGGTGCAATGCAACTCCGGCGGTTCGAACGCCGGCCCCTGCGCGGGAGGCGCGTTCGCTGGTCAGTACCAGGGAACGTGGGGCCAGAGCGGGAGCGAGACCGGAACCTGGCAGGCAACCGTGGATAGCTGTGGCGCTGTCAGCGGGACAGGAGACGGCGGTGCCTTCACCATCACCGGCGCGATCGATTCGAGCGGTCGGATGCAGTTTGGCGCGACAGCGGAAAACGGCACCACAACGGCAATCTTCACCGGCACGGGCGACGCCGCGGGCAATGTCTCGGGGACATGGATCGATTCGACGGGCAGCGAGACGGGAACGTTCCACGGCAGGCGCACCTCGGCGAGCGAGCCCGACGCGGCGGCGCCGGTGGGAACGGAACAACCCGCGCCCTTGCTGTGTGACGAGCTCAATGACACCTGTGCCGTGGGAACGCGTTGCGAGTTCTCATGCTCAGATCCGCCCGGCGTGAAATGCTCGCCGGGGTTGCGCGGCACCATCCCCTCCGGTGGGGCGTGCAAAACCAACTCGGATTGCCAGGCCGGGTCTGTGTGCTCCTACCCGTCTTCGACCGCGACGAGCGGCACTTGCATCGCGGCGTGCAAGACCAACAGCGACTGTCTCGCGGGCCAGCTCTGCGCGACGATCGCCTACAGTTGTCCATCGGGCTCGCTGTATTCGCTGTTGTGGTGCCAGTAGCGGCCGCGCGTCTGGTGCTGTCCTGCCTTTGTGTTACGGGGCAGTAATCTCTCCTCGATCAGTACATCAGCCCGCGCCCGGTGAAGCTGTATCCCAATGTGGAGACTCCGCTCAGGGACAAGGGACTGGAGCACGTCGACTTCGTAATTCGTGCGCGAGAACACCGGCGGCATCTACACCGGCATCGGCGGTGTCACACAAAAGCAGCTGGGTTGATACTGTTTGACGACCGGCGATTTTCGTCGGACCCTAGAGATGTTCAGACGATGGTGGGGTTCTTGGTCTGTCTGACTTTTTCAATATGGAGGCCCTATGCTGAAGAAACTGCTTCGCCTGTCTTGTGTGCTCGCAATTGGTGCTGGATTTGTCACCGGCTGTGGCAGTGGCGGATCGTCACCTACTGCGGTCACGACCGTTGACGGCACCAAGCCCCTCAATACCTTGACGGCGGCCGAAACCACACAGCTGTGCAATGATACTGATGCGTACATGGAAAAGGTCGTGTCCAAGGCAGGCATGTGCAAGATGGCTGCGGTGATGGACGCCGTCTTCGCCAGTCCGACCAGCGATGCAGCGGCGCAGGCCGCATGCACACCTGTCTACAACCAGTGTATGGCAGCCACGGCCGGTTCAACCACTCAAACCTGCGACCCCATTCCTGCGACCTGCACGGCCACAGTCGCACAGTTCTCGGCGTGCGTGACCGATACCCTCGTTGCGCTCAATCAGGTGCTTGGCGCCATCCCCAGCTGCAGTGCGATCACCCTGGCGGAGCTGTCGGCTTCGAGCACCGGTGGCACCACGACGCCCCCACAGTCTTGCCAACCGCTCGAGACCGCGTGCCCCGGCTACTTGGTCCCAGGGGCCAGCGACGGCATGCACCACTAGCACTGATTCTCGAAAGTTCGTGACTGGTTCGGGCTGTCGATCCGTTTCCGAAACCCTATGCTCGGATAGCAACTCGTTCCACGCTCTCGGGACTTCTTCACTTCGCCGGCACGGTCACGGTCGCGCGCAGACGGATGTCGCGTGACGAACTGGCGGCGCGGATCTCGAAGGCGCCGGGGTCGGCACGCCAGGCGTCGCGTTCGGGAACTTTGGCATCGAAGTAGGCGAAGGCCCGCACCGGCAGCTTCAGGGTGACCTCGCGTTCTTCGCCCGCGGCAAGGTCGACTTTGGCGAAAGCGCGCAGTTCCTGCTCGGGCCGGGAAACTGCGGCGGACTCGGCGTGGACGTAGATCTGCGCGACCTCAGCGCCTCGTCGCGCGCCGGTGTTCTTCAGCTTGAAGCGAACGCTGACCCCACGTTCGGGATCCCAGGTGGAGATCGTCAGGTCGCGATACACGAAGGTCGTGTAGGAAAGCCCGTAGCCAAACGGAAAAAGCGGCTCGATCTTGCGCGTGTCGTACCAACGGTAGCCGACCAAGATGCCTTCCTTGTAGACAACCCTGCCGTCCGCGCCCGGGAAATTGCCGAATGCGGGTTCGTCTTCGAGGCGTTTGGGAAAAGTAACGGGCAGCTTGCCCGACGGGCTCACGTCGCCGAAAAGCACGTCCGTAAAAGCCGCGCCCGCCTCCTGACCGGGAAACCAGCCGTGCAGCACGGCGCGGACATGGTCGAGCCAGGGCATGGCGATGGCCGCGCCCGAGGCCGTGATGACCACGATCTTGGGATTTTCGGCAGCGGCGGCGCGTACGATCTCGTCCTGCCGGCCGGGCAGCGACAACGACGCGCGGTCCAGGCCCTCGGTCTCGTCTCCCATACCGTCGCCAACAGCGGCTATCACGATGTCGGCGCCGCGCGCGACCTCGGCCACGCGGCGGAACGGATCCTTGTCCGCCTTCTGCCACAGCAGCTCGACCGACGCGCCAATGATGCCCTCGAAGTATTCCAGGCGCAGGTTGTAGGTCTTGCCACCCACCAGTTCCATCTGTGCGATCTTGAGCGTCGGGGGGTGGTCGCCCCAGTCGTTGACGACCAGCTTGCCGTCGAGGAAAAGGCGCGAGCCATCGTCGGAGCGCAGCCCGAGCGCGTACAGGCCGGACTTGGGCGGCGTGAGCGTGCCGGTCCAGCGCACGGAGAATCCATCATCGGGCAGGCCTGGGGCCGGAGATCCGAGCTCCCAGTGGAAATCCACAGTCGGATCCACACGCACAAGCTTGGGCGTTCCCGCGCGCTCTTTCCCGACGAAATACTCGCCCAGCAGCCCATGCCCTGTGTGCCCTGCCGGCGGCGCCAGCACGGACGCGGGGATGGGCTGCAGTCCGTCCGGCGTGATCTCGCCGGGCGCGAAGTCAACTTGCACCTTGTTGCCCAGGGCTTCGCGGAGCGCATCGACCAACGAAACCTTGTGTGTGGCCGTGACATGGGCACTGCCGCCGCCGCCATCCACCAGCCCGCCCCGCGGACCGACCACCGCGATACGCCGCAACTTGCTGCGGTCGAGCGGCAAGGTGTTGTTGTCGTTCTTGAGCAACACGAAACCAGAGCGTGCAGTCTCGCGATTGAGGGCGCGGTGCTCGAGGGTGTCAATGGCCTCGGGATGCTCGCTCGCGTCCTCGTCCAATTTCAATGCAGCGATTGCGCGCAATTGCCGCCGCACCATCTCGTCGAGAACGGCAGGCTCGATCTCCTTCTTGTCGAGGGCGCGGCGAATGGCGGCCGGCGTGTAGTGCACGGCCTGCGGCATTTCAAGGTCCAACCCCGCGCGCATGGCCGGCGTCCCACTGTGGGTCGCGCCCCAGTCGGACATGACCAGGCCGCGGAAGCCCCAGTCGCGTCTGAGGGTTTGCTCGAGCAAGCCCGGATTCTCGCAGGCGTAGACGCCGTTCACGCGGTTGTACGAGCACATCACGGCCCACACACCGGCCTGCTTCACGGCGGCCTCGAACGCGGGCAAGTAGATCTCGTGCAACGCTCGCGCATCGACCTCGGCGCTGACCGACATGCGTTCGGTCTCCTGATTGTTGCCGGCGAAATGCTTGACTGTGGCCACCACGCCCTGGCTCTGCACGCCCTTGATGTAGGCCACCGCCGTGCGCGCGGCGAGTTCCGGGTCTTCGCCGTAGTACTCGAAGTTGCGGCCACAAAGCGCTGTGCGCGCGATGTTCACGGCCGGACCGAGAATCACGTTCTTGCCGTGCCCCTTGGTCTCGCGCGCGATGGCTGCGCCCACGCGTTCGACCAGCGCGGGGTCGAAGGTCGCGGCCAAGAGCGTGCCCGCGGAAAACGCGGTGGCCTGTCCCACGCGCACGCCGACGGGGCCATCGGTCATGCGCAAGCCGGGAATGTGCAGCCGGGGAACGCCGACCGTGTCGAAGCCGGTGCCGGCAACCAGCGCGATCTTCTCGGCGAGGGTCATGGCCGAAAGCCAGGCCTCAACCTGCCCATCCGCCGGCGAGCCGCATGCGCGTGGTTCTTGGGTGGCAGGCGCGACCACTGGCGCGGCAGCGGCCGGCGCGCCGTGATCGATCGGGGCGGCGGCCGCGCAGCCGAGAGCGATCCCCAGCGCAGAGCAGGCGCAGGCGGCGCGGTGGCCAGGCATTGACTTGAGCAAGGACCAGGCAACTGTGGACATGAATCGACTCCTTCAGTTCGGCTCAGCAGCGTACCCCAGGTTCCGCACGCTCAAGAACCTCTATTGCATTGACTAGGCTGTGTTCAAAAGGCTAGACAGTCGGCCATGAAAAATCTCGTCGGTACGCACCTTGGTTTGAAAAGTTCTGGCCGGCTCGTTGGGCTGGCCCTGATCGGCGTGCTCGGTGCTTGCACTGGGCGTAACTCGGGAAAGAGCGTGGAGACGACGTCTCAGGCGCTCACCGGCTCGTTCGCGATCTCCGGCGCGGTGACGTCGTCGAAAGGCCCCGTGGTGGGCGCGACGGTGAAGCTCGGGGGATCGGAAGTCCGGACGGCTTTCTCCGACGCGACCGGGCACTACTCGATTCCGGGGCTCGGCGTGGGCAGCTACCAGTTGTCGGCGTCCGCAAGCTCCACCTGCGCGAGCTCGACCGTATCAATCAACAACATGAACGCCAGTACGACGGTCGATCTCGGATTGACCGGGACCGGTTGTGCGTCTTTCGTCGGGGTCCTCGGACCCACGGGACCAGCAGGTCCGGCTGGGGCGCAGGGAAAGACTGGAGCGACTGGCGCGCAAGGGCCAGCGGGCGCGGTGGGTCCGGCAGGGCCAGCCGGTGCTGTGGGGCCAGCGGGTGCGGTAGGGCCAGCGGGTGTCGCGGGACCAATGGGTGCGGCGGGGCCAGTGGGGCCAGCAGGGCCAGTAGGTACGGCCGGGCCAGCGGGGCCGGCGGGACCGACAGGCGCGACAGGGCCGGCGGGGCAGCGAGGTGCAACCGGTCCGTCGGGATCTGGCGGAGGTCCGACGCCAATACTTACTTCCCCTGGCAGCATGACCCTGAAGACCTTCCCGGACAGCATCGACATTCTCTCGTTCAGCCAGCGGGTGGATGTTCCCTCAGGCGGAGCTGTGCAGGTTTCTCCGATCGAGATCCGTCGTCACACCGACCCGATGAGTCCGCTGCTCGCCGTCGCGGCCGCGAAACGCCAAGTGATCGTCTCGGGGAATCTCGTGTTGTTGGGCGGGGCGAGGACTGACTACCGCACGTTCACGATCAGCTTGACCAACGTCGTGATCAACGAGATCACCTCGGATACGCTTTCGGATGGCACGCCCATCGAGAAGCTCAGTCTGTCGTTTGACAAGATCACCTGGGAATACGACTTCCAGGACCCCGTCAGAGGCGGCTTCCAGTCGGTAATCGCCACCTACGACGTTGTGAACAGGACTGGCACCGGTGGCGCGATGGAGCCCAGGTTCGTCAACCTGGCGCCAAATGCTTCCAATCATGACTACCTAGACGAAGTACCATTTTCCTCGCTCGCTCTGCAGCTGACCAACTCGGGTTCGGGTAGCACGGTCATTTCCCCACTGACGCTCGTAACCATCGTCAGTCAGGCGACCGTGTCCCAGTTGGGCGCGGCAGTGACAGGTGCGGTCATGGACAAAGTAACCGCTCATTATGTGTGGTCACTTGGCGGCCTGGGCGGCATGACCTACGATCATCTGCGGTACGACTTGGCAACGGCACAGGTGACATCGGTGGCGATCGACACCGCCTCGGCCGGGACGTTGCAAGAAACCCTGGGATTCAACTACCAAAAGATCACTTGGACAGGGCAGTCAGTCACCGAGGAAAACCAGCTTGGCCCGGAGTACACGGGAGAGTGGCCGGAACCGCAAACAGCTCACTAGCTTTCAATCCTGAGTGACGGCTCACCCGAAGCGTTGAGTCTCATCCTGACGGGGCCCCAATGCGGGCCCCGTCGTCGTTTCTGGCGCCGCCGGCAAGATGGGCGTGGGCACGCGCGAGGTCGGCGACCTGATCGCCAAGCTGGTGAGCTAGAAAACCTGGCGGAAACCGAATGACATGCGGCCCGGCCAGCCTGCGGGCATGCCAGAGGCCGGCCGCAACGGGAAGGCCCAGTCAGCGCGCAAGGCGTAGGTATTGAGCTGCGGAATGAGCAAGCGCAAGCCGAGGCCCACGTCGCTGTAGAAGGTCAGATTGCCAGCGTCGACGGCCGCATCGCCAGCGTCGAAGAAGAGCAGACCGCCCAGGCGCAGGAACCTCAGCTTGAGCGCCATGCTGCGCGCCTCGATGTGACCGATGAACTGGGCGCCGCAGCCCACGAACTCGCCCACCGGATACCCGCGCAGGACGCTGTCATAGGCACGCAGGCCGCTATCGCCGTCCACTTGATAGTCACTCAGGATGCTCTCATTGCCGGCCAGGCCCGTGTCGCCGCCGACCGCGAAGTAGCGCTTGCGGGTGTTCCGAAAAAGCAGACCCAGGTTGCCCGCCGCCACCACACGCAAGGCGCCCGCCAGCACGGGAGTGGCCAGGGTGGCGCGACCCCGGACAAGCTGGTCCGTCGCCTCGCCACCCACCACCCGAGCCTCCCATGAACCGCCTACGCTCTGCAGGCCGCCCATGGCGCCGCTGGTCAGGCCGAATGACGTCTGAAGCAGGCTGAAATCGCTCTGCGAGCCCACCCAGGAAAACGTCCGACCGGCCTTAAGCGAAAGATAAGGCCCGAGCCGCACGTTTTCGCGAAAATCGAAGGTGTTGAGGTCGCGAAAAACCCGGTAGCGGGGCGTGAACAGCTCGTAGCGGAGGAACAGGTCAGAAACACGTTCCGACAGGGGAAAGACCTCCTGCGAGAACTGGTCCCGCTCGGGCGAGCCGGGCGCATAGGGAAAGTCGGAGGTGAACGATGGCCGCACCAGCGACAGCTCGTGGCCGACACTCACCCGCTGGATGACCGACGGCCTGGGAAACGAGCGGGTGACCACCTCGCTGGTGTAGACCTGCTTCAACCGGTAGAGCCAGGGCGCCGTGGCCACCCCCGGGGACGCGGCGGGCAACGGATCACAGGCATTGCGGGAGATGCCGTCCAGGGGAATCTGGCGCAGGTCCGTGCCAAGAAAGCGGCGGATGACACCATCAAAGTGTTGGAACTCGGCGTAGGCGCCCCAGCGGCGGGCCAGCGACCAGAGCGGATACTCCAGACGAACATGTGACGAGGTGCCCTCCTGCGGCCCGGCCGCGATCTCGCCGATCTGGCGCGCCCAGATCCAGTAGAAGGCTGCCTCCAGCTTGAGCCGGGTTCCTAGGATGTTGGGATCGATGTAGTTGGGCCCAAAGTACATCTCACCTTGGTCCATGACGAACACGGCGGCCAGAAACTTTCGCCAGCCGAACAGGTTGTTCTCCGAAAGCGAAGCTGTGAAGTAGATGAGCTGGTTCTGCTGGGCTTCGAAATTCTCGTTGAGACGCAGGCTCCACACGTCGCGGGTTACGATGAGCACATCGACTATCCCCGGCGTTGCCGACTTGACCGGCAACACGGCCACCACATTTGACAGCGACGGATCCTGCAGGTTGCGCGTGGTTTCCTCCGCCAGATCCTGGTCGTAGCGATCGCCAGCCTGAAGCAGCGACTCGCGCCAAACATGGTGCTCGCGCGTGGTGCGGTGGAAGATGTTGGCCCAAACCAGCGGGACGCGTTCGCGCGCCAGGAACACGTCCAGATTCACCACGTGGACCACGCCGATGATCTTCGCTTGCGGCGCGGGCTCGATGCTCAGGCCACGCGAAGCGAGCGCGTCGTCCACCGCTTCCCGTTCCAGCTTTCCCAGATCTGCATAGCCAGCCGCCGCGGCCGAGGCCGGCAACAGGAAGAACAGAAGCAGCCAAGCGCCGCGCATGCAGCGCGATTCTACGCGCGAAATCGGCGTCGTCGCTTGCGCTACGTCTTGTGCAGGCAAGTCGCCCAGTCTCGTCTTGGCTTCGCGCGGCGTGATTGTGGAGGAAAAGTGACAAGCTCGGCACCTCGGGTGAACATTCCGCCGGAAGCCGGACAGAAGGCCGGCGCATTCAAGACCCAGCCAATCGTTGGCCACAATGGAGGGATCATTCGATGAACAAGTTCCACAGAAAACTAGTTGCAGGGCTGGCCACAGTCGCGTTCTTCGGCGCGCTGGGCTCGGCCCAGGCTCAGAACTCAGGATACGGTGCACCCCCGACCTACGCCCCGGCTCCGGCTCCGGCCTACGCTCCGGCCCCGGCGTATGCCCCGGCCCCGGCGTATGCCCCGGCCCCAGCTCCGACCCCGGCCTATGCCCCGGCCCCCGCCCCGGTCTTCGCTCCGCCGCCAATCCCGCCCCCGGCCCCAGCCACATCGGCCTCTGACATGTCCGGGCAGTTGGGTCTCGGCGTAGGACTTTCCGCCGGGTACACCCTAGTCGAGCCGGGCGCCTCAGTCATGTTGAAGTACTGGCTCAGCGATTCTTTGGCCATAATTCCGCAGGTGCAACTCAAGATGTCCAAGCAGAATGACGTCGACATGAGCTGGGCGGTCAGTCCCAGCGCTATTGTCGCGTATTGTCCGTGGAAGACCACCTCGACCAGGCTCAGCGCCGGCGGCGGTTTCGGGTTTACCTTCGCCAAGTGGGGCGGTTCGCCGACGACGACGCCACCGGCGACCACAACCGCTCTACCCGCACCAAATTTCGGACAAACGCCGACCCTTGCACCGAACAGTGACATGTACATCGCTGTCACTCTGCCTATCTACGTGAGCATGGAACATTTCTTCACCAAGTGGTTCTCGATGGGAATCGCCTTGCAGGACGATTTCCTGACCTACGGCAAGCAGGGTGACGCCTACCACCTGGGAGTCAGCATCGACACCGTCGACAACTTGACCGCATCTGGGTTCCTTTTCTTCTACACAGACTAAATAGCCATCGGTCAGGCCTGGCCTGACTGAATAGCTTATCAAGGCGGGATCCTTCGGGGTTCCGCCTTTTCTTTTGACTGAGTGTCTACAGCGCTTCGAGCACAGCCTGGCCAGCCTGCACCGTGCTGGCCGCAGGAGCGCCAGCGGGCACCACGTCGGCGGTGAGCACGCCGCGATCGATGGCGCGCGATACTGCGGCCTCGACCGCCGCGGCTTCTTTCTCCAGTCCCAGCGAATAGCGCAGCAACATGGCCACACTCAAAATGGTGGCGTAGGGATTGGCGATCCCGCGGCCCGCGATATCCGGCGCGCTGCCATGAATCGGCTCGTACAGGCCGCGCGGTCCGTCGCCGAGCGAAGCCGAGGGCAGCAGGCCCATGGATCCAGCCAGCACCGAGGCTTCGTCGGTGAGAATGTCGCCGAACATGTTCTCGGTCACGATCACGTCGAAGCTGGCCGGTCGCCGCGCCAGATACATCGAGCAAGCATCGACCAGCACATGTTCGAGCTGCAGGTCGGGATATTCCTTGCGCACCAGCTCGTCGGTGACCCGGCGCCACAGGCGCGAGCTTTCCAGTACGTTGGCCTTGTCCACCGAGGTGAGTTTCTTGCGCCGGCCGCGCGCCAGCTCGCAGGCGCGCCGGACCACGCGACGAACTTCGTCGCCACTGTACGCGCACACATCGCTGGCCCAGTCTGCCTCGCGCTTCTTCTCGCCGAAATAGATGCCGCCGATCAGCTCGCGCACCACCAGCAGATCCACGCCTTTCAAAATCTCGGGCCGAATGGGCGACGCGT
>Ga0265316_10005107_pt1 | contig 12864 bp, 11 predicted proteins | sample 4522metaG_FD_202092 | JGI IMG/M metagenome (GOLD analysis project Ga0265316, IMG submission 202092) | Rhizosphere microbial communities from Carex aquatilis grown in University of Washington, Seatle, WA, United States - 4-5-22 metaG | ecosystem: Host-associated > Plants > Roots > Rhizosphere >... | reverse complement strand
CCCGACCCGGACGATCGAGCGGCGACCTTCGTCGGTTACGTACAGCGCCCCGTCCGGCCCGAAGGCCAGCGCCGCGGGGATGCCGGCGACGTCCGGCGTCGAGGTGCTGAAGACCGTCCGGGTCGAGCCCGGCCGTCCAACGTCGGTGGCCGAGATATCGCCGCCGCCCGCTCGCCAGCCGTTACCGGGCTTGTCCTCGCTGCACACGTTGAGGATCCAGGCGCCGGGTCCGACCACGGGACCCTCGGGGGCGGGCTGTCCCTCCGCGATCCGCTCGAAGTCGATGGCGGTCAAACCGTTCTCCCTGCAGCCCCCGCCATGCCCGCGCCGGACTGGCGCAATATCCTTCCAGTATTGGCAACTTCGTGCCGGGCAGCAACGGCCGTCACGAGTTGCCCAGGTACAGCGATCGGAGCAGTTCGATGCGTGATCTCGCGACCGAGGCCCAGGTCGCCATTGTGACCGGCGCCGGGTCCGGGATTGGGGCGGCGATTGCCCGGGATCTCGGCGCCCGCGGGACGAAGCTGGTCCTGTTCGGGCGGCGCGGCCAGCTCCTCCACGAACGGGTCGTCGAGATCGAGGCAGCCGGCGGAACTGCGCTGGCGGCCGCCGGCGATGTCCGCGAGTTCGCCGATCTCGAGCGCGCGGCGAACCTCGCCCTCGAGCGCTGGGGCCGGATCGACATCCTGGTCGCCAACGCCGCGATTGCTGACTTCGGGCCGATCGCCGAGGCCGACCCCGAGTTGTGGCGGGACGTGATCGTGACCAACGTGCTGGGCGTGATGTTCGCGGTTCGGGCGGTCCTGCCCCACATGCTCAAGGCAGGCTCCGGCCACGTCGTGATCACGGCCTCGGGCTCGGGCCGGGTCACCTACGTCGGAGAGCCGGCCTACGTCGCCAGCAAGCACGCCACGGTGGCCTTCGCCGACTGCCTCCGCCTGGAGGTCGCGCCGGCCGGGATCCGGGTCTCGTTGATCGAGCCCGGCCTGGTCGAAACGCCGCTGATCCACGTCTACGAGGGCTCCAACGACATGGTCGGCGAGGTCGACGCGCTGACCCCCGAGGACATCGCCCGGGCCGTCCGCTATGTGCTCGACCAGCCGCCCGGGGTGAATGTCTTCGAGGTCCTCGTCCGGCCGACCCGGCAGCTGCTCTGAGGAGGAACCACTGAAATGCCCGAGCTGTGGGGCCGCACCTATTCACAGGCTGAGCTCCTGCGCCGCGTCGGCCGGCTCGACCAGGTCGCCTGGGTCCGCGAGGTCACCCTTAGCGACGGCCAGGGCCGGGGCGTCCGGATCCTCGAGTTCCGGACCGGATCGGGCTTCGCCTTCGACGTCCTGGTCGACCGGGCCTTTGACGTCGGACGGTGCGAATACCAGGGCCGGGCACTCAATTGGACATCGTCGGTCGGCGTCGTCGCTCCGGCGTTCTACGAGAATGATGCCTGGGGCTGGTTCCGGGCGTGGGGCGGCGGGATGGTCGTGACCTGCGGCCTTGACCACACGATGAACGGCACCCAGGACACTGCCGCCCAGTTCCACCAGCCGCACATGTTCGAGACCGTCGACTACGGACTCCATGGGCGCGTCGGCGGCCTGCCCGCCCGGCTGCTGGGGTACGGCGAGACCTGGGACGGTGACGAGTGCATCCTGTGGGCCGAGGGCGAGGTCCGCCAGGTGTCGGTCTTCGGCGAGACCCTGGTCCTGCGGCGGCGGATCGAGACCCGCGTCGGGGCCAGCCACTTCACGATCCACGACGACGTTCACAACGCCGGCTTCAGCCGGACCAGCCACATGCTCCTGTACCACTGCAATGCGGGCTTTCCGCTCGTCGACGGCGGCAGCGAGCTGCTGATCCCGAGCGCCACCACCACGACCGATCCGTGGTCGTTGGTCGAGGGCTACCGGACCCTGACCGAGCCGCAGCCCGACTTCCAGGAGGCCTGCTTCTACGAGACGATCGGCGCCGAGCCCTCCGGCCGGGTGCCGGTGGCGCTGGTCAATCGCCAGCTGGGCCTGGGCCTCTACCAGGTCTTCGACCGCCGGCAGCTGCCCGAATTCATGGTCTGGCGAATGATGGGCGAAGGGGCCTACGCGGTCGCCCTCGAGCCGGGTACGAACCGGGCAGTCCCCCGCTCCGAGCTGCGCGAGGCAGGCCAGCTGATCGAGCTCGCCCCCGGCGAGCGTCGAACGTACGACCTCGAGCTCGGCGTCCTGAGCGGTGACGCAGCGATCGACGGCTTCACTCGGCGGGTTGCGGCGGTGGGTAGCTAGGTTTCGCCGCCGGGCGCCGTGGCCCGCGACCCCGGGCCCCGGGCTCCGGGCTCCGGTCATGTGCCGGCGGCGCGGTTTGGGACAGCGGTCTTTGTCACGCAACAAACCGGCCGATTCCGGGCCGAATCGGCTGGAGGCGGGCCCCGTTGGAGCCCTCGGTGGCCGCTCGCCGACTCGATTCATGCCGGACCGAGCGTGGAACGGGACAACTTCCGCGCGGCTTGGGTCGTCGACTGCCCGTTAGGGCGGCGAAACGAGCCATTTGTTGCGTGGAGAAGACCACCCGGCCCCGAACGGCCGGTCAGGCGCGGGCGGCCTCCTGGTCGATCATCCGGATCCAGGGCGGCGGGGCCGGGATCGGCCGGGGCGCCATCTCCTCGCCGGCAAGGATCGTCGCCCGGCAGGCCAGCTGCTGGTCGTAGCGGCGGGTCTCGCCGAAGACGTCGAACAGCTCGATGGGGCCCGCCTTCAGCTCGAGGATCGCGACGTCGGCCCGGGCGCCCCGGCGCAACGTGCCCCGATCGGCCAGGCCGAACATCGCCGCCGGGGTGGCGGTCGTGGCCCGGATCACCTCGACCAGGGGCATCCCCAGGAAGAGGAGCTTGGTCATGACCGTGAGCAGGGTCAGCTGCGGCGCCCCGTCGCCCCGGACGCGGGAGATCAGCTCGCCGTCCTCGACCAGGCGTGGGCCGGGCAGGCTGAGCTGATGGAGGTCGGTCGAAATCGAGTCGGGCCAGAAGCCCTGGGACGTGAGCGCTTCGGCCGAGAGGAACGAGAACGACCCGGCGCCATGGCCGATGTCGAAGCGGACGCCCGCCTCACGCGCCCGGCGGGCAGCCGCCTTGATCCGCCCGCGGCGATCGATCAGGCGCTCGCCCGCGCCGGTGAAGGCGTGGGTGACGATGTCGCCTGCCCGAAGCTTGCCCAGGACGTTGTCGATCGAGGGCGGTGAGCCGCTGATGTGGCACATGATCGGCAAGCCGGTCCGCTCGCTGGCCTCGACGGCCTTGACCAACGGCATCGTCCCCTGGTAGCCGACGCCGTCGCGGCCCATCCGGGTCTTGATCCCGACGATCACGTCACCGTGGACTGCCGCGACCCGCTCGAGCAGGTCCACGTTGCAGGTCGCCGGATTGCAGTACTCGTCGTAGTTCATGCCCGCCACGCCGAGGTACGAGATGTTGATCAGCGCTCGGACCGTCACGTCGCTGCGCTCGATCACCTGCTCGCGGAAGGCCGGCATCCGGAAGGCACCCGCCGAGCCGGCGTCGAGCCAGGTCGTCACCCCGGATTGCCAGGCAACGCTGTCGGCATCGATCCCGAAGAAGTCCGAGCCACGGAAGAGGTGGGTGTGGTTGTCGATCAGGCCGGGCGTCACCAGGGCGCCGCTGGCGTCGATGACGCGCCGCGCGCCGGCCGCCGGGATCCCGGCGGCCACCTCGGCAATCGTGCTGCCCGAGATCGCCAGGTCGAGGATCCCGTCGCGGCCGCTGTCGGGATCGATCAGGCGGCCGTTCTTGATCAGCAGGTCAACCGCCATGGACGTGGCTCCTCAGTGCTCGGTTCGGTGCTTGCATTGTTCACGATATTTGGACAAGATAGGCTCCGTCAACGCTGCCGCCTGAAGAGATGAGGGATGTGACCGATGGGATTCTTGAACGCTCGACATCGGTTCGGACGGATTCTCACGTTGACTGCGACCGCGGCGATTCTCGTGAGCGCCTGCACCGGGAGCGCGACCCTCGCGCCGAGCGCGGCCCCGGTCGCGACCCCGGCCCCCCAGACCAGCGGCGGCGCGAGCAGTGCCCCGAGCTCGGCCGCCCCGGCGACGCCGATCGCCCCGGCTACGATCAACCTGTGGCTCGGCGGGATCCTGACCACGGCAACGGCCGGCAGCCCGTATGACCAGTGGGTCCAGCACATCATCACCCGGTTCAAGGCGGCCAACCCCGGCTCGGACGTGAAGATCACCCTGCTGCCACCCGACAACGGCCAGCTCGCGGCCCAGGTCCAGGCGGCCTTCGCGTCGAAGAAGGTCCCCGACGTGATGATGCTCTACTCGGGCGCCTACACCACGACCTACCAGGACGGCCTGCTGCCCCTCAACACGTTCGTGAACGCGACACCAGGGTTCTACGACTCGATGAACGTGTGGGACATCTCGTGCGCCAATTTCGACTGCCAGAACGGCGCCGGAACGATCCTCGGCGTGCCGGTGGACTCGCTTCTCTTCGTCCAGTGGTACCGCAAGGACGTCCTGGCCAAGGCCGGCATCACCGCGCCGGCGACGAACTGGACGGACATGATTGCCCAGTGCGACAAGCTCGTCGCGGCCGGGATCACGCCGTGGGTCTACGGCGATCGCGATGGCTACACGACCTCGAACATGATGACCACCGAGATCACCTCGTTCTTCCAGCCCGGAGACCTCCAGAAGGTGCTGGCCGGCACGATCAAGTACACCGATCCCAAGTTCGTCGATGCGTTCAACGCGATCAACGAGCTCAACACCCATCACTGCGTGTCGCCCTCCTCGTCCACCCGTGAGCAGCTCGACGCGGCCAACGACATCGTCACCGGCAAGGTGGCCTACATGGAGGGCCAGCCCCAGTTCCTGCCTTCGTTCTCGTCGATCCGCTCGAACATCGGCGTATCGCTGATCCCGTACGCGGGCACCGGTCCGATCACGGGCAACGCCACGAACTCGGGCGACAACTGGGTGATCCCCAAGGACTCCGCCCATCCGGACCTGGCCTGGAGCTTCATCAAGATCGCCTCTGACGTCCAGGCCGAGAACGAGGAGATCACCCTGCTCGGTTCGCCGCCGGCCAACAAGGCCGCCGCAGCCAACATCCAGGATCCGATCGTGAGCTATATCGCCCAGCAGACGCTCAACGACGGGATGCCCATCCTCGACTCGGTGATGCCCAACGCGGCCGCCCTCGTCTGGTACCGCGAGCTCCAGCAGGCGTTCGCCGGCAAGGTCTCCATCCAGGATGCCCTGGCCGCCGTCCAGCAGGCCCAGGACCAGGCCGCTCCGTAAGCGTGCAACCGCGCGTCTCCGCTGGTACTGGTTCCTCCTCCGCCGGTACCAGCGGAAGGCGCCGAAACCCCCTGCGATCCGAGGCGAAGTGGGGCGTCCTGTACGCCCTGCCCGCCCTGGTCGTGCTGGGCGTCTTCGTCATCTACCCGGTCGGCTCGATCATCGTCCACGCATTCACCCGCTGGGACGGCTTCACCGACCCGATCTTCGTCGGGCTGAAGAACTTCCAGACGCTGTTCGCCGACCAGACCTTCGCCAGCGCCCTGCGCAACAACATCTTCTTTGCCCTGTCGGTTCCGATCCAGCTGGTCCTGCCCCTCGGCCTCGCGTTCCTGATCCATGAGCGGCTGCCGGGCTGGCGGTTCTATCGCTGGACCTACTTCCTGCCCGCGATCTATTCGACCGTCGTGCTGGGCGTCCTGGCCCGGCTCGCACTCCAGATCGACGGCCCGCTCAACGAAGCCCTGACCGGCGTCGGCCTGGGCGGCCTGGTCCACGACTGGCTGGGCGACGGACCGACGGCCCTGGCCTCGATCCTGTTCGTCTTCGTGTGGGCCAACTTCGGCTACAACGTTGTCCTGTACCTGGCCGGCATGAGCGGGATCGACGCCCAGCTGCCCGAGGCGGCCCGGCTCGACGGCGCCAACCAGCTCCAGGTCTTGCGCCACGTCTTCGTGCCCGGCCTGCGCCGGGTGATGGAGATCGTGTTGGTCACCAGTACGATCAATGCCTTCGCTTACATGTTCACCTACGTCTTCACGATCACCAACGGCGGCCCGGGCTTCTCGACGTTCGTGGCCGAGTTCGACATCTACAACAACGCGTTCGCCTTCCAGAAGCTGGGCTATGCCTGCGCGATGGGCTTGTGCCTGGCCCTGCTGATCTCATTCCTCGGCTTCCTCCAGATCCGGTCGCTGACCGGCGGCCGGGAATGAGGAATCGCGCGGTCCGGCCGCGACCGCTGCGCTGGGTGCTGGTGGCCGGCATGACCGGCCTGGGCATCTCGGCGGTCGTGCCCCTGCTGTTCATGCTCCAGGCCGCCTTCCGGACCCAGCTCGACTGGGCCAGCTCGAAGATCGGCCTGCCGACCACGTTCACCCTCGACGCCTTCGCGCGAGCCTGGGTCCAGGCCAGCATCGGCACCTACTTCATCAACTCGGTGATCGTGACCGTCGGTGCGGTGACCCTGTCGGTGGCCCTCGCCGCGACCTCGGGCTACGCCTTCTCCACGCTCCGCTGGCGGGGCCGGACGTTCACCTACTTCTTCATCCTGGCCTGGATGGCGATCCCGCCCCTGCTGCTGATGGTCCCGATCTACGTCGAGATGAGCGACCTGGGCCTGATCGACACGTACTGGTCGGTGATCCTGCTGTACAGCGCCCTCAACCTGCCGTTCAACATGTACCTCATGACGGCCTTCTTTCGGGCCGTCCCGATCGAGCTGGTCGAGGCCGCCCGGGTCGACGGCGCCAGCGTCCACACGATCTTCCGGAGCTTGCTCCTGCCCTTGTCGGTGCCGGCCCTGGCGACCCTGGTCATCTTCAACGCCCTGTACGTCTGGAACGAGTTCGTGTTCGCCCTGCTGCTCCTCCACGACGACAGCGTGCGAACCCTCACCGTGGGCGTGAACCAGCTGGTCGGCAAGTTCTTCTTCGACTACCCGGCGCTCCTGGCGGGGATGCTGATCACCTCGCTGCCGATGGTCGTCGTCTACCTCGTCTTCCAGAAGTACCTCGTCCGGGCGATCGCAGCGGGCGCGCTGAAGTAGGCCCGGGCCAAGCGCGGGTCAGGAGCCGGCCAGGCCGCACCAGTCCATGGCAGCGAACGCGTAGACCTTGATCGCCGCGATCACGTCGGCGACGGACACGCTCTCATCGACGGCGTGGGCGAACTGGATGCTGCCCGGGCCGCAGCTCAACGCGGGGATCCCCGCGCGATTGAAGAGCATCGCGTCGTCAACCGCATCAAAGGCGCGGACCCGGGGGTCGAGCTCCGGTCCGGCGTGCGCCGGCTCGCCGAGGGCGGCGCGTCGCGAGGCCGCGACAGAAGCAACGAAGGGATGATCCGGCGCAAGCACCGAGGGCGGCCAGTGGAAGCGCCAGGTGAGCTCGGCCGGATGATCCGCCAGCCACGGATCGAGGCTCTCGGCACGGCGCACGAAGGACGTGATCTCGGCCTTGATCGTCTCCGAGGCGACGTCGGGCGGGTAGAGGATCGAGTACTCGATCCGGCAGAACTCGGAGATGAAGAACGGGACCATCGCCCCGTACGGGCCGCCGCTGATCACACCCGGGTGGAGCGAGAAGTGGCCAGGCTTGAACAACGGATGCAGGTAGCGCTGGCCCCACTGCTGTTCGAGGTTCTGGAGCGCGGCCAGCAGGTAGGCGCCCTTCTCGACGGCGTTCGCCCCGGCCAGCTCGCCCACGCCGCCGGCCCGGACCAGCTCGGGCCGCAGGTTGTTGTGGCCCCGCCGGCCGCTGACCTCGAGGGTGAGCCAAAGCAGTCCGGCGCTGATCGGCGCAACCAGCAGTGACACCGGCGGGTGCAGCGGGTCCGCGGCGATCGGGGCGGTTGGTTCAGTGACGATGGCCGCATCGGCCCGGAACCCCGCGTCGATCACGCCGCCCGTGCCGAGGTCGTGCTCACCGACCTCTTCGCCGACCACGCTCTCCAGGGTCAGGTCACCGGCCAGAAGGACGCCGGCGTCCCGCAACGCCGTCACCGCCATCGCCGCGCAGACCAGTGCGGCTTTCTGGTCCGACGCTCCGCGTCCCCAGATCCGTCCGTCGGCGAGGCGACCGCTCCATGGGTCCCCGCCGGTCCAATCCTCGGAGCGGCCGGCCGGGACCACATCGACGTGGCCGTTCAGGATCAACGACCGCCCATGGTCCGGATCATGGCCCGGAACGAGGCCGATGAGATTCGGCCGCTGGGCGGCAATCTCGACCCATTCGACCCGGCAGCCGGCGGCCTCGTAGGAACGGGCCAGGAGCTGGTTGGCCCGTGCCTCGCCGCCCAGGTGTTCGGCGTGGTCGACCCCGGGATAGCTCGGGTCGACGCTCGGCACCCGGATCAGGTCGCCGATCGCCTCCACGGCTCGGGTGGCGAGGGCATCCGCCGCGCTCGCCACCCGGCGACGCGCCTCGCCCAGGCCGGGCTGGTCGGTCAACGGAGCGCCCCCGGGACGAACGGCTCCCCGAGCTCGATCGGGATCGGCAGGCCGACCGAATAGGCCCCGTCGACCACGAGCAGCTCACCGGCGATGAATGACGCGTCATCGGAGCACAGGAACAGGATCGGGCGGGCGATCTCGACCGGCTCGGCGAAGCGGCCCAGCGGCGTCCTGGCCAGGAAGACCTCGCGTTGGCGGGGGTCCTCGGTGACCGGCGCCAGGCGCGTCCGGACGATGCCCGGAGCGACGCCGTTGACCCGGATCCCGCGCGGGGCAAGCTCCATCGCCGCGGTCTGCATCACGGCCACCTGGCCGCTCTTGGCCGTGTTGTAGAAGACGCCGCCCTGCTCCGGCTGGAAGGCATTCGTCGACGACACGACGACGATCGATCCCCCGTGACCCTCCTGGACCATCTGCCGGGCAGCGGCCTGGACGCACAGCCAAGTGCCCTTGACGTCGATCCCGATCTGCTGCTCCCAGGCGGCCTCGCTGCCATCGAGGAACGGCACGAAGTCGGCGATCCCGGCATTGGCGACCATGACATCGATCCGCCCGAAGGCCGCCGAGCAGGCGGCCACGGCCCGTTCGACGTCGGCCTTGCTGGCCACGTCGCCAACCACCGTGGTGCACCGCCCACCGGCGGCCTGGATCGCGGCCGCCGCGGCCTCGAGGCTGTCGGCGTGCCAGCCGAACAGGACGACGCCTGCCCCTTCCTGGGCGAAGCATTCGGCCGCGGCCCGGCCGATGCCTCGACCGGCGCCCGAGACGACGACGCCCTGGCCTGCAAATCGGCCGGAATGCGGCCCGCCGGCAGCCGTCCTGCGCCTGGCCACGCTCAGTATTCCGGCGGGCGGCGCCCGGCGATGACGTCCTGCTGGATGCGCACGATCTCGGCCGGGATCAGGCAGCTGGCCACGATCTCCTGCATCACCTCGTTGCCGGCCCGCCCGACGAAGGCCGCCTCGAGGTTGGCCCCCGCGAGGCGGGTCTGGACCCGCGACGAGAGGGCCCGATGGGCGAGCCCGGGCGGGAAATGCATCAGGGCATCCTCGGTGTCGAGGATGGCGGCGTCGATCGTGCCGTCCTCCATGGCCCGCACGGCGCGCAGGTAGTTGAGCGGGATCAGCTCGACGTCCACCTCGGCGAACTCGAGCTCGGTCAGGCGCTCGAAGTCGCGCGACGAGGGGTCGATCCCGACCCGCATCCGGCGGCCGGAGATCGGCTGCTCACCGACGAAGAAGACGCGGTGCTCGTGGACGTAGCTGCCCGGTGGCAGGGTCAGCAGGATGTCGTAGGCCGGCCCGATCAGCTCGGATGCCGCCAGGCGCGACAGGACGGCGAGATGGCAGCGTTCCTGGGCCAGGGCCGCGATCCGGGGCCGCGAGCCGCGGATGAAGACCATGTACGCCTCCACGCCGCGGGCGGTCAGCGACGCCTTGATCGCGGTCGCCAGGCCGTTGATCCGCTCGGTCGAGGGCAGCGGCAGGGCGATGAGCAGGGGACCCTGGTGGACCGCCGCGAACAAGCCGCCGATGTTCTTGTGGAGGAGGACGGCGCCCCGGCCCGGCCGGCTGTCGATCTCGACCGTGCCCTCTTCGACGAGGCGGGCCATCGCCATCTGGGTGGCCCCGACGCTCGAGCCGAAGCGCGTCGCCAGCTGCCGGATTGGCGGCAGCTGGGTGCCCTCCTCGGTCCGGATGAGGATCAGGGCCACATCGCGGCGGAGGCGGTCGGCTCGCCGCGGCCGGACCCCGGTTGGGCTCATGTTCAGCTCATCCCCCACTCACGTCTGCTGGCACCTGCCTATCGTGGATGATTGTCGGGCAACGGGCGGTCACGACCGGCGGCCCTAGATCGCCGACTGGCCGCCGTCGATCACGAGCGCCGTCCCGACGCAGTACGAAGCCTCGTCGGAGGCCAGCCACAGGATCGCAGCGGCGCATTCGTCGGCGGTCCCCGCCCGGCCGATCGGGACCTGGTCGCTCCAGTACTTGAGCTGGACCGGGTCGCCCATCACGAAGTCGTTCATTGGCGTATCGATGAACCCGGGGATGACCATGTTGACCCGGATGTTCAGCCGGGCGAAGTCGTTGGCCATCACCCGCATCATCGCGAAGATGCCGCCCTTGCTGGCGCTGTAGGCCGGCTCGTTGGAGGCCATCCCGAGGTAGCCGACGTTCGAGCCGAGGCACACGATCGCCCCGCCGCCGGCCGCCTGGAGGTGGCGCAGGCCGTGCTTGCAGGTCAGGAACTGGCCGGTCAGGTTGGTGGTGATCAGCCGGTTCCAGGCCTCGAGGCTGATCCGGTCCAGCCGGTCGTCCTGCTCAGGCAGCTCGACCGCGGCGTTCGAGACCACGATGTCCAGCCCGCCCCAGGCCTCGGCCGCCGCCTCGAGCGCGGATCCGATCTGGTCCTCGATCGTGCAGTCGGCGGGCAGCACCAGGCACTCCCCGCCACTGGCCCGGATCGTCTCGGCCACGGCATCAAGCCCCGCCTGGCGCCGGGCGATCAACGCCACCCGGGCGCCCTCGGCGGCAAAGCGCAGGGCGGCCGCCTTGCCGATCCCGCTGCTCGCGCCGGTGACCACGGCCCGCCGGCCCGCGAAGCGATTGGGGATGGCGTTCATCTCAGGGGTAGACGCTGACCGGTTCCATGAAGTCGATCGCGTGGCCGCTGCCGGACTCGATCAGGCACTTGAAGGCGGGTTCGGTGTCGAGGTAGTACCACTCGATGTGCTCGCCGATGTGGCCCACGGCCAGGACCCCGATGCCGAGCTCGGCGAACTGGGCCTTGACCGCCTCCGACTCCTCCCGGGTCTTGAACATCACCGCGATCGAGCCGATCCCCTCGCCCTTCTGGTCGAGATGATCCTGGAAGGGGCTCTCGCCGCCGAGCGGCTGGATCAGCTCGAAGTTCATGTCGCCCACGAACGTCTCGGCCCAGCGCACGTTGAAATAGCCCGGCTTGCCCCGGTACTCACAGTCGTGCATCACGACGTCGCCGTCGGACTGGAAGACCTTCCAGGGGCCCCAGCCGAAGGCCTCGTGGTACGCCTTCATCCGGCTGTCGAGATCGCGCACGACGAGCGACACCTGGCTGATCCGATAGTCGAGGCCGGCCGGCTTGGTCGAAGGGGGCGTCTCCGGCCGGGGGTAGGAGTAGGCCGGCTTGACGAAGTCGATGGCGTGGCCGCTACCCGATTCGATCAGGCAGCCGAAGCGCTCCTGGGTATCGAGGTAGTAGTACTCGATGTGGTCGCCGATGTTGGCCTTCATCGTGACGTCGATGCCCAGGCGGTCCTTGAACGCGGCCTTGACCGCGTCGCCCTCTTCCTTCTCCTTGAACATCACCGCGATCGAGGCGATCCCCTCGCCCCGCTCGGCGATGAACTCCGACCACAGGTTGGGGCCCTCGGTCGGCTGGAGCAGCTCGAAATTCATGTCGCCGACATAGACCTCGGCGCCGCGCAGGGCGTAGTGCTCGGGCTTGCCCCGCAGCTCGGTGTTGTGGTGGGCGGGCGGCTTGTGCTCGAAGACGTTCCACGGCCCCCAGCCGAAGACCTTGTAGTAGGCCTCCATCGTCTTGTCGAGGTCACGTACCGCCAGCGAGATCTGGGTAATCGGGTACTGCAACCCGGCGAATCCCGCGGGCAGCTTTGGAGCCTCGACACTCATCGCTCGGATGCCTCCCTCACGGACGGACCTGCCTGGCACGACTCTGCCAGTGTTCGGCATTAATGAACAGTTAGCCACCCGTGACCGACCCCTGTCAAGCCGCATGCCGGCGACGGGATCGCAAGGTTCTGTCCCTTGACAATCGCCGGGCCGATCTCCGAGACTGTGTTCACGTCTTGTGAACAGCATGGATCGGGGCACCGATCCGCGCTCACCGGCTCACGGCTGGCGCGACGTACCGAGGAGGAGGCCGGTTCGATGGACAGGCAGATAGAACGGCAGACCGAGGATCTCGCGAACGCCTACCTGGCCCGCCAGATGTCGCGCCGGACGTTCGTGACGCGGCTGCTGGCACTGGGGATCGCCCCCGCCGCCGTCGGCGCGATCGTCGCCGCGTGCAGCTCGGCGGCGACCACGGCACCGGCGACCCCTGCGCCGTCGACCGGCGGTGCGCCGTCCGCGGCGGCCAGCCTCGGACCGCAGCCCAGCCCGACGGCGGCCGACCTCAAGGGCAACATCCGCTTCCTGATCGGTCCCTGGTCGAGCGACGAGGTCGCCCATCACCAGCACATCGCCCAGGGCTTCAACGCGATCTACCCCAACGTCACCTTCGACTTCCGGCTTTACCAGTGGGACACCGCCAGCCAGGAGATCAACACCTCGCTGACCGAGGGCGCCCACGACATCTACATGACGACCGAG
>Ga0265316_10005104_pt1 | contig 12865 bp, 14 predicted proteins | sample 4522metaG_FD_202092 | JGI IMG/M metagenome (GOLD analysis project Ga0265316, IMG submission 202092) | Rhizosphere microbial communities from Carex aquatilis grown in University of Washington, Seatle, WA, United States - 4-5-22 metaG | ecosystem: Host-associated > Plants > Roots > Rhizosphere >... | reverse complement strand
TATAAAATTACCAGTTCGCGCATTTTAAGATAAAGATCTTTGCTACGTGTGCATATTCCACCACCACGGGTAGAACTGACTTTGCGACTTGAAAAGTAAATAATATCAGCAAAACTGCACATTAACTTCAGAATATCTTTAATTGAAGTATTCTTGAATTCGGCTTCACGTTTTTTAATAAAGTATGCATTTTCACCAATCAAACTTGCATCAAGGACAATCATGATGCCAAATTCGTCTGCGATTTTCTTCACATCCCTCATGTTCTGGATTGAAAAAGGCTGTCCTCCAATCAGGTTTGTTGACGCTTCCAAACGAATAAATGGAACATTTTCTTTGCCAGCTTTTTTAATAAGTTCTCTTAGTTTAACAATGTCCATATTGCCTTTGAAAGGGATATTGCTTTTAATCTTTATCGCTTCATCGGTATAAAGTTCAAAAATAGCGCCACCATTAAGTTCCATGTGAGCTTTAGTAGTAGTAAAATGATAATTCATGGGAATTGAATCACCTTTCTTAATAAAAGCCTGTGAAATTATATTTTCGGCAGCACGACCCTGATGAACGGGCAAAACATATTCAACTCCAAAAATATCTTTAACTGCAGATTCCATACGATAAAAACTTTGAGATCCTGCATAGGCATCATCAGCTTGTAACATAGATGCAATCTGATTATCACTCATAGCATTCGTTCCACTATCAGTGAGCATATCAAGAAAGATATCATTTGTATTTAGTTGAAAGGTATTGTACCCTCCGGCAGCCATTGCCTTAAGCCTGTCATCAATGGGTTTTAAATGCAGTTTTTGAACAATGCGCACTTTGTGCATTTCAACAGGAATCTTATTCCCATTATGAAATTTAATTGTAGTTGAATTGTTATTCTCCATTTTTAAGTTTAGTTAGTTATTAATTATTTTAATGAAAAATCGTAACAAAAGTTAATATTAATATTCGACCAAGTTAGTAAAAAAAATATCTCAGTCAATAGTTGATATAAATAACTGGTATAATTTAATTCTCCTTAAAACCAACATATTGATTAATAAATTAGAAAATTGAAAGATTATAAGAAATTCTTTACTAATAAATATTAATTATCTTTCGAATTATTTATTAATTATTTTGCAAAAATTATATGGAATACTTTTCTTTAATAGCCACAGTTTCATTTATTAACCTGATTGCTGCTATAAGTCCAGGACCCGATTTTGTAATGTGTGTAAGAAATTCACTAATTTATTCCAGGAAAGTAGGAATTTATACTGGTATTGGAATTAGCTTAGGCTTAATCATTCATATTTTTTATAGTGCAATAGGTATTGCATTAATTATTTCGAAGTCTATTATCTTGTTTTCCATTATCAAATACCTGGGGGCAGGTTATTTGGCTTATATGGGTATAAGTTCAATATTGGCCAAAAAATCAGCTTTAAATATAAATGAGGCTCATCAAGTTATAGAAATTTCGGTTTTTCAGGCTATTAAAACAGGGTTTTTAACCAATATTCTGAATCCAAAAGCATCTATTTTTTTCCTGGGATTATTTACTTTGGTAATAGGTAGTAAAACTCCTGCTTATATTTTAGTAATTATTACAGCAATTATAATAACTACAGCAATAGTTTGGTTTTCAATAGTGGCAATTTTATTTTCGCAAAAAAGAATAAAAGAATATTTTAAAAAAACAGAAAAGGTCTTAAATTATATATTAGGTGGATTGTTAATACTTCTCAGTATAAAAATTGCATTGATATAATTTGGCTTGATTTTCTGAAAAACAAATGATATAAAAACAAATAGGCTGATTCAAAGAGAACCAGCCTATTTTATGTTTTATGCAGATTTAATATTATTAATCTTTCAAAGCATATCTTTTAAAATCAGTTACGATAAGATCTTTATCAATAGACTGAAGATATTGCCTGATTGTTTTCTTATTGTCCTTAATAAATTCCTGGTTCATCAAAGTACTTTCCTTAAAAAATTTATTGAGTTTGCCTTCGGCAATTTTATCCAGCATATTTTCAGCTTTACCCTCCAAACGTGCCTGTTCACGTCCTATTTCAAGTTCTTTTTCAACTCTTTCCTTGGTAACAAAATCTTTGTCAACGGCAACCGGATTCATTGCAGCTACCTGCATTGCAATATCTTTATATACCTGCTCATTTGCATTAGCCTTGTTAAAACCAACTATACAAGCTAATAGATTACCCGGATGAATATAGGAGATTACCTTCTCAGCTTTTATAGCACCATAATAACTTAAATCCATTTTTTCCCCAGTAATTCCTATTTTTTCAACTACCAAATCTGCCAATTTTCTTCCCCCTACTTCAATATTTTTCAATGCTTCAAGATCTGTAGGTTTCTTATCTAATGAGGTTTTTAAAATTGTTTGTGCAAGGCCAATAAATTCCTGGTTTTTTGCAACGAAATCGGTTTCGCAATTTAAAGTAGTAACTACGCCGAACTTACCGTCAGAAGTCACAGCCGATAAAACAACTCCCTCCGCAGCATCTCTGTCGGAACGTTTGCTTGCAACAAGCTGACCTTTTTTACGAATAATTTCAATTGCTTTTTCAATATCACCATTAGATTCTGCTAAAGCATTCTTGCAATCCATCATACCAGCCCCGGTAACTTTCCTGAGCTTGGTTATTTCTTCTATTGTTACTTGTGCCATATTCTTTTTTATTAACTATTTTTAAATTAATGTCATTTGGTTAAATAATAAATCACCTTTCGACAAGCTCAAGGTGACCAGGCAATCAGGTCATACTGAGCTTGTCGAAGTATGACCTGAAATAAATATTTTATAAACTAAATGAATTTGTTTTTACATTAAAAAAACCTGTCAGGAAATATAATGAGCTGACAGGTTTTTTCATTATATCAAATTTTAATTTATTCTTCTTCCTTTCGTATCTTCTTCTTGATAGGAGCTTTTTTGACGTCAACATCAACTTTTATTACGTCTTTAATTACTTCTTCAATTACTTCTTCGGGGACTTCGGCGGCCTCAACTGTGACAGTTTTATTAAATCCTTTATTTTTAATTCTTTTACCTTCTTTAGGTTTCTTTTCTACAAGTGGTTCAGCATCTTTTTCTGCTTTACGTTCATTAAGACCAGCTTGTATTGAATTACAAACTACATCGGCGATAAGCGCAATAGATTTTGATGCATCATCATTTGCAGGAATAGGGAAATCAACCAGGTTAGGATTTGAATTGGTATCTGCCATAGCAAATACCGGTATCCCTAATCTTTTTGCTTCATGTACCGCAATATGTTCTTTAGTAATATCAACAATAAACAAAGCTGCGGGGAGTCTTGTAAGATCAGAAATACTACCAAGGTTTTTCTCAAGCTTAGCTCTCTGACGCATAACCTGAAGTCTCTCTCTTTTAGAAAGTGTATTAAAAGAGCCGTCGGTTACCATTTTATCTATAGAAGCCATTTTTTTAACAGCTTTACGGATGGTAGGGAAATTTGTGAGCATACCACCTGGCCAGCGTTCAGTTACATAGGGCATGTTGATCTGTTTAACGCGCTCAGAAATTATGTCTTTTGCTTGTTTTTTGGTTGCAACGAACAGAATTTTACGTCCCGACTTTGCAATTTGCTTCAATGCACTTGCAGCTTCATCAAGTTTAGCTGCTGTTTTTTGTAAATCGATAATATGGATCCCGTTTTTTTCCATGAAAATATAAGGAGCCATAGCCGGGTTCCATTTTCTTTTTAAGTGCCCAAAGTGCACACCGGCATCCAGAAGTTGTTCAAATGATACTGTTGACATTTATAATAATTTAAGTTTACATTCTGTTTTATCAATCATTCGGTAGTCCTGCAGATTGAGGAGTCCGAACAATTTAGATACTAAACTATATCTATAAAAAATTAATTGGTCATAAGCTAAGTCCTCCGCCAGTTGGCAGAGGTTTAGGAGGCCATTAACGTTTGCTAAATTGAAATCTTTTGCGGGCTTTCGGTTGTCCTGGTTTTTTACGTTCTACTTCACGGGGATCGCGGGTAAGAAACCCGTTCTTCTTAAGCAAAGGTTTATTTTCCTCATTAATTTTTACCAGAGCCCTGGCTATAGCAAGACGCAACGCTTCAGCTTGTCCTTTAAATCCTCCTCCATCAAGATTAACTTTAATATCGTACTTTTCAACCATATCAAGTATAGTGAGCGGTTGTCTTACAATATATTGTAATTGAGTGGTGGTAAAATAGTTCTTTAACTCGCGGTTATTTACAGTTATATTTCCTTTACCTTCACTCAAGTAAATACGGGCTACAGCTGATTTTCTTCTTCCGGTTGCATTTACTATTTCCATAATAATTATTTAAGAGAATTGATATCGATAGTTTTTGGTTTTTGTCCTTCATGCTTGTGATTAGCACCTGCATAAACATGAAGATTTTTATGAATGGCTTTACCTAAAATGGTTTTAGGTAACATACCTCTAACAGAAAGCTCAATAAGAGCAGTAGGATCTTTTTCAAAAATATCCATAGGGGTTCTTACAATTTGACCACCTTGATACCCTGTATGGGTAAAATGAACACGATCGGTCCATTTTTTGCCTGTAAGTTTAATCTTTTCGGCATTTATCACAATAACATTGTCGCCACAATCAACATGTGGGGTAAAGTTAGTTTTATATTTTCCTCTTAAGAGTTTGGCTACTTTAGTTGAAAATCTGCCTAATGTTTGGTTTTCTGCATCAACCAGCACCCAATCTTTGGTCACGGTTGCTTTGTTTGCTGATATGGTTCTGTAACTGAGCGTATTCACTTTGCTAAGTTTTTAATTTATATATAAATACAAACTTTTAATTTTAAAAAGCGGATTGCAAAAATACAATTATTTTTGATATTACAAATATCCGGGCTTTATTTTATTTCCTTATTGCGTGTAGCTGGTGGTATCCATTTTCTGGATTCCGGTACCTGGAATCGGTTAAAAGAAGGAAAAATCTCGAAATTCAATGAAAGATATATTCAGCAAACCTTTTAGAACAAGCAGACTCAGTACCATTTGTAAATTTTTAATCCGGCAATAAAAGTAGTTAAACCTATTCCGGACAAAGCAAGAACAGGAATGATAATTTCTTTTAATCCGGCCCCTTCTATAAATATGCCTCGTAAGCCGTCAGCGAATATTGTTAATGGTAATGCCTGTATATAGGGTATAATTACATCGGGAAAATTATGATATGAAAAGAAAATTCCTGACAACACAGACATAGGCATAACTACAGCATTTATCAATCCATTTCCAACATAGGTATTTGAGGTTCGCGAAGATATTAAAATTGATAAACCTGTAAAACAAAACATACCAGCCATGTAAAATATCACCAATGTGAGAAATTTACCTTCAAGTGTAAATCCAAAATAATAATTGGCAAAGGTAAAGAGAATAAGAGCCTCAAGAATATTCAAAATTAGCCTTGCTATTAATTGGGCAAAAAGAAAGCTTGATTTTTTCATAGGGGTTGCTACCATTCTGCGAAGTAGCTTTTTAGATCTCTTTTCAATGAGGGAATAGCTTACACCCCACATCGTTGACATCATCAGATCCATGGCTATTAGACCAGGTATTAAAAAATCAACATAGCGTGAACCTTTTTGAGTAAGAGGCTTAATTTCTGCTTGTGTTTCAATTGATGAACCATTTTTAATAAAAGATGACAATTGCATATAGGTGAGCTGAGCCTCTGTGCTAAAGGGATCGTAATTATAAAAAAGTTTTCCCTGCTTTTCTTCAATGATTAAAAGTACTGAACCACTTTTAAGATGTTTCCTTGCATTTTCCCAGGTCGTAGGCATAAACCTGAAATTCGTGTAACCAATTTTGTCATTTCCAATACGAATGGAATATTTTACCTCTGTGCTTTTGGTATTCGCCTGGATATCCGAATATTTTTCTAGTATTTTATGAAACAGTGAATCTGGTTGTGCATAATTTTCGATAAATGCAATATTCCTTTTTTGTTCAATTTTATGTGTAAAAGCAATTCCAAGTCCCCACGCCATTGCTATTGGGAAAACAAATGCCCAAAATAATATTCCGGGTTCACGGTAGAACTCTCTTAACTGGATAAGAATAAGTTGTATGATTGGACGTTTCATTTTACTTTATTCAGGAATTCATCAATTTCAATTCGTTTAGGTGCCGATGGTTGTGCTCCAAGCCTTGTAACACAAATTGATGCTGCAGCTGTAGCAAATTTAACAGCATTTTCAAATGATTTACGCTCATTTAATGCAACTGCCAATGCACCGCAATACACATCTCCTGCAGCAGTAGTGTCAACTGATTCAACCTTGGGCGCTTGAATCAGATAACGTTTTCCTTCGCATGCTACATATGAGCCACGTTCTCCTAATGTTATGATTAGATTTTTAAGGCCTTTTTTTAGAATCGCATCAGCAGCTTTTTCAATTCCTGCAGAATTAGAAACTTTTCTGCCACTGATAAATTCAGCTTCTGTTTCATTCACAACCAGCAAATAAAGTTTAGCCAATAAAGAATCATCAATTGGACGAGCCGGGGCAAGATTTAGAATTACTTTCTTGTTGAGTTTTTGACCTAAATTAATTATATATTCATTCGTCTGATGAGGAATTTCGCACTGTAACAAAATTATTTCAGCATCTTTAATAGAAGGAAGTGCTTTATCTATCAAAGAAGGACTTAAATTTTCATTTGCTCCTGAGGCAACGCCAATACAGTTGTGACCCTGAGAATCTGTCATTATTAAAGCTGAACCTGTTGTAACCCCAGTTTCAATAAATACATAATTAGTTTGAATGTTATCTTTTATAAAACTTTCAAGCAGAATAGACGAAAAATTATCATCACCCAGACATGTTACAAACTGTACATTGCCACCACAGCGTGCAGCACCAACAGCCTGGTTTGCTCCTTTGCCTCCAAATGCCTGGTAATATTCTCCGTTTGTAACTGTCTCTCCCATTTTTGGAAGATGATCAAGTTGCATTGTAATATCTAAGTTTGTACTTCCTATAACTACTATTTTTTTGTTCATGATAAATAATATTTATATGTTGTCTTTTTATTTAATTCAGATTCAAGAAACTACTTGGCTGTCATTCCCGCGGAAGCGGGAATCTATTAAATTTCATCGAATAGGTCGTTCCATTTTGGATTTAATTTTTCGATTAATTCATCTTTCTATTGTAATTATTACTATAAAAATTGATGTGTAGTGTCATTCCCGCATAAGCGGGAATCTACTTGCTTTTGAGAAAGAGAAGATTCCCATTTACATGGGAATGACAGCCTAGTGTAAGATAATTTACTTTTAAATTTCATCATATAATTCTTTCCATTCAGGATTTACTTTTTCTATTAATTCATCTTTCCATTTTCTATTCCATTTTTTCATTTGTTTTTCTCGCTGAATAGCTTCATTAATATTATTGAATTGCTCAAAAAAACGAGTTTATTTATATTATATTTTGATGTAAAACCTTTGATGAGTTTATCTTTATGTTCATAAATTCTTCGTTTTAAATCATTAGTTACACCTATGTAAAGAACTCTATTGTTGAAATTTGAAATTATATAAACATAATAATTATAATTTAACATAGACAAATTATTAGATTCCCGCTTCCGCGGGAATGACACTAAGATTTATTCAACCCTTTATAATTATAATATGACGTTAATATATGCAAGAACCTTAAATTTTGCTCAATATATGAAAAAACTTTGATATGAGTTTTTACTGATCCAATCTTCTTCCAGTCATTTCAACGAACAAATCATCCAGGGTCATTTTTCGGCAAACGAGACTTTTCAAAGTAAATCCATTTTCTTTCATCTTATCCAAAAAAACAGGCAGTTGAGAAACAATTTCAAATACAAGTACTTTTCCCGAACCTAACCTTGTATCGCATGTTTTCTTTTGAATTCCGGCTTCATCCAGGAAATCCAGATTTAAAAGCGGCTCATTTACTGCAAATTCAATTATTTCATAACAACCTTTCTGATCAAGCAATTGGTCAAGTGTTCCCTGAGCAAGCATTTTACCTTTATCAATGATCATAATTTTATCACATAGAAACTCGGCTTCTTCCATATAATGAGTGGTAAGAATCATCGAAGTTTGATGTTGCTGCTTAAGATTAAGCAATATGTTCCATATTTCTCTTCGTGCCGTTGGATCCAAACCGGTTGTGGGCTCATCAAGTAAAAGCAACTGAGCGTTATTTAGCATGGCAATGCCTAAAGCTAGTTTTTGCCTTTGTCCGCCTGAAAGTTTTTCAACATAGGCATTTCTTTTATCTATGAGCTGAATAATCTCCAGGATTTCATCTCCTCTGGAACCTGACAAACCATAAAAGCTTGAAAAAACGTCAAGGGTTTCCTTTACCGTGGTTTTATCAAAAAAGTGTGTTTCCTGAAGGGAAATGCCAATAAACTTGTGTAATTCTGTTTCATTACCAGACCAATGTTTTCCATTAAGTAAAATCTCCCCTTTGTCAGGTTTTTGGATACCTTCAACCATTTCTATCAAAGTAGTTTTACCGGCACCATTTGGACCAAGCAGAGCAATAAACTCGCTCTTACCAACTTCAAAGCCTATTCCATCAACAGCTTTTACTGTCTTGAAGTGCTTATAAACCTCGTTTACTTTTAATATAGTTTCTGACATGCACAATAATAATATGAATCTTCAAAATTACCAATAATATAGAGGCATTACAGCATTATAATTTATAACAGTCGTTAAAAGAGTTTGTTTCACAACAAGAAATGAAAATGACTCTATAACAACCAACAAACTATAAATTTGCTAAAATTTCCGCAAAGTCCAAAAAAAAATCGGTAATAGTAAAATAAAAATCCCCCGGAGTTAAAGAATTTAGCTTATTAAAACTATTAGCAGTGCAGCTTAAAAGCTAAATTGTACTGGCCAAATAAAAAAGTTGAAGTATTTGAATATTTAAGGTTCAATCAAATTTTTTAACTTGTTCTTTATGTTGCAATTTGGCATATTCATCTTCATAATCACCAAGAACATCCTCATAATTCCCGAAAATTTCCATAACCTTACTTATAACAGTTTGTTGAGCCAAGTACAAGTGGTTTTTGTTGAAAGCTTCCTCTGCATCGTCTCCATAGTGTGTAGCCACAACTTTTTGTTCCAAGGTACTGTATTTTGTAACCACGTTTTGGCGTAATGTTTTTATATAACTTAATTTGTCAATTAGTTCAGCATCATATATAGGTGTGATATTTTTCTCAAAATCTTTAACAGCTTTTGTTTGCCTTGCAATTTCAGCATCACTGGCTTCTCCACCGGCATACATATAATTTGATAAAGTGAGATTTTTGTCCTTCAATGCATCCTGCAAAGTTTTTAATATTGCATTTTTTTGAGGCAGGTACTTGTCTTCAATCTTTTTTAATTGACTTGACAAATCGCTTGGTTTCATAGCATCCTTCAGATCCTCCTGTTGTTGTTTGCTAGCATATTCCACAGCATCATTTACAACGTCATTACCCATATCCTGATTTGCATGAGCGGCACCAGTGTTCATCATCGCTTGTGCGTTTTGCATTGCCCACTTTTGTTTTTCTTCATCGGTCATTTTATCCATTTTTGCAGACAAAGCATTAGCTTGTTCCGGTGTCATTGCAGTTCCGGGTGCCGAAGAACTAAGAGCGCTATTGGTGGCAATTTGTGCAGCACCAATATCCTTTAAAGCCTTATCCATACTTGCTTTTGCTGCTTTGAAGTCGTTGCAGGAATTATTTTTACAACTGAAGAAATTATAACTGCCTTCACAACTTTTTATTTCAGGCAGCTTATTTAAAAGATTCAGGAAATTTTGTTTATAACTGCCCTGTCCATAACTTAAACAGTATTGTCCTATAATACAAGTAATTATAAAGAGAAACTTTTTCATAATTATAAGATTAAGTGGTAATTAATTTTAAAGATAATAATTTCTGGATTAAGTTATATTGAGTTCGTTTACTATTTATATTTATATGCGAACTTTCGTGATAAATTCAATTGAATATTAATGACTTAAATTTTACTTTAATTATATCAATTATTTAAGTCAATGAATATTTGATATAGGTCAATGAAAATTTTGCAGTCGTCACAAATATCCAACTAATTTATTTTGCAGCGTAAACAAATTTAGAAGTTTAACTTTAAATACCCTTCCTATGAATAATTGTGAATACATTAGCAAATGCCTTTATGGCAGCAAAGTTTTTAAAGGCGATGAACAAATTATCAGGATATATAAAAATTTATTTTGCGAAGCAGGTGATTCTAAAATTAAATCCTGTAAGAGATATCAGATTATTAGAATGGCAGGCTATTGCCCATCCAATGTATTGCCTAATTCAATGTTATCTATGGAAAAGATCATGGATAAGATGAAGCTTGAGAGTAAAATGAAGTTTATTAGAACATAAGTTAGTTTAGTAATTTATAGAGTGTGTTGGTCCGGAGCCCCTGCGAAAGCGTTATGCTACGCAAGGGTTCCTTCTTTTTATAAAGAATTATTTTATTCGTGAAACTCAAATTTCAAAAACGGAGTGTATTGAAATTTGTAAGATATGAATCCCGATAGCGCAACGAATTTGGATAAATGAGATTAATACTCCGATGTTTGCGTTTTTTTCCATGTACAGTGGGTTTTGATATCACATCCTCTCCAAGCCAAAGCCTTCAGGCTAATGTTTGTAATTATCTGATTTATGTTTTCTTTAATCTCAATTTGCCCATTTCAATTATATTGGCAGAATGACAATGATAATTTTATTTATTACTTTTTTTATGTTACTTTTTGTCGTCACAAAAAGTAACCAAAAAAGACTTGACTGTGTGAACTCGTTCCGTCTCGTCCCTCGACTTCACTCAGACAGCACACAGTCGATAAGGGATGCTATTTTACGCTTCGCGAGGCTGAGATTTAAAGTATCTGGTTTAATTTACAAATTACATGAAATCTTGTAATTTTAACTGAAGCCTCTGGTTTGCAGTTCCCCAATACCATTCGCCTTTTGGCGGATGGAGAGCGGTGGCAGGAAAATTTTGTGCGCCACGGGGTAAGCTTGTGGGCGGAAGCGTTAAATTTTCTTGAATTTTGGCAACCTTTTTTTCAAGAAAAAGGTTGACGGAAAATTCAATAAAAACGGCTCTCATTCTAAGTAACGAAACTTATTTAAAGGGTTTTATGATTATTAGCCTGACGGCTATGCGCTTGCGGCGGGGTAATTCATTGGTTTTATCCCGTTTTTTGTATTTCCTTAAATCTGAAACAATGAGTAATATGATCATTAACCAATCCTGCTGCCTGCATATAAGCATAGCATATGGTTGAACCAACAAATTTAAAACCTCGTTTTTTAAGTTCCTTACTCATTTTATCTGATTCTTTTGATAATGCAGGTATATGCTTTATTGAATTCCGTTTGTTAATGACAGTTTTATGATCAACAAAAGTCCAGATAAATTTATCAAATGATCCGAATTCATTTATCATTTCCAGAAAGCGTTTTGCATTATTTATTGTTGCTTCAATTTTTAACCGGTTTCTTATAATGCCACTGTCTAACAATAAGTCAGTAATTTTCTTTGTTTCATATTTCGAAATTTTTTGATAATCGAAGTTGTCAAATGCTTTCCTGAAATTCTCACGTTTATTTAGAATGGTTGACCAGCTGAGTCCTGCCTGAAAAGCATCCAGAACAAGGTATTCAAAATGTAACTGATCATTATGCACGGGTGTTCCCCATTCGTTGTCATGATAGCTAATCATTCGCTGGTCAGAACTACCCCAATCACAACGTGGTTTTTCCATCAGTTTCATTTGCGAATTTTTTACAAAATAATATAACATTAACCATTAAAAGAATGTTTTAAAACCCTTTTCTTACACAAACCTCAAAAAAACACTAAACTCATAAAGGATTTATAAAGAAATGTAACCTTTGCGCACTTAACAAGTTTTTTAAATAACACTCATTCAGGACAGATTTGTCATGAACGATTCACCTATAAAATTCTCTATGTTTTGTATAAGTACGTAAGAAATGAAGATGTGCAAATAATATCTAACATATTTTGAAATTGTCGGCCTATAATGCCTATATTTTAACCAAAATAATCTCGTATTTGAATGGACGACTCTATAGATTGTTAGATAATTTCATCAAAATAGTAAAATATCTGAAACAATTTCGAGGCAATATCTCGTATACTCAGTAAAATCTAACAAAAACCTGCAATTAACCTGATATAAATGCACAGTAAACTTAAAAAGCAAAAAAATGAAAACAAAAACATTCATCTTATTTTTTCTTATAGCGCTGTTTGCATTTTCGCCAGAAGTGATTGCTTCAAACAGGACGTCACATAATTTTCACTATAAGATAGCTAAAAAGAAAACCTCTACTTCTAAGAAAAGCAAGCTTAATAAGAAAAACTCAACTGTCAAAACTCCTCAGGCAAAAAAAACAAAACGAATAATTTTTCCTTTTGCATAAAATGGGTTTGCTTTTCAGATTTTTTTAAATTTTCTTCTAGATATTTATATTCTTGGTATCCAAATTTTCAATTTTTTGAGCAATGCAGATGTTAGATAATTTTAGAGCAGTAGCTTAACAAAATCAACTAAAATCAAAGAGAAATTAATAAATGGAATGCAATTTTATGAATGAATTATAGCAGGTTATTAAAATATAATAATCATAGATTTTCTATATTAATCAATTATTTAAGAAATTTAATGCTTCCCATGCAGCGCCTTCTTTCATTGAGTGTGAAGATATTAATACATGCTTAATTTCA
>Ga0265316_10005096_pt1 | contig 12873 bp, 15 predicted proteins | sample 4522metaG_FD_202092 | JGI IMG/M metagenome (GOLD analysis project Ga0265316, IMG submission 202092) | Rhizosphere microbial communities from Carex aquatilis grown in University of Washington, Seatle, WA, United States - 4-5-22 metaG | ecosystem: Host-associated > Plants > Roots > Rhizosphere >... | reverse complement strand
AGGCGCACCAGGGCGCGCGCCGCGTTGCCATAGCCGATCAGGGCGAGCTTCATCAGAAAGTCAGCGCCTCGATCAGCTTGTTCAGCTCCGCCTGCAGCGTGGCGCGCTTTTTGGTCAGCTCCGCCTGGCTGTCGCGCAGGCTGGCCAGTTGCTGCTCGTGCGCGTCGAGCTGCTTGGCGTAGCTTTGCACCAGTTGCTGCTGGCTGCTCACGTTGTTCAGGCTGTTGATGTTCTGGCGGATGCGGTCTTCGTCGCTCGAAACGTCGCGGATCTGGCCCTGGGTGTCCTCCAGCGCGCGGTCATTCCCGGCGATTTGCGATTTCTGGTCGGCGATGCGCTGCAACTGGCGGCGGCCGGCGTCGCTGAGGGCGCGGTTCTGGAGGTAGGCGCCGAGGAAGTCGGGCGTCACGCTGGTCACCTGGTACGACTGATCGTAGACGCGCTCTTCGTTCACCACGAACTCCTGCGTGCCGCCAGCCGCCAGCGGGATTTCGAAGCGGTAGGCGCCGGCCGTCTTTTCCGATGGCTTCTGCGGGCTGAGCAGGGTGTAACCCTGGCGCAGCGGATGTTCCAGGATCAGGGTCTTGGCTTTCTGGTCCACGTTGCGAATGGTGTAGGTGCGGATTTCTTCCGCCGCGGTCTTCACCGTCATCGTGCCGCGCGCGGCGTGAATCTCGCGGACTACGGCGGCTTTGCTGTTGAAGGCATCGGTGATGCGCGTGCCCAGATCGACGGCGTAGCTGATCAGGCGCTTGTCGCCGGCCTTCAGGGTTTCCATCAACGCTTCGCCTCCGTACGCCCCGCCGTCATATACCGTGATGGGGCCGCCATCGAGCGTCTTGCCACTGGAGTTAGTCAGCTCGGCGGCGTTGGTGGGATGCTGCGAGCTGTGGTCGGAATAGATCAGCAGCTTGCGTCCTTCGATGGCTTGTTGCAGGAACGGCAGCATGGCCGACTCGTCCTTGCGGATGGTAACCGGCTGGGCGATGCGGTATTCGAACAGCTCGCCCAGCTCGCCGGCGGAAGCGCTGGCGACGATGGTGCTGGGAGCAACCTTAGGTTCGCTGAGCATCTCGCTGGTATTCAGGCCTGCGCTGCTCCTGAACATCGCCTGTGGTCTTTGCGCAGGTGGCGCCGGGGCCGCCATCGGCACGGGGCCTCCCGGTCCGCCTCGTCCGCCACGCCCCGCGCCGGCCAGACCGCCCGACACGGATCCGTTGACGGTGAACGCTTCGTCATGCACCACCGGCCGCGCCGCCGCGTCGTCCGCCAGTTCAGCCGAGGGCCTCTCGACGTACTTCGGCGCGTATAACTGGCTCACGAACGAAATCGGGCGCCCCGAGACCAGCGAAAGCTGCACCTTGATCCAATCCTCGCCGGTAGTGTTGTCCACAATCGCCCAACCCTCCAGCACCGGTTGGCCCTTGTCACCGAATATCAGCCGGTAACTCGACTTCCACACCGCCGCCGGGATCATATAGCTGGCCACTATCTCACGCTCTTTGGCGTCGCTGGAATCGATGTACACGCTGCGCTTGTCCTTGGATCGCGCCGCCGCCAGCGCCGCCAGGTAGTCTTTGAATTGCCCCTGCAGTTTGGCGTCGGGGAAGCGGATGCCGCTCGCGGCGCCCAAGTCCACGGTGCGCATCTCGCCGGAATCGAGCATCAGGGTGAGCGAGTCGCGCTCCGGCTGCTTGTCGGTGCCCGCCACCACGCGGCCGCTGACGATGGCGCCGGCCACCGTATCGGTGCCCAGCTTCAACTCGATGCGCGAGCCCTTGAGCTGGTCGAACATCGCCGCCAGCGATTGGCCGCCCTCGATCTGAAAGGGAAATTCGGCCAGCTTGTGGCTGAGCGGGTCCATGGAATCGTAGCGCAGGCCGGAGACTTTGCCGCCGCCGCGGTCGGTGAGAGTCAGCGATTTCAGCACGTCGTTCATGTCGGACGCGTCGAAATCGAGGCGCGCCGATTCGCCCGCTCCCAGCGTGCCGGAGCGTTCGAAGAATCCGACGCCGTGTTTGTACAGCACCACCTGCTTCACCGGAAGGTCGGCCGATTGCGCCACCGCGGCGCCCAGCAACAAGGTAAACAGAACGTGTCTCATGAGGTCTCCAGACGGGAATGCCGCCGGGGGCGCTTCCCTTTCACTCGCGCATCACTCGCCCATCACCTTAATGATGACGCGTTTAGCGCGCTGTCCGTCGAACTCGGCGTAATATATCTGCTGCCACGGCCCGAAATCCAGCTCGCCTTTAGTCACAGGCACAACTACTTCGTGGTGTATAAGCAGGCTTTTCAGATGCGAGTCGCCGTTGGTTTCGCCGGTGCGGTGATGGCGGTAGTCCTGGCGGAACGGCGCCAGTTTTTCAAGCCATTCGTCGATATCGGCGATCAGCCCGTCTTCCGCATCGTTCACCCACACCCCCGCGGTGATGTGCATGGCGGATACCAGGATCATGCCGTCCTGGATACCGCTTTTGCGCAGGGCGCCTTCCACGTGCGATGTAATATTTAGATATTCTCTGTGTTTTTTCGTCTTAAATGTGAGATATTCCGTGTAGAATCTCATATAAGAGATCATACAATTTCTTATCTATGTACCGTGCCACCGGGCGAATCCTGCTTGTAGACGACGAGCCGCCGTTGCTCCGCATGCTGAACCTCTATCTGCGCCGTTTGGGTTACGCGGTGACGACGGCGGACAGCACCGCCGGGGCCTGGTCGCTGGCGGAAGCCGATCCGGGAGCGTTCGCGGCGGCGGTTCTGGACGGCAGCATGACCGGGATGAGCATGGAAGACCTGGCGCAACGCCTGCTGCGCGCCAACCCGGCGCTATGCGTGCTGGCCTGTAGCGGGTATCCTGTGGATGTGACCGCCCTAGAGGCCGCGGCTCCGGGCCGGGTGGCTTTCCTGTTGAAACCCTTCACCCCGGAGATGCTGGCGACGGCGGTGCGGAGGTTGCTTGCCGCCGAAGAAGAAAACCTTTGACATGACGAAGGAAGTAAAGGCCATCGCCCGCGAGCGGGTGGGCCCGGTTCCCTCCGCCAAGACAATCCAGCCCAAGAGCCTCCGCAAGAAGCCCAAGCACAAGAAGCCGCCGGAGGACGAGGCAGCGATTCCGTAAGCGGCGGTTTACGGAATCCCCGGCCGGGTGAGCGTCCGGGCCGGGCCGTCCGAGCCGGGAAACGGTAGCCGGTCGAGCACCGGGGAAAAGGCGGCTCCGACCATTTTGGCCGGGCAGGGCCGGAACCGCTGCCAGTTCTGGCGCCAGGTTAAAGGCCGGAGATCCCTCTCCTCCGGAACAGTGAAGCGCCTGGCCGAGCCGGCGCAGAGCAGTTGTGAAGCGCGCGCGCTTCAGCTAAAGTAGAAGTGTTCACCTTTCCTTCCGGCCAAGCAAGTCCCCATCGTCTAGCCCGGCCTAGGACATCGCCCTTTCACGGCGGTAACGGGGGTTCGAATCCCCCTGGGGACGCCACCATTCTGGTACATAATGGTGCTATGAGGACGGCCAACAAAACCATCCGGCAGAGTATCAGCCTTCCCGTCACTGTCGCGGCTAGGGTTCGCTCGATGGCAAAGACCCGTCGCCTCAGCGCAAACCGTATGCTCGTTGAACTGATCGAGGACGGAATGGAGGCACAGACAAGGAAGCAACAGCAATTCTTCGAATTAGCCGAACGCTTTCGCAACGCTTCCGACCCGGAGGAAGCGAGCCGGTTAGGGGATGAACTCGGACGTATGGTATTTGGCGGCTGATGCCCAAGATTGAAACTTGGGACAACCTGCCCCTCTCGGTTCGCCAGCATCTGATCCAACGGATGAGTGATCGGTCAATCAGTCTGGCAGATCTCCATGAGCTTCGTCTTTGGGTGGAGTCGAATCCGGAGGTGCCGGATGGTGACTGGTACAAAGACTTCGGTTCCTTCAAGATCTGCGGCCACGGACGATATCCGAAGACCTTCCTGCTTCGCGGACAAGCAGCAAAGGGGCCGTCGATTTGACCATGGCGGGCCACGCGAGCCTTTGGTTGGGCTCAACGATCGGGCGGAAGAACGCGCTCGCGCAGCGTTTCGTCTCCTGTTGCGGGGCGCGAATCGGCCGGGCAGCAACCAGGCCGGCGGTTGCGAGCTACCCTCGCGAGCCTCCGAACACCAGTGCGCGCAATGCCCGGTCCCAATGATCGAGCGCGCAACGCTGGGAGAATTCTCTCCGGTAGACCGCGTGGCAGTGCCGGAAAAGGCGCGCCTTCGCCTCCGGCGACTGCGCCCAACGGCTGAGTTCGGCGGCCAGCGACTCAAGTCGCTCCAGATCCAGTACCCAGCCGACTCCCATCTGCCCGATCCATTTCGCGATGGCCGACTTGGCGCTGCCCACAAATAGCACCGGACGACCGATCGCCAGCGCCCCGAAAAACTTCGAGGGGACCACGGTGCCCGTCCATTCCTCCCGCAGACTTACGACGTGAATGTCGGCGGCGCTGAGCCTGGAATTGAGCCCGTCGGCAGTTGCGAATTCGACAAAATCGACCGGCGCTCCCGACTGGTTCACTTCTTCCCGAAGCCGCGCTACGGCGTTGCCCCGCGCACTGAACACTACCCGGCCGCCGCTGGGGCGCAAAGCCTTGGCGATCTCCAGAATCCCACGCCACTCGTGTGCCCTGCCGAAGGACCCCGAATACAGGAGCCCCAGCTTTGCGTCGCCGAATATCTCGCGCCGCTCAACGGCGGGAATGGGGCTCGGCTGGTCCGGTTCCACCAGGGCCCACGGAACGATAGTATCCGCAACCGCCGCGGAACCGTATTTCCCGAGCCGCTCCCGCATGCAGGACCCGATATCGACAATCAGGTCGAATCTCCTATATGCGCACCGCATCCAGTGGGTGAACAGCCGCGCTGGCAGAGCGTCTTTCCGCAAGACACCATCGGCTATGGCCGCCTCCGGATAAAGGTCGAAACACCAGTTCACCAGGCGCACGCGCGGCCGCAGAAGCTTCCAGACCAGGCTGACCAGGGGGCTGAGAATCGGGTCGGTCCCAACGATGAGCACGTCCGGCTGCAGTCTCCGGTCGAGCGCGAGGAGGCTCCAGGCGCCGATCATCCATACCGCATTGGCCAGCCGCCCAAAGCCGGAAGCCTGTCGCAGACCGGGACGCCAGATCCTGCGAAACTCGACTCCATTCCAGGCCGAGCGCGGCGCATACGGTTGCCGCTCTTCGCGGCACGGCCGGTTGGATGCGCACCCAACCACACGCCAACCTCTTTTCACCAAACCGGCGCACAATTCACTGACGTGGATGGCGCTCACCACATCGTCCGGATAAAGATAGTGGTAAAGAACCAGCGCCGTCGCGGGACTATTTGGCATGGCGGGCCCAGCATTCGATGGTAACCGATAATCCGGCTCACTGCGGCGCACCCCCGGCCTTCCCCGCCCCGCTGTCTATCCCAAAGATAATCTCCGTTCCCCCTTGCCTCTTCCCAACCCGATGCGCAATATTGGAAATGGCGACGGAAAAGCGGTGTAGGGCACAAGTGTAGGCGAAAAGTCGGGACCATCCGGATTCGTGCTCGAGCTGTCTGACGCCGGGCGAGTTTGCGATGGCCGACAACTACCTGTACTTCACGGAACTGCTGTCCATGCCGGTGCTGGACCTCACGGGCCGGCGCATCGGGCGGGCCAAAGACGCCGCCCTGGTCCCCATGGCCCACCCCGCCCGCATCGATCGTTTTCTGGTGGGCGGCGGCGATACGTGGCTCACCGTCCGCTATGACCAGGTCCGCTCCATCACCCTCGTCCGGGGCATCCAACTCTCCGACGAGCAACTCCTCCCCTACCACGACGACGAGTACATGCTGCGCATCGGCCGCGACCTGCTGGATCAGCAGATCATCGACGTCACCGGCCGCAAGGTGGTGCGCGTCAACGACGTCACCATGACCATCCAGCATGACGGCCAACGCGACATCCTTACCGTGGCGGAGGTGGATATCGGCATTCGCAGCATCCTCCGGCGCCTCCTCCAGGGGGTGCTGACACGGCCCGCCATCCGGCGCCTGCAGCAGGCCATCCCGCCCAACTCCATCCGCTGGGAATTCGCCAACGTGGTGGAGCCCGACCCGCTGCGCCGCCTGCGGCTCAATATCACGTACGACAAGCTGGAGCACATGCACCCCGCCGACCTCGCCGATATCGTCGAGGATCTGGCCCCCGCCGAGCGCGAAGCCATCTTCGACTCCATCGACAGCGAAGTGGCCGCCGACGCCCTCTCCGAGGTGGAAGATCCCAAAATGCAGGCCAGCATTCTGGAGTCCCTGGAGCCCGAAAAGGCCGCCGACATCGTGGAGGAAATGGCGCCCGACGAAGCCGCCGACGTCCTCTCCGAGATGGAAGAGGAGACCTCCGAAGAGATCCTCGACGAGATGGATTCCGAGCCCAAAACCGATGTGCGCGAACTCCTGGAGTTCGCGGAGGACACCGCCGGCGGCCTGATGAACACCGAATACGTGGTGCTCCACCACAACGCCACGGTGGCCGACGCCATGGCCGCCCTCAAAGGCAACGAGGATCTGCTGGAGACTCTGAACACCCTGTTCCTGATCGATGAGGAGGGGCGCCTGACGGCCGCCATCCCCCTGGCCCGGCTGTTCCTGGCGCAGGGCGAATCCAGGCTGCAGGCGCTGGCCAGCGAGACCCTGCTCCAGGTGACCGTGGACGAAACTCAGGACCGCGTCACCGAGTTCTTCGATAAGTACAACCTGCTGACCTTGCCGGTAGTGGACGAGGAAGGCAAGCTGGCCGGCGTGATCACGGCCGACGATATCATCTCCGTATTGAGGCAGAAATAGCGGATGCGGAACCTTCTCAGCCGTTTCCGCTACCACATCCTGGTCTTCCTTGCCGTGCTGGGGCCGGGCTTTATCACCGCCATGGTGGATAACGATTCCGGCGGAATCTACACTTACTCGGCCGCCGGAGCGAAATACGGCTATCTGCCACTGTGGACGCTGCTGCCCATCACGGTGGTGCTCATCATCACGCAGGAAATGTGTTCGCGCATGGGCGCGGTGACGGGCAAGGGCCTCTCGGATCTGATCCGCGAGGAATTCGGCCTGCGCATCACCTTTCTGCTGATGAGCCTGTTAGTGCTGGCTAACCTCACGAACGTGATGGCGGAGTTCGCCGGCGTCGCCAGTTCCCTCGAAATCTTTCACATCAGCCGCTATGTTTCCGTCCCGCTGGCGGCGGTGGGCGTCTGGTTCCTGGTGGTCAAGGGGAATTACACCAGCGTCGAGAAGGTGTTTCTCTTCGCTAGCGTGATTTATGTGACTTACATCGTTTCGGGCATCCTGGTGAAACCGGATTGGAAAGAGGCGGCCATCAACAGCGTCCGGCCCATGCTGATGCTCGATTCCGGCTACATCTACATGCTGATCGGCATGGTGGGCACCACTATCGCGCCCTGGATGCAGTTCTATCTGCAATCGGCGGTGGTGGAAAAAGGCGTCACCACAAAGGATTACGCCGCCTCGCGCCTGGAGGTGACGGTGGGCTGTATCATGACCAACGTCATCGCCTTCTTCATCATCGTGGCCTGTGCCGGCGCTATTTGGAGCGTGGCGCCCAAAGACATCAACGACGCCGCGGAAGCCGCCCTGGGGCTGAAGCCCTTCGGCCAATACGCGGTTCTGCTGTTCAGCGCCGGCCTGCTGAACGCGTCCATTTTCGCGGCGTCGATTCTGCCCCTCTCCACCGCCTACTCGGTATGCGAAGGGCTGGGCTTCGAAGCCGGCGTGAACCGGCGTATGAGCGAAGCGCCGATTTTCTATTTCCTTTACACGTCGCTGATCGTGGTGGGAGCCGGCGTGGTGCTGATCCCCGGCTTCCCGCTGGTGCGCATGATTCTGCTCTCTCAGGTAGCCAACGGCGTGCTCCTGCCGTTCATCCTGATCTTCATGGTGCTGCTGATCAACAAGCGCGAGCTGATGGGCGAGTGGGTCAACCCGCGCTGGTTCAACCTGGCCTCCTGGGCCACGGTAGTCATCATGATCGGCCTGACGCTGGCGCTGGTGGGCATCACGCTGCGTACCGGGGTTTGATCGCGCGTCCGGCCTGACGTGGGGCGGACGCCCTCGTCCGGGGCACCCTCTGGGTCCGACCCCCTGGTCGCGCTCGTGGCGCGCCGCATTTTCAGGCTCCACAGGTGGCCAGCCCCGGCCGCCGCACTACTCGCGCTTATCTCCGGCTCAGCACTCGTTCCGCATCACCCTGCGCCCTACGATGCGGTACCCGCCCGCCAGCACCATGCGGATGGCATCGGAGTAAATGCGATGCTCTTCTTTCAGAATGCGCGCGGAAAGCGTGTCCACGGTGTCGTCGTCCAGCACCGGCACGGCGGCTTGCAGAATGATGGGGCCCGCGTCCAGATACTCATCCACGAAGTGCACCGTGCAGCCGGTGATACGCACGCCGTGTTCCAGCGCCTGGTGCTGCGCGTCCAGCCCGGGGAAGGCCGGCAGCAGGGAGGGGTGGATGTTCAGGATGCGGTTGGGAAACTCGCGAATGAAGGTCGCGCTGAGCAGGCGCATGAAGCCGGCCAGGCAGACCAGGTCGACGCTGTGCCGGGCCAGTTCGGCCAGCAGCATGCGGTCGTAGACCTCGCGGTCCAGTCCCTTGGAGGGCAGACACACGGCGTTCAAGCCGCGCTCGAGGGCGATTTCGAGGCCGCGCGCCTGCGGCCGGTTGGCGATCACGACGGCGATCTCGGCCGGGATTTCGCCCGCGGCAACATTGTTCGCGATGGCTTCGAGGTTCGAGCCGCGGCCGGAAATCAGAATACCCAGGCGCTTCATCGGTACTCCACCGGCGGGCGGCCGCGCTTGCGATCGATCGCCTGGCCGATGCGGAACGGCGATTCGCCCAGTTTGCTCAGCAGCGTTTCGGCGCGGGCGGCGCCGCGCGCGGGCACGGCGAAGATCATGCCCACTCCCAGGTTGAACGTGCGGCGGTAATCGTCAACCGGGATATTGCCGATGCCACGCAGCACTTCGAAGAGCGGCGGAATGCGCCACGCCGCGGTATCGATGGTCACCGCCAGCCCTTTGGGCAGGATGCGCGGGGTGTTGCCGGTGATTCCGCCTCCGGTGATGTGGGCGGCGCCGCGCAGCAGGCCGGCGGCGATCAGAGCGCGGATGGGCTTCAGGTAGCTGCGATGAACGGCCAGCAGTGCATCCGCCACCGTGGCCCCCAACTCAGGCAACACGGTGCCGGGTCCGTAACCGGCCACCTCGAAGAGCAGTTTGCGCGCCAGCGAATAGCCGTTGGTGTGGAGGCCGGTGGAAGGCAGGGCAAGCAGGACGTCGCCCGGGCGGATGGCGCTGCCGGTGATCAGGCGCGACCGCTCGGCCGCGCCCACAATGAAGCCTGCCAGGTCGTATTCCGAGCCGGAATAGAGGCCGGGCATCTCGGCGGTTTCGCCGCCGATCAGCGCGCAGCCGTTTTGCCGGCAGCCGCGCGAGATGCCCGCGATGACGGCCGCGGCCACCTTGGCCTGCAGTTTGCCCACGGCGAAATAGTCGAGGAAGAATAGCGGTTGGGCGCCCTGCACCGCGATATCGTTGACGCAATGGTTCACCAGATCCTCACCCACCGTGTCGTGGCGGCCCGTGAGGAAAGCGACCTTCAGCTTGGTGCCGACGCCGTCGGCGGAACTAACCAGCACCGGCTTGCGGAATCCGGCAAGCTGAAAAGCCGCGCCGAACGAGCCTATGTCGGTGAGGACGCCGCCAGTAAACGTCTGGCGCGCCAGTTTCTTAATGGAGACGAGGGCGCGATCGGCTTCGTCGATATCGACGCCGGCGTCGCGATAGCGGACCTGTTTTCGGATGGCCAAATCCCAGTATAAAGCGGGCCGGCCGCGCGCCGGGGAAGGCGGGCCGGAAAAGAACCGGCGCCCGGAGCCGTACTTCGACTAAGCCGCGGAGGGCGCCTTGGCCCGGGCGTGAGCGCCGCACCCGGGAAAGCACGACAGGCTCCTCACACGCCGGTACCGCTAGGAGAGACTCCTAAGACGCGCTTTTGCCGGTCGTCCGAGTCCAAAAGGATGGTAACCGGTCCATCGTTTATCAGGTGGACGTCCATGGCGGCCTGAAAGACGCCTGTTTCGACGGGAACGGGTCCGCCGCGGGCGGCTTCGACGAAATACTCATATAAGATCTGGGCCTGTTCCGGCGGCGCGGCGCGGTCGAAGCTGGGACGGCGTCCCTTGCGGCAGTCTCCATAGAGCGTGAATTGCGAAACCAGCAGTAAGGCGCCGCCCGATTCCGTGATGTTACGGTTCATCTTTCCGGCATCGTCCGGAAAGATCCTCAGCCCGAGAAGCTTATCCAGCAGATAGTCGGCATCGGCATGCGTGTCCGCCCTTGCTATGCCGATCAAGACTGCGTAACCCCTACGTATAGACCCAACAGTACTGCCGTCTACAGTTACCTGAGCTTCTTTCACCCGCTGGATAACCAATCGCATGCAGTTAGCCTCGCATTTGTTCCCTCTCATGCTATATTATCCGGGGACAGATCCCATGGCACGAGCCTCACAAACCCGGAAATCGCCGGTGCACGGATACGTGGATCACGATCGCTGCCTGGAGGTGCTGGTGGTGCGCGGAAGCGGTCTGAAATGATAGTCGGGACAGGGGTGGACCTGGCGGAGGTGCCGCGCATACGGGCCGCCATCGAGCGGTATGGCTCGCGATTCGTGGAGCGTGTGTACACGCCCGCGGAGATCGCCTACGTCGAGCGCAAGGCCAACCGTTTCGAGCGTTACGCCGCGCGTTTCGCGGCCAAGGAAGCGGGCATGAAGGCCATCGGCACGGGTTGGCGCCACGGCGTCCGGTGGCAGGATTTCGAAGTGGCCAACCTGCCCTCGGGCAAGCCGACTTTGCGGCTCCACGGAGTGGCGGCGCAAGTGGCGCTGCGGCTGGGAGTGCGCAACATCGCGCTCTCCATCACGCACACGGCAGAGTTGGGCATGGCGCACGTGTTATTGGAGGATTAGGCGCCCCGCGGCTGCGCCGGCCGCGACAGCGATGCCGCTATTTTGCCGCCACACCTTTGCCGGCAATGAGCGCGGCGGCCTCTTGCAGTTCCAGCTTCTTGCACTCCTGCCAGGTGTAGATCATACGATGCACCACCGTCAGGTTCGAGAGGACGGCCAGAACCCACAGCACCTGGGCCATGCGGCCGAACAGTGCCCCGATGATGATCAACACCACGCGCTCGGGCCGCTCCAGGAACCCCACCTTGCACTTGGGAATGGCGTTTTCGGCGCGCGCGCGGGTGTAGCTGATCATCACCGAGCCGGTCATCACAATGGCGGTGAGCACGATATAGAAGAAACGATTGATGGAGGCGTAGTAGACCAGCAGGCCCATGTAGAGCGCCAGGTCCGAGTAGCGGTCCACCACCGAATCGAAGAAGCCGCCGAAGAGGGTAACCTGCTTGGTGGCGCGGGCCACCCGGCCATCCACCATATCGAACAGGCCCGCGCCGATAACCACCAGGCCGGCCCACTGGAAACTGCCTCGCGAGAACAGCCACGCCGCCCAGATGTTGATCACCAGCCCGAGGAAAGTCAGGACGTTGGGGTGAATCTTGGAAAGCGCCAGCCAGCGCACGATGCGATCGATGATGGCGCCGCAGACCACCCCGATCCCGCGGGTAAATGTCATATGTCAATCGACTGCATCATGGATCGTGGTGAGCTTGAGGATCTCAAGCTCCTTGACGCCCCCCGGGCTCTGTACCTTGACAACGTCGCCCGGTTCCTTGCCCAATAACGCCCGGCCGATGGGAGACGTAGTCGAGACTTTTCCGTTGGCCGCGTCCGCCTCTTCGGTGGTGACCAGACTGTAGGTTATTTCCTCGTCCCGTTTGGTATCCAACACAACCAGCGTCGAGCCCAGCCCGGCGCGGTCGCGCGGGATCTTGGAGAAGTCGATCATGGACATCTCGGCCAGCCGCTTCTTCAACTGGTTGAGGCGGGCATTGACGAACCCCTGGCGGTCTTTGGCCGCGTGGTACTCGGCATTTTCGCTGAGGTCGCCGTGGGCGCGCGCTTTCAGGATCTCCTTCGGCAGCTCGACGTGCAATTCGTATTCGAGCGTGCTGATTTCGTCCTGCAGCTTCTTCTTGATGTCGGTCATCGAAAGGAGACAACTCCCAGGCTCACATTATAGCGAAGTAGCGGTGGACCCATCGAAGCCAGTTGGGGGAAGCGTGGGAAATCGCGAGGAAGCGCCGGTGAACCCTTGAGACGCCGAGGCGCAGAGACGCCGGGAAGACCGGGACTGCCCGACCAGCCGGCGAGCCCTCCCGCCTCCGCCCCAAAACGGCGCTGACTACCTCTGCTCCCTCCGCGCCCCAACCCGGCGGACGCACCGGACTCCAACCTCAAGCCACGCGCGAAAAGCCGCGACTGTGCCGCAAGCCGGGGAACGGCTCCCCTCTGCGCTCTCTGCTCCCTCTGCGCGCCAAGCCGACGGACGCACCGAACTCCGACCTCCCGATGAACTCTCAGAAACTCTGCGCCTCTGCGTCTCTGCGGTCAATTTCCCCCCTCCCCCCCGTGCGATAATTGAGTTTCCAAATGAAAGCTCGCGTCTTCGTTTCCTACAAGTCCACCGTGCTGGACCCGCAGGGCCAGACGGTCTGCTCGGCGCTCCAGGGACTGGGCTACCGGTCCATCGCCGCCGTCCGCCAGGGTAAGTGCTTCGATATTTCGCTCGCCGGCGGCATCACGCGGGAGCAGGCGCAGAAGGACGTCGAGACCATCGCGCACGAGGTACTAGCCAATCCGGTAATCGAGGAGTACCGCGTG
>Ga0265316_10005091_pt1 | contig 12885 bp, 7 predicted proteins | sample 4522metaG_FD_202092 | JGI IMG/M metagenome (GOLD analysis project Ga0265316, IMG submission 202092) | Rhizosphere microbial communities from Carex aquatilis grown in University of Washington, Seatle, WA, United States - 4-5-22 metaG | ecosystem: Host-associated > Plants > Roots > Rhizosphere >... | reverse complement strand
CGTGGCGCCGTCATTTCGCCCTGCCGGCTAACGGACCGGACCTGGACGACATGCCGGGCCAATCGTATTATGTGGACTATCAGGGTGTCCGCTTCATCGCCCTGGATGTGAATGCGTTCGCCGAGGAAGGCTTCGAGGCCGCGGCGAGGAAACGCGTTGTCGACAAGGAACTGGAGTGGGTCACCAAGGTATTGAGAGATAACCCCAATCGCTGGACCGTCGTGGTACAGCACCAGGGGATCTACGCCATCGCCCAGGGCCGAGAATATTGGTCCATGCGCGCCGCCCTGGCGCCGCTCTACGAAAAGTATCGCGTGGACCTGGTCCTGCAAGGTCACGACCATTGCTATGCCCGCACGCACAAGATCGCCCGCGACCGCATCGTCGATCCCGCGGCACCCGGTGTGGTTTACGCCATCTCCGTCAGCGGCCCGAAGATGTACAAAACCCAGAAGGTGAACAGCCAGTACATGGCGAAGATGATCGAGGACAAACAGTTCTACCAGATCGTCGATGTATCGCCGGAGCGGTTGGCGCTTACGGCGTATTCCATCGACGGTGCCATCGCCGACGGATTCGAACTGCGCAAAAACGGAGCCGTCTCCACTTACATCGACCACGCCCCGGGCAAGCCGGCGGAACAGAATGTTGCGGCGCGGGCCGCGTCAGGGGAGTGAGCCTGCGGTCTTCAGGGGGATAGCCGCCGCGGGCAGGGCCGTGGGGCTTGATCGATCCTCAGAATGTAAAACGCGTCTGCAGCTCGAGCCGCCGATTGTTGGCGGATTCCGAGAATATGCCTCCACCTACTCCGGCGGGCTGATTCGCCTGGCCGAACAGCGGTGACGTGATGTTCCCGATGATCGGACCCGGGTTGTTGTGATTCGTCACGTTGCGGATGTACATCGAGATGGTCAGGTTGAAGCGGCGGTTGGCGGGCGCCGCGATGCCCGGAGAAACGCCTCCGGTGCCGAACGGACTGGTGGGGGCGCCGCGGTTTCCTCCTCCGCCAACCGGCCCGCCGGCAGTAGCGGCAGCCGCTGCCGCGCCTTCCCGCGACGGCCCAAAAGCGAAGGTCCGGCCCACCCGCACGTTGAACATGATCTGGCCCGGGCCGCGTCCGAAGTTGCGCGGCAGAAGCCGTTCACCGGGCGTGGGGTTCGGATCGAGCAGCCCATAGCTGGTGGCCACCACGCCCGGAATGGCCGCGCTCGACGCGATTCCGGGACGGCCGTTGAAGAGTGTGTCGCCGTAAAGGTCGTGGCCTGCGGTGATATCGAACGGGGGCCCCGAATTCACGCTCAGGAGCGGATTCAACCGGATGCCCCACCGGGCCGTAATCGTACCGGTCAGCGAGACGCGATGGCGCACATCGGTGGCCGCGGGGCCGTATTCGCCATCCATGCTGTACGGCTTCGCCGGAAACGTGCCGAGGCCATCCGTATTACTGTCCGCGCGATTGTACACGTAAGACCCGTTCAGCGACAGATTCCGGTTCACCAGTGAGTTCACGCTGAGGATCAACTGATTCTGGTTGTAAAGCCCCGCCGATTCCATCAGGAACACCGCTCCCGGCCCCCCCAACGCCTCCGAACGCAACACGTGCAGCCCATGCGAGTTGGCATAGGTGAGCGCGGCCGTGGTATTCAACGGAAGCTGCCGCTCGAACGCCAGCGCCGATTGCATCATGTACGGCGCGCGCATTGTGGAACTGATCCGCTGAACGGTGCTCGCCGCCACCGGACCCGCCAGAGAAGCAACCGCGGGAACCACCGGGAAGAAGTCGGGATTGGCGATGATGTACTGCTGCTGGACGAGGCCGTTGAAACGCTCGGCGGTGAGGACATTGGAAACGTTGAAGCGGTCGTAAAACATTCCGAACCCCGCGCGGATCACGCTCTTGGGACGCGAACCGGCCGACCCGGCGCCCGGCGCCCAGGCCACTCCGATCCGGGGAGCGAAGTCCCGCATGTCGTGGATATTGCTCTGGGCTTCGTAGCGCACCCCGAGGCTCAGGGTGAGATTCGGACGCACCTTCCAATCGTCGCCCGCGAACGCCCCGGCGTCCGTCTGGCCGGCCGAAATCGACGGATTGCCGGCGTTGATGCTGAACTGGGTCGCCCCTCCTCCCAAGCTCCGTATCTGCGAAACGGGCAGGCCCTGCTGTTGAAAGAGCAGCGTCCGCCGATAGCTTTCGATGGAATCGATAGCCACCAGCACCGGCTGGCCCGTGGAATCCGTGACCGGATGGTTGGCGGCATCCAACTGCGGCGCGAGGCCCCCGCCGAAGGAAAAAGTGCCGCCGAAATTCTGCGGTGAGGTGTTCGCATCCGTAATGCCGCGCAAGCGAACGCCGAATCGCCAGGTGTGCTTGCCGCGACTCACGGAGGTGTTGTTCTGGAATTCGTAGCTGTTCTGGATATCGGTTGAGCGCCCCACTTGCGCACCGCCGCCGTTGAAAGCGCTGAGCACCTGAATGGCCGCTCCGGCGGTGTTCGCAGCCAGTTCGGTGGTGGGCCGGAAGTACTGGAAGCGGGTTTCGTTGATGACCGCGGCGCCCAGGACCGCGGTCTCGGTGAGTTGCAGCGTCTGGCTGCGGCTGTCGCTGTGGTAGCCGCGAGAAACCAGGTTGAGGCTGCCCACACCCGCGTTCGAGACCGCGTCGCGGTTGAAGGAGTAACGCACGGTCAACGTATGATTCCGGCCGATCTGGTAATCGATTCGCGGCGTGACGCCGGTCCGCCGCAGGCCGGAGAGGTTCACGCCGGTGAAGCGCTCGGCGAGCAATGTCTGGGGGTCGAGCGTAACCGCATTGATGACATTTCCGTTGTCGGTCATCTCGCGCTGCAAGTTCAGGGCGAAGGAGGCGCGCTTGTTCACGGGGCCGCTCAAGCTGCCGCTCAGCTCATTCAGATGGAACGGCGCCTTCTGGGCGGCATACGCGTTGCGCGAGTTCCAAAAGTCGTTGGCGAAATTGTAGCCCATGGACCCGCGTAACTTATCCGTGCCCGGCTTGGTGAAGATCTCGATGCGGCCCAGGCCGAGCTTGTCGTACTCTGGCGAGAAAGGGTTCTGATTGAGCCGGATCTCGCGGATGGATTCCTTCGGTGGCAGCGCGCCGCCGCTGAATCCGTCGATGAAGATGGAGCCGCCATTAGGTCCGGCGGACGGTCCCGCCAGGGCCTGCAGCGCACTGGCGAGGTCGTCGGGGTCGTCGGGAAGAGCATCCAGATCGGTCCCGCGCATGACCAGCGCGCTGGCGTTGCCGGCCGCCTCGGTGCTGACCCCGGGTCCGGCGGCGTCCTCGATGGTCACCTGCTGCTTGGCCGCTGAGACGCTCAACTGCACGTCGAGCGTCCGTGGACCGCCTTCCAGCACCACCGTGAGCGGCTCCAGGAGCGCGAGGTCGGGCGCCGACGCTTGCACCGTGTAGTTCCCGGGCGGCAGTTCGCGAAAAGCGTATGAGCCATCCGCCGAGGATGTGGCTGTCTTGGCGACTCCATCGGGGCCGGCGAGAGCGACCTTGGCGCCCGGGACCACCGCGCCCGATTCATCCAGCACCCGGCCGCGAAGACTAGCGGTTTGAGCCAGAGCGGATGCTGCCAGCAGGAGAATCCCGGCCCAAGAATAGATCAACCTCATTTATCAGTTAGAATGGCACATCCAGCCAAATGTCCGACATCCACATCAGACCGGTCGTGGAAGACGATATCCCGGTCATTCTCGATCTCATCCACGGGCTTGCCGAGTATGAGAAAGCGCGCCCCGAAGAGGTGCCGGTAGAGGAAGCGGTTCTCCGCGAGTCGCTGTTCGGCGCGAGGCCCGCCGCCGAAGCGTTGTTGGCGGAGGTGGACGGCGAGACCGCCGGATTCGCCCTCTTTTTTCACAACTTCTCCACCTGGCACGGCCGGCGCGGGTTGTACCTGGAAGACTTGTTCGTTCGCCCCGCGATGCGCGGCCGCGGCATCGGCAAGGCGCTGCTATGCGAACTGGCGCGCATCGCCATGGAGCGCGGCTGCGCCCGTATGGAATGGGCCGTGCTCGATTGGAACACGCCCGCCATCGAGTTTTACAAGAGCCTGGGCGCGCTCCCCATGGACGAATGGACCATCTTCCGGCTCACCGCGCCCGCCATCGGCCGGCTGGCAACCCCACCGGCGGCATAAACCGCCGGCGCGCCGGGCTTATCCCCTGTGCTCCAGACGTTCCTCGACGCGGGTCAGGCGGTTGTCGACACCGACAAGCTTGGACATAAGGAGGTCGAAGCGGGTGTCGAACTGCGCGAAGGTAGGGGCTGGGCATGCCCGGCCCCTACGGCAATGCCGCCGCCTTCGCGCTCCCGTAATACAGCCCGTTGAACAGCAGCTTGTATGTCCCGTGCGGCTGGTCGCGGAAATTCACTTCCGGACCCAGCAGCACCACTTTGCCTTCGCCCACGGAGGCCTCGGCCACCGCCGTTCCGCCATCCAGGTACTGCTGGCCCCAGGCCCAGCCGCTATCGAGAACCTCCGGACCGGAGAACCAGGCCACCGCCGCGGTGCGCTTCAACTCCGCGTCGGGCTCCAGGCGGAACACCGGGCTGCTGTCGAAGAACACATCCACGTGTGCCGGCATGCCATAGGCCAGCGGGTTGGTGTTATCGACGCTGGCCTTCAGCAGCGATCCCGGAATGTAGAACTTCTCGCGCGGCAGCGGCCGGTCCTTGCCATCCGGGCCTTTCTCCATGAGGTAATTCTTGACCGGAATGCCGAATAGCTCCGCCACGCTGGTAGAGCTTCCGATGGTCACGATAGCCCCGCCCGACTCGACGAATTTCTTGAGCTGCGGAACCGTCTTGTCTTCCGTGATTCTCTCGCCGCCACCGCGGCCGCCGCCGCCACCGCCGCCACCGCCAAGGCGGATGGCCCCATCGGTCATGACCAAAACGTCGAACTTACTCTTCAAGTCACCGGCATCGAGCGCCGGCGGGTAGACCACCTCGAACGGAAACTCGTACTGCTCGAAGAGCCAGCGCGTCCAGCCCGAAGTCATCGATCCGCCATACTGGTCGCACAGGCCGATGCGGATGGGCTTCAGCTTCAGCGCTTCGCCGGCGGGCGCTTTGGCCACGGCATGCACGGCCACCCCGAGCTCCTTCGCGCCGCGCTCCAGCACCGGGCGGGCGGCTGCGGAAGCCGGAACCCAGATGGCCCCCGTGCCCAAATCCGTCTCCTGCCTCTTCAGCCAGTACACTTCGGCACCGGCCTTCATGAGCCGGTTGATCAGCACGAAGGAGTTGTTGATGCGGTGGCTGATCAGGTAACCGGCCGGGTTCGAAGGCCCTCGAATTGAGCTCGCCGGCGCCGGCAGAAGGCCGTCAATCCTCGTGAACGGACCGTCGAAGCCGTCGCGGACGCGATCGAACTCGATGCCCATCTGCAACGCCAGCGTCCAGCCGGTGATATCGTACGGCGGATTGGGAGGGCCGCCGGGATAGGCAAAATCGTTGGGATGGTCCTGCGGCTCGAACATATCCATGACATGCGGGCGGAACGCCTGCGCGGTCTTCACCACGTACGAACCGGCCGCGTAGCTCTTGCCGGCCACCTGAAATGCGGTTGGGGCCCTCAGGACCGTGATGCCGGTCTTGAGCAGAGCGTTGACGAACTCGGTGGCCGTGGCGAAATCCGCCTGGTCCGACGGAATGATGTATCCGCGTGGATCGCGCATTTTGGGATCGTGCAGGACGGTGTTGTACAGCTCCATGGGAACCGGGTGGTCGTGAGACGCGCTGCCCGCCGCCGCTTCCAGCGCCGCAATGCGCTTGGGCGTGACCGTCCAGTAATCCTTGCTGCCCTTCTCGATCGAATTCATCCCCATGCGCCAGATGTTGAACAGGAACGTCTCGCGGTAGCGGGAAGCCATATCGAGCATGGCCCGGTTGTTCGAGATCTCGTACTCGATGGATTGCCGGTAGTGCCACAGTTGGGGAACCACCGGCAGGGGCCAGTCGCCTTGCGGCAACTGCTTGCCGGGCACCACCGGGATAGTCATGGGCGTGGGACTGCCGATGATCTCGGTGAGGATGCCGATCATGTTGTGGAAGTAAGTGATGGTGCGCAGGCCGCCGTTCCACCACGTCGAGTAATTGGCTCCGCTGCGCATGGCGCTGCCGCCCTTGCCTTCCGCCACCAGGCGGCTGTGCATGGCGGTGCCCACCAACTCGATTCCCAGGGGAATCAGCGGATCGAAGTTGTAGTTGAACGGGTCGCGGAACGGCGGCATGAAGATCACCGCTCCGGCCGGTCCAGTCTGGTGGTGGTTGTACATGATCTGCGGAAACCACTCCAGGAAAAGCTGGTGGTTCATGTTGGTGGTCTCCGGCATGTTGGACATGTAGAAGTCGCGGTTGTCGTCGTGCCCGATGTACCTGGCCCAGAGCCTGGGCAGGCCGCCCATGGTGCGCTTGAGCGGGTCCTTCAGCGGTGCGTCCGGTTTCTCCGACCCGCGCATGTACCAGTTGGCGACCAGTTCCTGGCCGTCCGGGTTGGCCGGCACGCAGAGCAGAATCACGTCGTCCAGAAAACGCAGGGTTTCGGGATCGGTGCGGACCGTCATCTGGTAGACCATTTCCATTTCCTGCTGCGACCCCACCGTCTCGCTGGCGTGCAACCCGCCGTCGATCCACACCACGGCTTTGCCCTCGCGGGCGAGCGCGTGAGCCTGGTCCTCCGTAAGCCCTTCCGCCAGCGCCAGCCGGCGCGATATGTCCTTGAAATGATCCAGCTTCTGCATGTTTTCAGGCGAAGTGATAATCGCCATGTACTGGCGCCGGCCTTCGGCTGTGGGGCCGATGTCCACCAGTTTCATGCGATCGGACTCGGTGGCGAGTTTCTTCCAGTAAGCATCGAGCTGGGTATAGTTGGCCACCTGGTAGTCGTCGCCCAGGTCGAATCCCAGCGCTTCTTTGGGAGTGGTGACCTTGGGTGCGGTCTGGGCCGCTAACGGCCAGGCAGACAAGGCTGCCAGGAGGATCAGTGCCCGCAACGCATGCATCGGCCGTGACTTCATGAGGTTGAGTGTAGCCTGCTTCAACCCGGTCCGTCACGGAAACGGCAATTCCCCACGAACGTTCCGGGCGCCAGATCCACGTCTTGAGATGCGCCAGAAGCCAGGGTCAACTTCTTCGAGACCGGCCACAGCCTGCGATCTTTCCAGCCCCTGGGGCCTCGCATTCGGCTCTGATGCGTCGAAGCACATCCTCCGGTTTAAGACCCGTCATGGTTTCCGTAGCCCCGCCCATTGAGTGCATGACCTTGTAGTTATCGCTGGGTCCATCTGCGGTGGCAAGTTCTGGGCTCCCACCGAAAAGGACCAGACCCAAACCGAGCGACCAGAGCAGCGGATGCCGTCTTCCCGCCATAAGAGGCCCTCCCACTGCCGATCCGCCCGCCAGTATGGCATACGGGCGCGGCTCGCATGGGTTACGAAACGCTGTCGCTTTGTAGCCGCTCCAAAACGCCAAACACGAACATTCGGGTCCGGTGGTATGATGCAGAGGAATTACGGCGAAAGGACCGAATCCATGAACCAAAGCGCGATAGGGATCTTGCTGCTCATCCTGGCCGGAGCGATGAACGGCAGCTTTACCCTGCCCATGAAATTCACCAAAAAGTGGGCGTGGGAGAATACCTGGCTGGCGTGGACCGTCTTCGCGCTCTGCATCTTTCCCTCCGTGCTGGCGGTTCTCACCGTGCCGTCGCTGGGCCAGGTCTACGCTGACGCGGGCTCCGGACCGATTGCCATCGCGGCCGGCTGCGGCGCCGGGTGGGGAGTTTCGCAGGTGTTCTTCGGCCTGGCGGTGGATGCCGTCGGAATTGCCCTGGCCTTCTCCGTGATCCTGGGCATCTCGGCTGCCGTGGGCGCGCTCATTCCGCTCTTCACGACGGGCACGGCGTTCACCTCGCAAGGTATCGCGGTCATGGGAGGAGTGGCGCTGGTGATCGTTGGCGTGCTGGTCTGCGCCAAAGCCGGCCGAGCCCGCGAAGCCGCGCTGGGCAAGGGTCCCGCGGGGAAGCCATCGGTAGGAAAAGGGCTCCTGTTTTGCACGTTGAGCGGTTTGGGGTCGGCGCTGGTCGGATTGGGCTTGCAATATGGCGGCCGTCTGGCGGATGGGGCCAAAGCCGCCGGCGCCTCCGAGACCTGGAAGAATAATGCTACCTGGCTGCCACTGATGTGCGCGGGCGCGGTTCCCAATCTCATCTATTGCATTTACCTGATGTTGAAGAACAAGACCGGCAGCCGCCTGGGCGCCGGCGGGACCGGCGGCTACTGGTTCCTGGCCGCCATCATGGCCATATGCTGGTTCGGCAGCACGGTGATGTACGGCGTGTCGAAAAACATCTTGGGCACGGTGGTGGCGTGGCCCGCGTTCATGTCGCTGATCGTCATCACGGCCATGGTCCTGGGAGTCGTCACCGGCGAGTGGAAGGGCAGCGGCAAGAAACCGCTTGAGGTGATGTTCGCCGGCCTCGCGGTGCTGGTGCTTTCCATTGTGGTGCTTTCGTTAGCCACAGCATAGAGGAGATTGATTCATGCCGGAAGCAATGACGATTGGGGTTGACATCGGCGGCACCAAAGTGGCCGCCGGCCTGGTGGATTCGAGCGGCGGGATCTCCCATAAGACGCGCGCGCCGATGGTGGCCACGGGCGACGCGGCCACCGGTTTCGCCGCGGTGAAAGCCGCCGTGGAAGCGATCTTCTCCGAATTCCCCGAGGCGCGCGGCGCGGTGACGGGTATTGGACTCTGCTCGCCCGGCCCGCTCGACCCCAAGACCGGGGTGGTGCTCAATCCGCCCAACGTGCCCTGCTGGCGCAATTACCCTCTGGCCGCCGAAGTGGAGCGGGTCTTCGGCGTTCCCGCGCGCGTCGACAACGATGCCAACGCCGCCGGCCTGGCCGAAGCGCTGTGGGGCGCGGGGGTTGGGTACACCAACGTTTTTTACGCTACGCTCGGCACGGGCATCGGCACGGGAATCGTCTTCGACAAGAAGATCTACCACGGCCGCACCGGAAGCGCCGCCGAGGGCGGCCACATGACCATAGACTTTCACGGGCACCGGTGCGGATGCGGGAAGCGCGGCTGCATCGAGGCGCTGGCCTCTGGTCCGAACATCGCCCGGAGGGCGCAGGCCAAGCTTGCGGACATGGGCAAGTCGAGAATCCTGGATCTGGCGGGCAGTTTGGAACAGGTCCGCTCCGAACACGTGGGCCAGGCCTTTCGCGAGGGCGATGCCGTGGCCATCGAGATTCTCACCGGGACCGCTCACATGCTGACCGTGTGGCTCGGCAACATCGTGGATCTTCTGGAGCCGGACGTCATGGTAGTGGGTGGCGGAGTAGCCGAGCTGATGAGCTCGTTCTTCGAAACCATGTCCCAGGACTTGCGGCACTGGGCCATCAATCAGCGTGCCGGCGAGATTCCGCTGCTGATGGCCCGGTACGGCGCCGACGCCGGCATCGCGGGCGCCGGCGCGCTCTCCATTCGGTAACAACGAAACTCCAGACGAAGCCGCGGCCAGCCGGTGCCCGATAGCGTCTTCCAGATTCCGGAAAGCTACCGGCAGGCGCCCGCTGCCGGCGTGATCAAGGGCCTGTTCGCGAAAAGCCAGGCGGCGAAGCAATAGATCACAGTGGGACAGACGCTTTCGTCTGTCAACCTACGGCATCAGCTCAAACCGCCCGTCGGGCAGCAGATAGTACTTGCGGCCGCGCCAGACGATGGTGTTGCCGAAGAAGCCGGCGATCCACACCAGGAAGCTCGCTATATCCTGAAGCGGCGTCAGCCACCAGAGACGGCGCGTGAGCGGGTCGCGCAACACGTGCCCGGCGGTGGCCCAGCCGGCGGCCGCGCGAAACAGCGCCGTGACGGCGAGCACCGGCCACCATTCCGGCTTCACCGCGTATAGCAGCAGCGCCGGCGGCAAAGGGTTGGTAAACACTTGCCCGATGTAGCCCCATGGCCGCGAACGGCGCGTGCTGCGGTTCCAACGCAGGCGATGCCGCATATTGGCCGCGAACGGCTGCGCGCCGATGAGGTGCTCGATTACATAGGACGAGAGAATCACGCCATCGCCGCGCTCGGCCGCCAGCTTTCCCATCACGAAATCTTCCGCCAGGTAATCCTTGACGGCATCGAAGCCGCCGATCCGCGCCAGCGTCTGGCGCCGGGCGGCGATCGTAGGGCCAAGCGCAAACTTCATGCCGTCGAGCATTCGCGCCACCAGCACGCCGCCGATGAATTCCGTGTTCAGGCCGATAGCTTCGAGCGTGGACCAGAAGCTGCGGCCCGGTACGGCGCGGTAGGGGCAGGTCGCCAGGCCGACCCGCTCGTCCTGAAATTCAGCGGCGATCATCGAAAGCATATCGGGCGTCACGCGAATGTCGCTGTCGGCCATCACCAGCAGGTCGTGCTCCGCGGCAGCCAGCATGCGGTCGAGGCTGTACACCTTGGCGTTCGGATAGGGCGGCTCGCCAACCACCATGAGGCGCGAGGGGACACCCGGGTAGCGCGTTCGCAGGCGCTCCACCACGGCGATGGCGGGGTCGTCGGGGCTGCGCACGGCGAAGAGCAGTTCGAAGCGAGGGTAGTCCTGCTCGAAGAAGGTGCCTAGGTTGGCTTCGAGCCCGTCATCGAGGCCCGCCAGCGGCTTCAGGACGCTGATGGGCGCGGCAGAGCGCAGCTCCTGCGGCCGTACGACGCGGTACCGCACGGCGGCGACGATGGTGAGGACGCAATAGACCAGCGATCCCGCCACCAGGACCAGCAGAAGCAGGGCGAGCACCACTCAAATGTAGCAGCCCTCCCGCTCCCTAACGGTCGCGGCTCTGTACGGCGCCTCATTCTGAGCCGCGACCGTAAGGGAGCGGACGGTTTACGATGAAAGCGAGCCCCATGAAGCACATCATCGTCGGCACCGCGGGCCACATCGATCACGGGAAAACCGCCCTGGTCAAGGCGCTCACCGGCATCGACGCGGATCGCCTGGAGGAAGAGAAACGCCGCGGCATCACCATCGACCTGGGCTTCGCCCACCTCCAACTGACGCCAGCGCTGCGGCTGGGCTTCGTGGACGTGCCGGGACACGAGCGCTTCGTCAAGAACATGCTCGCCGGCGTAGGCGGAATCGACCTGGTGCTGTTCGCCATCGCGGCCGACGAATCCATCAAGCCGCAGACCCGCGAGCACTTCGATATCTGCCGGCTGCTGGCGGTTCCGCGCGGCGTGATTGCGCTCACCAAGGCCGACCTGGTGGATGACGAAATTCTCGGTCTGGTGCGAATCGAGGTGGAAGAAATGGTGGCCGGCTCGTTTCTGGAAGGTGCGCCCGTGGTGCCGGTCAGCTCGGTAACGGGCGCGGGGCTGGAGGAACTGCGAAAGGCGTTGGCGCGCGTGGCCGCCCAGGCGCCGGAGAAGGATGCGTCGGGCCATTTTCGCCTGCCCATCGACCGTGTGTTTACGGTGAAAGGCTTCGGCACGGTGGCCACCGGCACGCTGGTCTCGGGCTCGGTCGCCAGGGAGCAGGAGGTCGAGCTCTACCCCGCGGGGCGGCGGCTGCGCGTGCGCGGTGTCCAGGTGCACGGCGCCACCGCGGACCGCGCGGTGGCGGGCCAACGCACGGCGGTGAACCTGGCGGACATCGAGCCGGCCGGCCTGGCGCGCGGCGATGTGCTCTCCGAGCCGGGACGCTTTCGCGCGGTCAAGCAGGTGGATTGCCGGCTCCAGTTGCTGCCCACGGCCAAGCCGCTGAAGCACCGCGCGCCAGTGCATTTCCATTCCGGAACGGCGGAAATCGAAGCCCAGGTGCGGTTGGTGGAAGGGATGGCTCCGCTCCAGGCGGGCGGCGCGGCGTACGCGCGGCTGCTGTTGCGCGATGCGGCGCTGCTATTACCGGGAGACCGCTTCATCATCCGCATGTTTTCGCCGGTGGCGACCATCGGCGGCGGCGTGGTGATCGATATGGGTGCGAGCGGAAAGGCCGCGCCCGCCCGGCTGGACGTTCTGGCATCCGCGGACGCGGCGGAACGCATCGCGCTGCTGGTGCGGGAGACGCCCTTCGGCATGGGTATGGCCGATCTGGTGGCGCGCACCGGATTGGTGGAACCCGAAATTGCGGCGGCCGCGGCGCGCGCTCCCCTCATCACCATTTCGCAGCCGCAACCCTGGTACGTGGACCGCGCCTGGTTCCGGGCGGCACGCGGCCGGATGGTGGAAACGGTTCGCGAGTTTCACCGCAAGAATCCGTTGCAGCCGGGGATCGCCAAGCTGGATCTGCGCCCCGCCGGCGCGCCGCCATTCGTGCTGGATGCCCTCCTCACGGACGCCGCCAACGAAATCGTGACAGCCGGCGAAACAGTGCGGTTGCGGGGCCACACCGTAGTGCTCAACGAAGACGAACAACAGGCGCGCGCGGCTATCGAGCGCTCGTTCCAACAGGCGGGGCTGGCGGCGCCCGCAATGGCGCAGGTGCTGGCGAAATCGGGCGTCGAGCCGGCGCGGGCGCGCTCGCTGTTGCAGATTTTGCTGCGCGAGAAGCGGCTGGTGCGCATCAACGACGATCTGGTGGTTCACCACTCCGCCATTGAAGAGCTGCGGCGGATGCTGGAAGAGCGCAAACCGGCGCGGTTCAACGTGGGAGCGTTCAAAGAATGGACCGGAGTTTCGCGAAAGTACGCCATTCCCCTGCTGGAATTCCTCGATCGGGAGCGAATCACGCGCCGCGAGGGAGAGGAACGGTTCTTGCTATAGCGCGACTCTGAGGCGCGTGGCGCGAGCGGCCTTGGCCCATGCCCTCCATTGAGAGTGCTTTCGACGCCAGGCTCGATAGTTGCTCAACTCCTGGATTGCCG
>Ga0265316_10005089_pt1 | contig 12887 bp, 7 predicted proteins | sample 4522metaG_FD_202092 | JGI IMG/M metagenome (GOLD analysis project Ga0265316, IMG submission 202092) | Rhizosphere microbial communities from Carex aquatilis grown in University of Washington, Seatle, WA, United States - 4-5-22 metaG | ecosystem: Host-associated > Plants > Roots > Rhizosphere >... | reverse complement strand
ATTTGCGAGGCGTAGATGCCGCCGGATTTCGCGGCTTCCCGCGCCAGCGCAATCAGTTCTTCCGTGGTGGCGTAGGGCGCCGGCGCGTATTGCAGCGAAGTCGATAGCCCCACCGCCCCATCGCGCATGGCGTCGCGGACCAGCGCCTGCATGCGCTCCAGTTCGGCCGCGGTGGGCGCGCGGTCGCCGTCTCCCAGCACCACGCGGCGCACTTGCGTTGCGCCCACATAGCTGGCCAGGTTGATGCCCATCCCCTGTTTTCGCAGGCGCGCGAAGTACTCGCGGAAGGTCCGCCAGGTGGGCTCGACGCCGTAGTGCTGGTAGGTCACGCGGTCCGCCTGCGCAACGGAGTCGTTGAGCGGCGCGACGGAACTGCCTTCGCCCGTGATCTCGGTGGTGATGCCCTGGTAGATCTTCGACGGCAGGTGCGGGTTCACCAGAATGGTGAGTTCCGATTGCCCCAGCATGTCGATGAACCCCGGTGCCACCACCATGCCGCGCGCGTCGATGGTGCGGCGCGCCGGAGCGTCCCCCAGGCGGCCGATGGCGGCGACGCGGCCGCCGCGAATGCCGATGTCGCCGGCATACCACGGGGAGCCCGTGCCGTCGACGATGTGTCCATTGCGGATGACGATGTCGTAAGGGCCGGTGGTAGCGGCCAAAAGCAGGATGGGGAGCAAGAGTGCCATAGGTTGTAGTGTAGTACGCTAACCTGATACCGAATGCCCCCCGACGACTTCACCGCCGCCGAGCGCGCCCTCTTCCGCCGCCTCGCCACGCCCGAGAAGATCCAGCGCTTCCTCGACGAACTGCCCTACAACAAGGAGCCGCACGGCGACACCTGCCGCTCTCCGCGGCGCGTCCTGCGGGACCACACGGCGCATTGCATGGAGGGTGCGCTCCTCGGCGCGGCCGCGCTGCGCATGATCGGCTACCCGCCGCTGCTGCTGGATCTCGAGGCGGTGCGCGACGACGATCACGTCCTCGCCATCTTCCGCTCCCGCGGTCACTGGGGCGCGCTCGCCAAGTCCAATTACTCCGGCCTGCGCTACCGCGAGCCGGTCTACCGCACGCTGCGCGAGCTGGCGATGTCCTACTTCGAGCACTATTTCAATTTGCGGAAAGAGAAGACGCTGCGCCGCTATTCCCGCCCCGTGAACCTGCGCCGGTTCGATTCCATCCATTGGATGACGGCCGAGGAAGATGTCTGGGCGGTGCCCGAATACCTGACCGTGATCGCCCACACACCGCTTCTGACGCCGCGGATCGTCCCGCGCCTGGGCCGCGTCGACGACCGTCTATTCGCCGCCGGCCTGGTGGGCCGCGCCAGCCGCTGATCTCTTCGCCTTCACCACCTCGATGAAGGTGGGCAGCAGCGACACAAATACGATGGCCAGAATCGCCACGTCGAAGTTCCGCCGCACCAATGGCACGTTGCCCAACCCATAGCCCAGCATGGTCAGCAGGAAGACCCACCCCACGTTGCCGCACACGCTGAAGGAAAGGAAGCGCGGGTAGGGCATGCCGCCTACGCCGGCCAGGAACGGCGCGAACGTACGGATGATGGGCGCGAAGCGGGCGAAGACGATGGTCTTGCCCCCGTACCGTTCATAGAACGCACTGGTGCGGGTCACGTATTCCTGTTTGAACAAGCGCGAATCCGGACGGCTGAAGATGCGCGGCCCGGTTCTGCGTCCCAGAAAGTAGTTGGTGGAGTCGCCCGCCATGGCCGCCGCCATCAGCGCCAGGTTTACCAGCACGATGTTCAACTGCCCCGCGCCCGCCACCACCCCCACTGTGAACAGCAGCGAATCTCCGGGGAGAAAAAAGCCCAGCAGCAGACCCGTCTCGGAAAACACCACGCCACAAAGCGCCAGATACCCAAGCCAGCCGGAGAGCAGCGTGCTCAGCAATTCGATGAGCCGCTCGGGGTTGGTCAGCGACCGGAGAAACTCGATGACAGAGTGGATCATCCGGTTGGCTAGCCGCGGTAGCTTGCAATCAGCCGGTTGATTACGTCCTGATGGATCTTGATCTTACCCTGCTTGACCAGCGCCTCGCGCAACCCCGCTTCGAAAAGCGAATTCCGGTCGCGGGCCTTCTGGCTCTTGATTTCGTCGCGCAGGGTCGCCCGCTGCTCGGGCAGTTTCGACATATCCGGATCGACGTGCCCGGCCACCTTGGCCACCACCGTCGCATCCGGCGTGGAGATGGGGCCAAACACGGTTCCATCGGGACGCGTGAAACCTTCCTGTATGTAAGTGGCGGGGCCCAGCCCTTCCACCGTGCCCGACCGGTCGATGTCACCCGAGGTCTTTACTTCCAGGCCCATCGACTTGGCCGCTTTCGCCAGGTCGCCGCCCATCGACTTGGCCTTATTCACCAATTCCTTGGCGTGGCCCTGCACCACCAACATCAGTCTGTTCTGCTCCATCGTGGCGCGAATCTGGCTCTGGACTTCCTCGAATGTCTGCGCCCGCGGCGGCGTCACGTCCGTCACCAGGGCCAGCGCGACCTTATTGTCCGCCAGGGCCATCAACTGCGAGACCTCGCCCTTTTTCTGGGTCGCAACGGCCTGGTCGAAGTCCTGGCTGGGCCCCAGCTCCTTGATGATTTGACCAGCCTTGTAACCGTCCACGCGCACCAGTTGCATGTTCAGGCCGGCCGCAACGGTCTCCGGGTGCGCCGGGTCCTTCTGAAGCGCCGTCTGGGCCATGTCGGAGATCTTGTTCATGGCATCGCTTACGAGCTGCTTCTTGGCCTGGACCATCAATTCGACCTTGGCTTCCTCGAACGGCCGCAACCGTGCGTCTTCGTGTTGCAGCACCTGGAGGATGTGGTATCCATACTGGGTCTTGACCAGGTCGCTGGTCTGCCCCGGCTTCAGGGAAAACGCCATTTTTTCGAACTCCGGCACGGTCTGGCCGCGCGTCACCCAATCCGGCATGGCGCCGCCATTGGGGGCCGAGCCGGGGTCCTCGGAGTTGGCCTTGGCCAACGCGGCGAAATCCGCCCCGCCCCGGATCTGTTTCAGCAGATCCTCGGCTTTGGCCTTGATCTTCGGATCTTCCGACGCAGGTTTGCCATCGGTCTTCAGCAAAATATGCCGTACCTTGACGCGCTCCGGCGTGCGAAACGAGTCCATGTTTTGGCTGTACATTCGCCGCAGATCGGTGTCCGTGGGAGCGGCGGCCTGCTCCATCTTGACCGGGTCCGCAATCAGCACGACCAGGTTCTTCGTCTCGGGCGTCTGATACCGCGCGTTATTGGCCTTGTAGAAGCTCTGCATCTCCTCCGCCGACGGCTGCACTTCCGCGCGGTACTTGTCGTTGGGGATCTTGACGTACTCGATCTTGATCTTCTCGTTCTTCTTCCGGTACGCCTGCTCGATCTCGAGCGGTGTGACGATGGTGCCCTCGATGGCCACGTCGCGCAGCCGTGAAATCAGGACTTGCCGTCTGAGATCGGCTTCGAATTCCCCGATCGAGACGCCCTGCTGCGCGAGCATGGAGGCATAGGCGTCCCTGCCCACGAACCGGCCGTCCTGAAACAGGCCCGGCGCCGTTTGGCGGATGGTGTCCGCCAGGTCCGCGTCGGTCACCTGGAACCCCAACCGCGCGGCTTCATAGGCCAGCGCGCGCTCCGTCACCAGTTGGTCCACCATGGTAGGGACGTAGTTGGGCAGGATATCCGGCGGCAACTGCCGGCCGCGCACGGTGTTCTGGATCAGCCGCTGCACCTCCACCAGGGTAATGACGTCTTCCTTGCCGATCTCCGCCACGATGGTATCCGACGTATTCGACCCCGTATTGTAGTTGGGGACCAGGTAGGTAAGCATGGACAGCGCCACCAGCAGCAGTAACGCGCCCAGAAGGATGCGCACGGACTTTTCTCGGCTGCGAAACAGATCGAACATTTGTGGAAAACTCCTGTCTTCTAAAGGGAAAGTATTAGTATATCAGTGGTAGGGGCCGGGCATGCCCGGCCCCTACCGCCGCGCCTCTTCGGCGGCTGGCCGGGCGCGATACAACCGGACCTTCACCTCGACGCGCGATCCGTCAGCCCAACGATCACGGCAGTAACAGCCCCGATACACCAGAACACGGCGTTGCCTACGCGGGCATTGGCCAAAACACTCCCAACTTTGCCGTTCATCGCAAGATGCACGGCCAATATGACTCCAAGGAATACTGTAAATACGTAGAGGGTAACCCTCTTTGTTGTTTCTTTCCTAGACCTTGTAATCCCACTCCTTGCGGTAGGGCGTGTCAACGAGGGTGTTTGCCAGGTCGTCATTGGTGAATCGCATGGCCTTGGAGTCCCAGCGGAGCACCTTGGACTCCGGCCGGTAGAAGGCTGCTCCCGCGCCACCTGACCCGGTGCTGCCCTTTGTAGGCATGTTGTACCTGCGCTGCGCCAGGGTCCCGAGCAAGGCGAATTCCGTCAGCCCGCAGGCGAACTCGACCGGAGTGATCGACTTCTTGCCGGCTTTGCACTGCCGCACCCACTCGGGGTAATGATCCGGCCTCTCGCACCGCGGCAGGTATGGCGCGGGCTGCTTGAAGTCCTTGAAGCGGCTCTCGGGAAGGAGCCAGCCGCCGGGGAGTCCCCGCATCTGCTGGCCGGGCTGGGCCTGATTGCCGAACGGCGTCCACGGGTTGCCGCCGTAGTAGGCAGAGATCTGAACACCCTTCTCCCCAACGAACATAATGCCGCTGCCCGGCATCGGCACGTCCATCGGCATGCTCCACGGCCGGGGCGGCGTCAGACCGCCATCGTAGAAGTACACCATCATCTCCGGGCGGCTGCCGCGGGCCGGAACGTGCCATTGCACGGTATTGGCGATGCTCATGCACTCGGTGTTTTCGACGCGGCCCGCCAGTGTGAAGGCCTGGCAATCCGTGGCCGTGACCCAATCCGGCGAACCCATTTCGAGTTCGTCGTGGCACATCTGGAGGGTGTGGCAGCCGAAGTCGCCTACCGTGCCGGTGCCGAAATCCCACCACGGACGCCAGTTCCCGTAGTGGTAGGTCTTATGATACGGCCGCGCCGGAGATGGGCCGCACCACTGGTCCCAATTCATTCCCGGCGGCGGCGTCTGTGACTGGGGCCTGGCCAGCCCGCTGGGGCTGTATGTGCCGGTCCAGAAATGCACTTCACGTACCGGCCCGATGGCCCCGGTGAGCAGCAGTTCGGTGGTGGCCCGGGCGTAGGCGGTGCGCGAATCCTGAATGCTCGCCTTGGTGGTGACCTTGGAGGCGAGGCAGGCCGCTTTCACGCGCCTGGCTTCGGCGATGGTGTGCGTGATGGGCTTGGCGTTATACAGATGCTTGCCCATCTTCAGCCCGGCCAGCGCGAGGTGAGAGTGCCAATGGTCCGGCGTGGCGACAATCAGGGCATCGAAGTTCTTCGCCTCTTTGTCGAACATCTGCCGGAAATCCTTGTAGATCCTGGCCCGGGGATAGAGCTTGAAAACCGGCGCGGAGAACTCGTGGTCGAGGTCGCACAGCGCCACGATCTCCTCGGTCTTGACGCCGTCCAGGTAGTTCTTGCCCATGCCGCCGACGCCCACGCAGGCGATCCTGAGCTTGTCGCTGGGCGCCTGATAGCCCGCGCCTCCCAGCACATTCCGCACCACCACCAGGGGCGCCAGGCCGGCGACCACAGCGTTGCGCCGGGACAATGCGCCTTTTTCCGATTCGTTGGAATTCATGAGAACGTTCTCCTTTTCCGACTCCGCTTAATACCTCATCAATTTGACCCGCATCAGATTGCCCTTAGCGGAAAGACGCACTATGGGACCGGAATAATCTCCCTGTGATGTATCGCCGATGAACGTCGTCTTCCAGACGCCGCTTTCGTAGTGGCCCTCCTCGACCGAGACGAATTGGCCCGCGGTGTAGTTGGACCCCTGCACCGGCCGCCATTCCACAGAAGACTCGAAACCCATCACCAGGAACTCGTCCGGCCCCAGTTCGGCAACCATCGCTCTGGCCGAGGGCTCCGGACGCGCGGGGGCGGCGGCGGCCTGGCCGACTGCAGCGGCCGGCATAAAGCTAGGCGGGTGGAAGTGGACCAATACGTCGTAGTTGCTGAAGATCAAGTTGCGAGCCCCGGTTCCGGTCTCTTCAACTGCCGATTTCAAATGCGGTGTGCCCTGCAACTCCGTGATCACCGGAATGGTGGATTTAAAGAGGCCAAAATCGGCCGCAATCCCCGCCATATCCGGCTGCAGGTTCGTGGCCGCGTCGTCCACTCCGAAAGGTCCGAAGCCGATGGCGGCAAAATCCGCAACTGCGTAGAAGAAAGCCCGCGGGGCGATGCCGCTGCCGGTCTCGATGATGAGCAGAGGGTTGTCCGGCCGCGTGTAGTTGCTCAGGATCTTCAGGTAGGTTATGGGGTTTTGGTGGTAAATATCCGATGCCATCATGTCAATGGCCGTCACGTTGGCCTTCCACAGATCCAGCATGTGCGAGACCGCGCCGCCGCTCGGGTAACTCTCGCCCGGCCGGTCGAACTTCTCCCAGTTGTCGTTGGTGCCGTAGCCGCCGTTCCAGACGTTCACATAAGTCGGCAGCGGGTAAATCTCCTTGCCGGCCTTGGCGACTTCGTTGATGTAACTGGAGAGGTAATAAGCGGTGAACGACTCCTCGGCGGTCCGGCCGAAGACCTCTTTCCAGGTCCCCGGCTTCTTCTTCAGACCGGTGACCAGCGAGGCCGGGACGGGACCCTGAAACAGCTTGTTCGACTCCGGCGAGTAGTCGCGTACGCTGCCGAGCAGGCCCGGTTCGTTCTCCACCTGCACCAGGATTACGGTGCGGTCGGCCTCATCCACCTCCTTCAGGTGCCTCATCATGGCCGTGTACGCCTTGCGGTCCGCCTCCATGTTGGTCTTGGACAACGGCGAGAGTACGCGGATGGGCTGGCCGGCCCGGTCCAGCACTCTGGGGAAGCGACTGGGGTCGCCCTTGACCCAGTTGGGGGCCCAATCCATGGCTCCGTTCTTCCAGGAGCCGAACCAGAGAATGTCACCACGCAGGCCCTGCGAGCGAATGCCGCGCAGGATCTGGTCAAAGCCGGTGAAATCGAATTTTCCTTCCTCGGGCTCGATGACGTTCCAGTAGACCGGATACTCGACCGTGTTCAGGTTCATCACCCGGAACGCGTCCCTGTCGCGCTCCATGCGATCCGGGAAGGCAGCGGTGTTGTCCACCTGTCCCCCCAGTATGATGAACGGCTTGCCGTCCACCATGAAGCTGAACTTGTCGCCCTTCTTGACGAGTTGCGGGATGGGCTTGGCCTGAGCGAAAACCAGCGAGACCGCGCAGGCCAGCAACCCGCAGAGACGAATTGCACGTTTCCAGATCAGTAGTTGCTGCGTGTTGATCATTGACGTTCTTCCTCCAGGTAGAAGTGCAGAATGCAGTCTAAAGCGAACGCGAGCCGAAGGTCGCCAGATTCTTAGGGGGGCGGGAGGGGCTTTCGTTCCCTCCCGCTCCTTCTCATTTGCCGGTTAGAACCGGAATTTCACAATGAGCTGGCCGCTTCGCGGCGCAGAGGCGGTCGATCCCGTAGAGATTTGACCGAAGCCGGAAATCACGGTACCGTTTGCGTCCTTGACCTGCGTGGCCAAGGCGTTGCCCGAGGCGGGCTGGTTCAGGTAGAGGCGGTTGAACGGGTTGAAGAATTCAACGCGAAACTCGAGGGTCATCCCTTCCCGCATGTTGAAGAGCCTGCCGAGGCTCAACTGTTCATCGGGCGTGCGCGCGTAGCGGTAGTCGTTGTAATACTCGGCGGCAGTGCCCCACTGGCCCTGGGCGGGATCGGACCACGCCGCGGGGTTCAGCACGAAGGTCTTGTTGGGATCGAAGCAGTGACAATTGAGGTCCTTCAGGAACAGCGGTTGGCCGGGCACGCGGTTGGCGAAAGTTCCGCGGAACAGCACCGCGCTGAGGTTGTTGTTTGCCGACGGAGATGCAATGGGCAGTCCACTGGAGTACCGCATCACACCGGCGAGGGTCCAGCCGCCACTGGCGCGGCGCACCCACTTATCCGATCCCACCTGGGGGACGGTGTAGGTGAAGGAAGTCACTAGAACAAACGGCTGGGAGTAGGGTGCATAGGACTTCTGGTTTGCACGATTGAACACGTCGTTGATGTTGTTCGCGGGGTTCATCTGCTCCTTCTCCCACGTGAAACTGGACATGGCGGTCAGACCATGCGAGAACCGTTTTGTGAGTTTGGTCTGCAGCGCATCGTACCAGCCATTGCCCAAGGGCGCCCACGTGTCGGGGATATAGCCGAACTGCGGGAACGGCCGGAGAGCTTGGGCCAGCGTCAGGCTCGTCGGGAACCCTGCATACGGCAGTTTGAATCCGGCGGCCAGCACCTGAGGTGAATTCATGGGCGAGGTCAGGAGATTCCAATCGGCTGGCTTGGTGATGTCCAGGCCGAAGGACCGGATCCGCTGCGGAGTCAGCGCGTTGAAATCGACCAGCACGTTGGCGTTGGCCCACTCGCCCGCGCCTGTGTTCCACACGCTCCGGTTGCCTACGTAGGCGCCTTCCAGCACCAGATTCGGGGTGATCTGGCGCTGCAACGAGATGTTCCACTGATTGATTCTCGGCGGCCGGCCTCCGTTATTGTCGATCAGGTACGGAGGGCTGCTGAGGGCCCCGCCTCCCGGGATGGGATAGATGCCGGGATTGTATTGGGTCCCATACATCTGCTGGTTCGTCCACGGCTTGCCAGCGCCCAGGACTGCGGCGGGAAAACCGTATGCTGGCGGCGTCAAGAACAGCTCGTTGTACCCGCCCGTCCCCACGATCGGCGTGTTGGTGATGTAACCGGTAATTGCCGTGTTCCCGTAGCTGATTCCCCAGCCCCCGCGCAACACCGTCTTGGCGTCGATCTGATAGGCGAAGCCGAGCCGCGGCCCGATCGCGTACGGATACGTCTTGGCAAAGGTACAGTTGCACTCTCCCGGGCCGTAGCCTTCATAGGTAGTCGCACCCAGCAGGCCACCGGCGGACGGGTTCGGCATCTTCGGATCAAAGGCGGCCGTACGATGATGGATCTCGATCGGAGCGGTCTGATAGTCCCACCGGAGCCCGTAGTCGAGGGTCAGTTTCCGCGTGATCTTCCACGAGTCCTGAATGAACAGCCCGACAGCTTTCTTCCGGAGTTGGGGGTCCTGCGGAGTGTTGAAGTCGGCTTCCTGCGCTCGGCCCATCAGAAAACTGGCATACGGGTTTCCAGTGACGCCCCCTTGCAGATTCTGTCCCGCGGTCGAGGGAAGTCCCGACTCGGTGGGGCCGAAGGTCCAGACTCCGCTCGAGCCTCTCGTATTTCGATCGGTCCAGATATCGATTCGAAATTCCCCCCCTGCCTTGAAGGTGTGGTTGTTACGAACGAGCGTGGCGTTCAGCACCGCCGTGGGCTTGTCGTTATAGTACTTGTTGGCGTTGGTCGGCCCCAGGTTCTGTCCTGAGAAGCCGCCGAACGTTGCGCTGGTGAAGTCGATACGCGGCATACCGTTTATCACGCCGGCCGTGTACCCCAACTGCCCGACGGCGTCGTAGTTTAGAACGCTGTCCGGCGAGCTGTCCGGATTCAGATAGCGTATGTAGCCAATGCCCGCATGCAACAGGAGCGTCGGCGTGACCGTGTAGTCATGGTTGAGCCGGAACGTGTGGGAGTAAATGTTCTGGACCCGGTACCTGGTAAGGGGGGCGGGCAATCCGTCAGCTCCGTTGATATAGTCGGTTGTCTGCTCAGACCAGTAGAAGGTGGTCTTCATTTTGCTGCCCCACATTTGATCGATCTTGACGCTGGGGATCCTTTGCGTCTTAGGCACCGGCATGACTTGCAGGAAGTTGTTGATCTGCTGTGAATTGGTGACTGCCGGGAAGAGCGCTTGAATCTTCGCCGCTACCGGATCGATCGATTGGGACGGGATGATGTTCCCCGGGAAGGGATCGCGCACTACCAGGCCGTTCACGACGCGGTCGCTCTTCGGGTCGTAGATCGCGTTCTCCAGGATCGAGCGCCCCAGGGGGTCCGTGCCGAGCACGCGTCCCGTCAGGATCTGGCTGAAGTCGCCAGCTCGCATCTTGGTGGTGGGGAGGGTCAAGAACGTTCCTGTTTGTACCTGCCGCTGGTAGTATTCTTCAAAATTGAAGAAGAAGAAGGTCTTGTCGTGGCCGTTGTAAACCTTGGGGATCCAGACCGGGCCGCCAATGGCGCCGCCGAAATCGTGCTTTCGGTTCTTGGACCGGATCAGCTGCCCATTGCCGTTGTCGGTGAACGGCTGCCCCGCGTTCAGAAACTCATTCACCAGGTATTCGTACCCGACGCCGTGGAACTGGTTGGTGCCCGAGCGGCCCGTGAGGCTGATCATCCCTCCGGCAACCTGGCCAAACTCGGCACTGAAGTTGCTGCTTTGCAGCGTGAACTCCTGGATCACCTCCACCGATGGCTGCGTCTCCAGCGCGCCGATGCCCGGATGGTTTCCCATGGTGCTGTCCATGCCGTCGAACATGAGCTTGAAGGTGTTTTCAAGGCCGTTGACACGAATCTCGTTCACCGAGGTAGGCACCAGATACGCGCCCGGAGAGAGGCTGACGAAGGCCCACGGATTGCGTATGGAGCCCCCCAGGGCCGACGTGGAATTCATAGGAAGCGCGGTGATGTTATCCCCCCTGAGGGTCGTGCTCTGTTCGGCGCCTTCCGTCTTGAGCAGGGCCGCGTCAGCCGTTACGGTGACGGAGTCCGTGAGCGCGCCAACCTCCAGCACGACATCCACGCGCATGGTCTGTGCAATTTGAGTTGTGATGCCTTTTTGGGTGAACTTCTTGAACCCGGCCACCTCCACGGACAGGTCGAAGACGCCTGAGGGAAGTCCCGGAATGGTGTAGTTACCGGTTGTAGTCGAAACTGTCTTGAACTGCGCTCCGGTTGTGGAGCTTGTCGCAGTTACATTGGCACCGGCAACGACGGCCTGCGTCGAGTCCGTAACCGTGCCGGTAATGGTTCCGCGGTCGCTCTGGGCGAACGCGATGACGGCGAGCGCGGCTACAGATAGAGCCGCTCCCCCACAAAGTCGTTTCCACATAAAGCCTCCTGACGGGCTGCAAAGCCCGCGATTGACCCCATCTTTCGTGCGGCATCTGAAAATGTGCCGTCAAAGGGCACAAGCTGCGATCCATTGATCAAGCTGGATCTTTCGGCGCTGGCCACCTGGATCGAGGTCGCCTCGCGTGTCACGGTGACGGAGTCCCTGGTTTCGCCCACGCTAAGGGGCAGCGTTCCCAAGGCGCGCACCTCGGCGGCCGTGACTTCGAACTTCTCAAGGGTCAAAGTCTTGAATCCCTTGGCCGTGATTGTTAGCGTGTAGTTGCCGGCCAGCACGGAGGCGAAGGTGAATCCGCCGTCCGATTGAGTCGGCGCGGTGGCCTTCTGCCGAGTTCCGTTATTGGTTAAGGTGCAGGTTGCCCCCGCTTTGACCGCCCCCGAAGGTTCGGTCACAGTTCCTTTCACGGAACTCGACACGTTTTGGCCCCAAGTCAGCAGGCAAGCCGCCATAAGGAGAATGATGCAGCGAAGAATTAGACGCACAAAACCTCCTTATCTTTAATAGCGGAGAGTGTAACAGGAGTCGAAAGCCTTTCCAAGACAAAAGGCTGCGCGAAACCGTTTCCTGCTGCGTACGTAACGGTTGCGCAACCGTTACTGAGCGAGGGTAATAGTTTTACTTCCAACGTTGCGAGCGCCGCTCAGTTAATGGCCCGTCGGCGGAAATACGCCAGGGTCCACGGCGCGCGCCAGAATCAGGGTAGGATTGAACGGCTGTCCTCGGATCATCTCGGCGCGGATCACCGCCTGAAAATACTCCGGCAACGTGCGGCGCCGTGCCGCGTCCAGCCGCTTCAGCAAATCGTTCATCCCGGGAATGGAAGTCATGAAATCCAGGGCTGCGTACGTGCCGTAAGTGTCTATCCCCCCGGCAATCAGGACCTTCGTCCCCGGTGAGGCGCCAGGCAGTACGCTGAAAAGGCCATACGTGACCAAAAGTTGCCGGGTAGTGGGATCCAGTTCCGAGGTGTAGGATGCCGGCTCACCGGCCCGGGGATGGTGATTGATGATCCGCCCGGTCCCGTCGCAGGTGAGCGGCGCGTCGCCCGCGTGAAACTTGTCCTGCAATTCGTTCAACCAGGCCGATCCCAGGAAGATCACGTTAGCGCCGAGGATATCGTCGTAAGTTAGGGCGCGGCTGCTTATGATTCGCAGCGGAAACGCGGCCTCCTCGAAGAGCTTTGTCAGCTTATGCACACAGAAGAGCTCTCCCGTCCCCGTCCAACTATCGCTGAACACGAACGGTCCACCCAGCTTGGAAATCTCCGGATCCAGGTACGGATCGTCCGGCTGAATTTCGACGTGCGTGCCGACCGGCACGCTGATTGGACCGCGGTATATCATGTACAGCCGCGTGTGTGGCATCTCCTTCCAGATGAACGCCGGATTGGTGAACGAGACGACGCAGTTGACCCCCGGCTGAAGCATACCGCCCCATAAAGCCGCGAGCGGCGCCCTCCGCAGCGCTCCGCCGCCGCTGCGTGCGGCCGGAGCGCTCGAAAAGCGCCCCGCCAGCGCCACTACCCCCAGCGCCACCAGAGCTCCGCCCAGAAAGGCTGCCGCAACCGCCGGCGCCAGCCGGGGACGCCGTTGGGGCACCGGCAAGAATTCCGGCCCGAGCTCCGGCTCCGCCGCCGCCTCTACCTCCGCCTGCGGTTCTTGCCTTACCTGCGCTATATAGCTGCCTTTGGGGATCGAAATCCGTAGTGTGTCGGCCGCGCCTTCCGCCGCGTAATAGCTCTCCAGCAATTTGC
>Ga0265316_10005087_pt1 | contig 12893 bp, 10 predicted proteins | sample 4522metaG_FD_202092 | JGI IMG/M metagenome (GOLD analysis project Ga0265316, IMG submission 202092) | Rhizosphere microbial communities from Carex aquatilis grown in University of Washington, Seatle, WA, United States - 4-5-22 metaG | ecosystem: Host-associated > Plants > Roots > Rhizosphere >... | reverse complement strand
GCATCATCCTCACCTACGAAGCCGAGGCGCAGGCGGTGACGACCGACGCGATCATCAAGAAAGTGTTCAACGCGGTGCCGGTGCCGTGAATGAAATGAAGTCGGAATGAACACTAGGCGAAATTCAAATAAGCTGAGACTAACGCGCCAAGTTCCAATTGCGCCGCGTTCTGTGATTCGCCTCGTGCGCCTTTGGCCACACGCTCGTAATCAAGGACGAGAATTAGGTCAAGTGTGGCGTATTGGATATTATTGCCGCTGTTGCGGCCTAACTACAATTTGGCTTGTCAATGAGAACGGTGACTACAAATGGACTATCGGTGAGCCTTTTTTGCTTCGCCATTTTGAAATTATTGTCGCTTCTAGGGAGCGGTCAGTTTACGGCCGAGGCCGTCCTAAATTGCCTGTTTTAAAACCGTAACAAATGACTGTCACCGAACTGCTCGAATCCGTCCGCCGCGTGGAGGTGCGCACCAACCGGCTCGTGAACGACACGATGGTCGGCGCGTATTTGAGCCGATTCAAGGGGCGCGGCATGGATTTCGAGGAGTTGCGCGAATACATCCCCGGCGACGACGTGCGCGACATTGACTGGAACGTCACGCATCGCCTCGGCCGCCCGTTCGTGAAACGCTTCCGCGAGGAACGCGAACTCACCGCCGTTCTCGCCGTGGACGTTTCGGCGTCGTCCGCTTTCGGTTCGGCCAGCCGGACGAAGCGCGAATTCGCGACGGAAATTGCCGCCACGCTCGCCATGTCCGCCGCCCGCACCGGCGACAAAGTCGCCCTGTTGTTGTTCACCGATGAAGTGGAATTGTTCGTTCCCCCGCGCAAAGGCCGCCGCCACCTTCTCCGCCTCGTCCGCGAAATGCTGGTGTTCAAGCCGCGCCGGCGCGGCACGGACATTTCCGGCGCGCTCGGATATTTAAACCACGTTTTGCACCGCCGCGCGATGGTTTTTCTGCTGACGGACTTTTTGCACAATTTCGGGGCGCTGAACTCCGGTTCGGTGAGCGGCGATTTTGGACTGCGGTGGCAAGCGAAGCGCGACACCGCTTTTGAAACCGGAACCAATCCGCATCCCAAAGCGCCGTCGCCGCTGCGCTCTGCCGGCGCAGTCCAAAACGTTGTAGGTTCGCGTGACGTGATCGCCGAACTCGGCCTCACGAACACGCGGCACGATGTCGTCTGCCTGCACCTGCATGATCCGCGCGAAAGCATGCTGCCGGACGCCGGCCTGCTCACGATTGAGGACGCCGAAACCGGCGAACTGCTGGAACTGGATTCCAACCGCAACGCCGTGCGCGAGCGTTTTGCCGCCGTCAACGCGGACCGGCTGGCGGAACTGGACCGCGCGCTCATCCGCACAGGCGTGGACACGCTGCGGCTCAACACCGCCGAACCGTTCGCGCCCGCGCTGCAACGGTTTTTTGAAATCCGCCGCGGTCGGAGGCGCGGGTAAAATGGGAAGAAACAACCAACATCCAACAACCAACATCCAACACCCAATGCGTTCGCCCACCCGCCGCTTCATTGGATGTTCGGTGTTGGTTGTTGGTTGTTGGATGTTTTTCCTTTTAGCCTTTTCTGATTCGTTCCTTTTTGCCCAGTCATCAACAAACACGCTTCCCGCACTCGCGCCGCCTTACGGTGAAATCTCGCCGACGCTTTGGGAGCGGCACGGAACAATGATTCTTTTGGCCGGCATGGCTGTCATCGCGCTGGCCGTTTTGGTTTTGTGGAACATTTTTCGGCCAAAACCACCGGTCATATTGCCGCCAGAGGTTTTGGCGCGCGAAGCGCTGACCAAATTGCTGCGCCAGCCCGAAGATGGAAAGCTTTTGAGCAACGTCTCGCAAATCCTGCGCCGTTACGTCATCACCGCGTTTGAATTGCCGGCGGCTGAATTGACCACGACGGAATTTTGCGCCGCGCTCGCCGCCAGCGAAAAAATCGGAACGGAACCCGCCCAAGCCATTTCTGATTTTCTCCGCGCGTGCGACGAGCGGAAATTTTCCACTTCGCCCGCCGCCGCTCCGCTCAACGCCGCAACCCGCGCGCTGGAACTTGTCGTGCTCACGGAAAATGCAAGACACAGGCAAGATGCCTGTGCCACTAAAAATGAACGGCGCATTTGAATTTCAATACCCGTGGCTGCTGGCGTTGCTCGGCTTGCTGCCGGTCTATGCGCTGCTGCGCGGCAAGGCCGGCAAGCTGTCGGCGCTGACGTTTTCCAGCGCGGACATCGCGCGGGCAGCAGGCGCACAGGCCCGCGCGGCGGCGGGACGATTTTTATTTTTCCTGCGGCTGCTTGCGGTTGCGCTGGGCATCGTTGCGCTCGCCGGGCCGCGGCTGGCGAATTATCACGTCGAGACCGAGACGCCGGGCATTGACATCATGCTGGTGCTGGATTTGTCGTGGTCCATGGAGGCGATTGACATGGGCAGGCCGGCGGAAAAACTGTCGCGCTTCGCCATCGCGTCTGGCGTGCTGGAGGATTTCATCCAGAAGCGGCCCAACGACCGGATCGGCCTGATTGCCTTTTCCGGCGTGCCGTATCTCGCCAGCCCGCTCACGCTCAATCACGACTGGCTCGTCGAAAATCTCCAGCGGCTCCACGTTGGCATCATCACCGACCTTGGCACGGCCATCGGCGACGCGGTCGCGGTTGCGGCCCGGCGGCTCAAGGCGGTGCCGAACAGCAAAAGCCGCATCATGATTTTGCTGACCGACGGCGACAACAACATGGGCAAGCTGGACCCGCTGCCCGCTGCGCAGCTTGCCGCCGCGCTCGGCGTGAAAATCTACGCCATCGGCATCGGCGTCGAACAGCCGTGCAACATGCCCGCATTCGATCCGGCGACGGGGAAACTGCGGCTCGACGCCAATGGCAATATCATTCCCACGTTGCTGCTTAATCCGGCGAATTATACCGTGCTGGGCAAAATGGCCGCGCTGTCCGGTGGACAATTTTACCGCGCCACCAACCAGCGCGAGCTGCAAAACATTTACAACCAGATTGATCATCTGGAAAAATCCGAGGTCAAACTGCGGCGGTTTGCGACCTATCAGCCATTGTTTGCATGGCCGCTGCTCGCTGCGCTCGGATTGCTGGCGGTGGAGATAATTTTGGCGAACACGAGATTTCGCCGCGTGCCCTGAATGATTTATGATTTATGATTTACGATTTACGATTTACGATTTCAAACGCTTCGGAGCGCGGGCTTCAGCCCGCTTCAGCGCACAATTGGCTGGCGGCATTGAAGCGGCATAAATGCCGCGCCCCGCAAACCAAAACCCCGCCAGTTTTTCGATCAGGCCGTGCGCTTTGCAAAATTTACAAATCATCAATCGCCAATCATAAATGAATCTGGCCGCTTTCCATTTCGCTGAACCGCGCTGGATGTGGCTGGCGGCGGTCACGCCGGTCTTGCTGGCGCTGCTGCACCGGCACGCCGCGAACGCGCGCCGCGAGCAACTGGCGCGGATGGCGTCGCCGCATTTCGCGCGGGAACTCACGGCGTCGCACAGCCCGGCGCGGCGGCGGTTCAAAAACGCGCTGCTGCTCGCGGCGTTCGCGTTCGCCGGCCTGGCGCTGGCGCGGCCGCAATGGGGCAGCGTCGAGACGACCAACGCCTGGCTGGGCGAAGACGTGGTGTTCGTGCTGGATTGTTCGCGCAGCATGCTGGCCACCGACGTCATGCCAAGCCGGTTGCAGCGGGCGAAATTTTCCATCCTCGAATTTGTGCGGCGGCAAAGTCACGGCCGCGTCGGCCTCGTCGCGTTCGCCGGCAGCGCTTTCATCCAGTGCCCGCTGACATTTGATTACGACGCCTTTGAGGAAACCCTGCTGTCCGTGGATGACAACACGATTCCGATTCCGGGCACGGACATTGGCCGCGCGCTGAACGAGGCGTATCGCGCGATGGACAAGGCCAGCCGCCGCAAAATGATTGTTCTCGTGACCGACGGCGAGGATTTGGAAAAATCCGGCGTGGCCGCCGCGAAAAATCTGGCGACGAACGGCGTGGTGGTGTTCACCATCGGCGTCGGCACGCCGGCGGGAAAGGAAATTCAGTTTGCGAACGCCGCTGGGCAGATGCAACTGGTGCGCGATGCCGGCGGTCAAATCGTTCACAGCCGACTCGACGAGCAGATGCTTCGCGAAATCGCGGAGGCGACGGGCGGCAGCTATTATCCGCTGGGCGCACTGGGCGAAGGCCTGACGAAGATTCGTTCGGCAATTCATCTGCTGGACAGCGCGAGCGGCCCGCGGCAGTCCGCCCAAAACGGCGTGGAACATTTTCATCTGCTGCTCGCCGTTGCGCTGGCGCTGATTGTCGCCGAATCTTTAACCGGCACGCGGCGGAAAACTTTTCCGGCAACGTCATGAAATTATTTGTGAACCAAAACGAGTCGCCGCCGGGCGGACGGCGACCTTTGGACTGCGCTGGCAGAGCGCAGTGGCGACAGCGCTTTCGCATCAACCCCCATGCCGCGCTCGTCGCCAAAGCGGCGTCGCGCTTCGCTTGCCGCCGCAGTCCAAAATGGGTTCTTGCCAGTTTTGTTTTGATCGCATTTGTCCTGACGGCGCGCTTTTGTGCGCTGGCGGTTGATGAAACCAATTTCCTCGCGCCGGTCACATCGCGGGATTTTTACAACGCCGGGACGAAATTGCTCGCTACTGGCAAATTTGCCGGCGCGGAGGAAATGTTCCAATCCGCGCTGGCCGCCCAGGACGAACGCGTGCAGCCGCCGGCGCTTTACAATCTCGGCCACGCGCGGTTTGACGAGGGCGCCGAGATTTTGAAAAACGGGCCGGACGCGCAAAAGGCCGCCGCGCAGGGCAATGCGGCGCTGGCGGCGGGCGGCCAAGCCATCCGCCAGGCCGAGTCTTCGCTGGCGCAAAATAATTTGGACAAAATGGTTGCCGCTTATCTCGAAGGCCGGGGCGCGCGGCGCGAATTGCGCGACGCGGAAAAGGCCGTGCAGGCGGCGATGGAAACCTACGGAAAAACTTTGCAGAAATGGCAGCGCGCGGCGGATGATTTCAAGAGCGCCACGGAGTTGAATTCCGCCGACACGAACGCGGCGCGCAACGCGCAAATTGTCGAGCGTGGCATCGCGAAGCTGGTGGACAGTCTGCGCCAGATGCAGGAAATGTCGGGCGCAATGGGCAAACAGGGGCAGGATTTGGGAGCGGCGTTGAGCCAGTTGAAAGGCCGCATTCCCGCGTCCAACGCGCCGCCCGGCGCGGCGGGGGATGACGATGCGGACGAGCCGGGCGTGCAGCCAGACTCGCTGGCCGGCCAGAAGGAAGGCGCTTCCCGTCAGGGTGACCAATTGCAGATTCCGCTTTCGCCGGATCAAGCCGGACAGATCCTCGACGGCCTTTCGTTCGACGGCAGCCGCCGCCTGCCAATGAGCGACAAACAAGGCGCTCCGCCGAACGATAAAAAAGGACGCGACTGGTGAAGTGGAAATGAGAAACATGCAACATCCAACATCCGACACCGAACATCCAATGGCTGGACATTCGCGCTCCCGCCGTAATTGGATGTTGGATGTTGGATGTTGGATGTTCGGTGTTTTCTTCCGGTTCCTGCTGCTCGCGCCATTTTTGCTGCGGGCACAAGCGCCGCCGCAATTGCCGCCGGGCGGACTGGCCCAGCTTCAAGTCGCGCAGCCGGCGGTGGATGTCACGACGCCGGTGACGGCCACGGCGGCGTTTGATCCGCCGGTGGTGCTCGCCGGCGAAAAAACTTTTTACCGCGTCACGGTGGATGCGACGGAATCCTCGATTCAGTGGCCGGATGAAATCGCCGCGCCGCCGGGGTTGAAATTCGGCCCGGACGCGCGCGGCCAGTTGACACAGTTTCTGGGAGACAAATTCCGTCCGCTCACCTCGTTTATTTACGAGGTGCGGGCAACTGCGGCGGGACATTTTGCCATCACGAATTTCACCGTGGACGTTTATGGCAAGCCGGTGGAAATCCCGGCGGCGGGTCTGGACGTGGTCGCGGAAAATCCAAATTCGCACCCAGCGCGGCAGCTTGTGCTGGAAACTTCGGCGACGAATGTTTTTCTCGGCGAGCCGTTTCATGTGAGCGTAATGCTGCCGGCGGGAACAAACAATGAAATCGAGGCGCTCCGGGAAATCCAGATCAACGGCGACGGTTTGATGGCCGACAAAACGGCGTCGCGGCAATCCATCGAGACGGCCAACGTCAACGGCCAGCTAAAGCCGGCCTTCATCTGCGAAATGGTGGTGACCCCGATTTCAGTCGGTCCGTTGAAATTATCGGCGCAAGGTTTCACCGCCGGTCGCGAATTCACCGCACCGATTGCGATTCGCGGACAAGTGACGATTCCCGGCGGCCCGACGAAATATGTCCTGCTGGTTTCGGACGCGGTCGGAATCAACGCCCGGCCGTTGCCGGTCGAAGGCGAATTGCCCGGCTTCACCGGCGCAATTGGAACATTTTTTTACGATCCGCCGCAATTGTCCACCAACCGGCTCCGCGTGGGCGAACCGGCGCATCTGAAAATTGTTTTTCACGGCAAAGGCGATCTGACGCGGCTGACGCCGCCCGACCCGCCGCGCTCGCCGGACTGGCAGATCATCGCCGACAATCCGCCGGACACCGGCTACACCTTGATTCCGCTGACCAATGAAGCGCGCGCGACGCCCGCAATTCCGTTCAGTTATTTTGACCCGGCCAGCGCAAAATATGTGGACCTGACGATTCCACCGCTGCCGGTGACGGTGCTTGGGGAAGGATTGCCGGTGCAGTTGCCTGCGATGGACGACGGATCGGACTCCGGCGCGCCGTTGAAGTTAAGCGGTTTGGCGGCGGTGCCGGGCAAAACGGCGGGCAGCCTGAAGCCGCTGCAATTGCGCGGCTGGTTTGTGGGCGTGCAGCTTGCACCGGTGATCGGCTTCGTCGCGCTCTGGCGATGGGACCGCCGGCGCCGGTTTCTCGAAGCGCATCCGGAAATTGTCCGCCGCCGGCAGGCCCGCCGCGCGCTGCGCCGCGAAAAACGCAAATTGCAAAAGGCCGTTGCCGACGGTGACGCGGCGGCGTTTGTCCAGCACGCGGCGGAGGCGATGCGCATTGCCATCGCGCCGCGGGATGCGGCGAATCCGCGGGCACTGGTCTGCGCCGACGTGCTGGCGCAACTGGGCAGCGCGGATCAAAACAACCGCGCGGGCGAAACGGTCAGGAAAATTTTCGCGGCGGCGGACGCGCAATTCGCCGCCGCACCGCAAACCGGCGGCGATTTGCTGGCGCTGAATTCTGAAGTGGAAGCGTTGCTGCAAAGACTGGAGGCAAAATTGTGAGCCGGCTTTTATTTCATCGTTGTAGCAGCCGGCGTGAGGAGGCTCCGACTCATTTACGATTTACGATTTACGATTTACGATTTCGGTTTAAGCCTCGTTACCTCGGCTGCTGCATCGTTTTGGCCGCGCTGATTTGCGCGGTGAATTTTAGCCGCGCGGCGACGAATGATTTTTTCGCGCAAGGCGTCGAGTTGAGCCGGGCCGGGCAATTTCCCGAGGCGGCGGCGGCGTTTGAAAAATCGGCGCAGACGCAGCCCGCCGCCGGCACGCTGGTGAATCTGGGCATTGCCGAGTGGCGGCGTGGCCACGCGGGTGCGGCGATTCTGGCGTGGGAGCAGGCGCGGTGGATTGACCCGTTCGACCCGCGCGCCGGGGCGGACTTGAAATTTGCGCGGCAGTCGGCGCAGTTGGGCGCGCCGCAATTGAAGTGGTTTGAGACCGCATCAACGTGGCTGCCGCCAGACTGGTGGGTCTGGCTTGCCGGCGCAAGCCTCTGGCTGGCGGTGGGATTGTTGACGCTGCCGGGAATTTTACGGCGGCGGAAGGCGGGCTGGCAGCGGGCGCTGGCGGCGCTGGCGTTTGGGATTTTTCTTTTCTGCATCACGGCCAACCTCGGCGTGGTGAGCCGGACACAAACCGGTTTTGTCCTGAAAAAAAATGCGCCGTTGCTGCTGACACCGTCGTTGGAAGGTGAAGTATTGATGACGCTGAATTCGGGCGAACCGGCGCGGAAATTGCGAACGCGCGGAAATTATTTTTTTATTTACACCGGGTATGGAACCGGATGGATTAACCGGGAACAAATCGGCCTTGTAAATTCGGAATAGCAGCCCAAAGCATGGCATCATGGGCGGCGGACCATCCGGTCAGGCAGGTGGCTTGAAGTTTGGAGGCTTAATTCCCAAACGGTTTGCGATCATTCGTGGTGCCGTTCGCTTTTGAAGTGCCAACGGCGTTAACGGCCAAACCCGAACTCCGACCGGAATATGGCCAGCGCCACATCATTTTTTTGGTTGCTGTTTCGGCTCTTTGGGCAGATGATTGGAAACACGACGAATGAACATCACCCCCCGTCCAGCCACCCTGTGGCGGCGCACGGTGGAATCCTGGCTCCGCTGCCAGGGCTTGATACTCATCCGCCAAAACAAAAATGTGTCAACCATTTTTCCTGAAATGTGGTCTCACAATTAAATAGGCTCCACATCCGGCTGAACGGTCCCACGTTGGAAGAGTTGACCAATGAACCCCTCAAGTCCAGCTTCCTATTGGTGATCGTCCGGCAACCATAAAAGCAGATTCCAATGAAACTACCTACACTTGCATGCGGCATCCTGGCTTGTGTGCTCGCACTCGCTTCAGCCCGCGCCCAATCCACCGTGTCCTCCATTCCGCACCTCGAAAAACGCGACGGGATGACCAAGCTGATCGTCAATGGTCGGCCATTCATCTGCGTCGCGGGGGAACTGTCCAATACCGCGTCCTCGGATCGGGAAGCCACCAAGGCCGCCATCGCGCGGCTGGCGGCGGCGAACCTCAATACGATCCTGACCGTCGTTTCCTGGGACCTGGTCGAGCCGGAAGAAGGCAAGTTCGACTTCTCGATGATTGACTATCAAATCGAGGCCGCCCATGCGGCCCATGTGCGGCTCATTTTCCTCTGGATGGCCAGTTGGAAGAACGGCTTGTCGCACTTTCCGCCGATGTGGGTCAAGGCCAACCAGGACCGGTTCCCGCGCGTGGTGAATGGCGAGGGCAAGTCGTTGGAAATCCTCTCGACACTCAGCCACGCCAATCGCGATGCCGACGCCAGGGCTTTCGCCGCCGTCCTGAAGCACATTCGCGAGGTTGATAAGAATCAAACGGTCATCGGCTTTCAGGTGGAAAACGAGGTGGGCATCATGGGCAGCACGCGCGATTTTTGCGCCGCGGCCAACGCCGCCTTCGCCGGCCCCGTCCCGAAAGCACTGACCGACTATCTCCAGAAAAACCGGAATAATCTGCTGCCGGAATTGAAGAAGATCTGGGACGCCGCCGGCAACAAGACGTCCGGCACATGGGAAGAAGTCTTCGGCAAGAATGTCCCGCGCCCGGCGAACGATAAGCCCGTGCCCAACAGCCCCGGCCGTCAACCCCGGGCCCCAGACGCCGAACTGTTCAATCATACCGACGAAATTTTCATGGCGTGGAACTACGCCAGCTACATCGGCTACGTCGCCGCGCAGGGCAAAAAGGCATATCCCCTCCCGATGTATGTCAACACCTGGCTCGTCCAGCCGAACGATCTGGGCCCCGGCGATTATCCCAGCGGCGGCCCTGAGCCATTGGTGCATGACATCTGGCGCGCTGGCGCGCCGGCGATCGACATCCTGGCGCCGGACATCTATCTGCCGCAGTATACGCAGATCATTCAGACCTATGCCCGCAACGGCAACCCGGCCTTCAATCCCGAAACGGAGCAGAATGCCAACACATGCTGGAACGCGTTCACCGGACTCAACCTGCTGTGTTTTTCGCCTTTCGGGATTGATGAATTGAGCCCTGACAGCCCGTTCGCACGGTCCTATGGATTCATCAGCTCGGTTTCCGGGGCGATCGCCGATGCGCAAGGCAGGAAGGATGCGATCAAGCTGATCAAACTCGAGCCAGGCCAGAATCCTGGAAAAATCGAAATGGGCCAATACCTCTTTGATTTCACCCCCGTTGGCGGCCAACGCGCTGGTGGTGGCGAAGCCGCTCCCAATGCGACAACAACGCCAGCCGCGACAACAACAGCGGCAGGCGGCGGCAGACGTGGAGGCGCGGTATCGTTGTCCTTCCTCGACACCCCCTTCGTGCTCATTATCAACACCGCGCCGGACGAGTATTACTTTGCAGCCAACGGCTCGTTCCCCTTCCGCGTCACTCCCAACAACATCCCCGGCGCAAACATCGCTGCCGCCGCCACCATTGATCGCGGAGCGTTCAAGAATGGCCTGTGGGTCACCCAGCGCCGGCTCAACGGCGATGACATCATGCGGGGCGGTTACGACGTCTCCGCCTCCGCCGACAACCACCAAGCCGGCACCGTGATTCCGCTTGGACCCCAGGGCAGACGCGGCGGAAGCAACGCCGCCGCCGCAGGTGAAACGCCCGCGCCGCCGCCGACGGTGATGCGTATCGAGTTCTATCACTATCGCTGAGACGGTTCTCCTGGTGGGACGGACATTCTTGTCCGTCCCACCGGATCCCATTCCATTGCTCGGCCTGCGTGATCCCGGGCGAATCATTGCGCCGCTGAACAAGATTTGTCCCCCATGCAAAGAAACATGAAGACGCCAAGGAGGGACGTTATCAGGGGTTTCATTCCTGGCGAGGCTTTCACCATCTTCAATCCCGTCGTGTTGGAACTTCTTGAAGCTGTGCCCGAGATTCGCCTTGCGTCGTTTCGACAAATCCAAGGCAGACCGCGCCAAAGACAATTTGCTCATCCTCTTCCGCCGAGTGACGCTTCCACCGTTGGAGTTTGACGGAACAGTTTCCAAATGGTTCTCGTGTTGGAGACAATCTTTTGAACGCAAATAATGGCATTCTGATCGCCGTGACCAGCGCGCGTTCGGTGTTCGGTCGCCGGTGTCCACTGCAATCAGCCGCCACAAATTCCAGCGACCCGGCGGGCCGACGGTGCCCCTCCAGAACGATTCCAGACTGAACTGGTGGCGGGACGGAGCCATTGCACTGATGCCAGTTAGCAATAATTATCTATTTCAACTTGACATAATCACACATTTTGTCATTTTGAGCCCTTGAAAACGAATGTCGGGAGAGCAATCCGAGTTGATATCAACAGGGGGCGATGACTGTGAATGGACCAAAGACAACTGGCGTGAATGCCCCGTTCGCAAAAGCGAACGGAAGAGCCAGCGTTTTGGTTGTGGACGATCATCCGATCGTTTGTCAGGGGCTGGCGGACTTGATAGATTCGCAGAAGGACTTGTTTTGTTGCGCGGGCGTTCAGGACATTTTGAAGGCGCAAGAAGCCGTGATTGCTCATAAACCAGACGTGGTATTGCTGGATCTCCGACTTGGGCAGGCGGATGGGCTTGAATCCATCAAGGCTCTTATATCCAGGCATGAAAAGCTTCGTATCGTGGTCATTTCCCAGTTTGATGAAGCGGTGTATGCGGAGCGTGCCTTGCGCGCCGGCGCGAAGGGCTATGTCATGAAAAATCAGGCCACCGAAGAGGTCATTGGCGCCATTCGCACGGTTTTGGCGGGGCAAGTGTATCTCTCGCGCGCGATGACGAACCGCGTTTTGCAGACGAACTTCACCGGTAAGTCCAGTCCGCGCGCTGCCTTCGTGAAAAAGCTGACTGACCGCGAATTGCATGTGCTCCAGCTGCTCGGCATAGGAACCAGCACCCGCAAAATCGCGGTGCAAATGAATTTAAGCATCAAAACCGTGGAAACCTACCGGGAGCATCTCAAACAAAAACTGGGTTTATCCAACTCAACCGAACTTGTCCACTATGCCACACATTGGGTGGAACAAGGCACGCAGTTGCGGAATGCGCCGTCCGATCCGCTGGCGGCCTGACACCCGTTCTTTCAGCTATGGGAATCCCGGCGGCGCATCATCCATCAGTGAAAATCCTACTAAAAAATCAGGCGGACACCCTGATGCCATGAATGCCACGGCTTTGTTACGTTCTTGAAAAGAGGTGCAATTGTCCTTATGAGGGTGCGCCGTCTATGAACCATGCGAACACAAGATTTTTGAAAAAAAACTATGCAATCTGCTCAAGCTGATAAGGCGCGGATTCTTGTCGTGGACGATCATCCGGTGGTCTGGCACGGGATCAACCTGTTGTTGAACCGGCAGGATGATCTGGCCTGCTGTCCGGACGAAGTGGACACGGTGGCCGGCATTATTCCCGCCGTGAAGAAAGATCATCCGCAGATGCTTCTGCTGGATTTGAACTTGAGGGACGGCAACGCCATTAATATCATTGGCACGCTGTGCAACCAGTTCCCTGACGTGTCCATTCTCGTCATTTCACAGTTCGACAACATTCAATACGCAGAAGACGCCTTGCAAGCCGGGGCTGTCGGCTATGTAATGAAAGAAGAGGCCTCACAGGAAATACTCACGGCCATCCGCACGGTTTTGCGAAAGGAAACTTACATCAGCCATAAATTGAACCTTTCTGCTTCCAGCCAGGCCGCTCCAACGCCGCAGCGTCCCGCCGCAGGCGAACACATTGATGAAGACGAATTTCAAGTGTTCCTGCTCCTCGGTTCGGGATTATCCATGGGCGACATCGCCGCACAACTGAAAATAACCGACGAAACGCTGGCAACACGCTGCAAAAAGCTCAAGGACAAGTTGAAACTGACTGATGACGCAGAATTGGCGAATTATGCTTTTCAGTGCAAATGCTGCTTCGACACGAATGGCGCGGACGCTGCTGCCGCATTTTTCCAGTGTGCATTGCAACTGGAATGTTGCGAGTGGGGGAAACCAGCCCGATTCAAACCGGCTCAGGCCGGGCCACGCCCCGGATTTCCGGGCAAAC
>Ga0265316_10005086_pt1 | contig 12895 bp, 6 predicted proteins | sample 4522metaG_FD_202092 | JGI IMG/M metagenome (GOLD analysis project Ga0265316, IMG submission 202092) | Rhizosphere microbial communities from Carex aquatilis grown in University of Washington, Seatle, WA, United States - 4-5-22 metaG | ecosystem: Host-associated > Plants > Roots > Rhizosphere >... | reverse complement strand
CGAGATGGCGCCGCCCCGGATTTCCGACTCCCTGACGTTCGTCATCGAGCTGCTGGCCGCGGTCCCCAGCGTGATCTACGGCTTACTAGGCGTCTTCTTCCTGGTCCCCATCATGCGCCAGTACGTGGAGCCGGGGCTGATCAAGACCTTCGGCTATCTGCCGTTGTTCCGCGGCCCCGCTTACGGCGTCGGCGTCTTCACGTCGAGTGTCGTGCTCGCCATCATGATCCTGCCATTCATCGTGTCGATATCGAGGGAAGCCCTGATGGCCGTGCCGCGGGAGCAGCGGGAAGCGGCGCTGGCGGTAGGCGCGACCCGCTGGGAATCCACCTGGCAGGCCGTGGTGCCATTTGCGCGCCTGGGGATTATCGGTTCGGTGTTCCTGGCGCTGGCCCGCGCCCTCGGGGAAACGATGGCCGTCACCATGGTGATCGGGAACGATCCCCGCATAAACCCCTCCCTGCTGGCGCCGGGCTACTCGATCGCCGCCGTCATCGCGAACGAGTTCACGGAGGCCACCTCGGACGTCCACCTGAGCGCACTCGTCGAGCTCGGGCTGGTACTGTTCCTGCTCACCATGATCATCAACGGTTTCGCCCGGCTCTTGATTCTGGCCACCACCCGCAAAGGAACGGCGCAGTCATGATCTGGCGAAGGTTCGTCAACGCGTTTATGTTCGGGCTCACCGCCCTCTGTACCGTAATCACGGTTTCCGTTCTGTTCTTCATCCTCGGCTACCTGGTCTACCACGGCTGGCGCTCTCTAAGCTGGGACTTCTTCACCAAGCTGCCGGCGCCGGTCGGGGAAAGCGGCGGCGGCATGGCGAATGCGATCGTGGGCAGCGGCAAGCTCCTTCTGCTGACCGTCCTGTTCGGCGTGCCGATCGGGTTCATCGGCGGCGTCTACCTGGCCGAGTTCGGCGGCGCGGCGTTCTCCTCCGTGGTGCGCTATACGGCCGACCTTCTGAACGGCGTGCCCTCCATCGTCATTGGCATCCTGGCCTACGCGCTGGTGGTCATGCGAGCCAGGCAGTTCTCGACCTTCGCCGGCGGCTTCGCCCTGAGCATGATGGTGATCCCCATTACGCTGCGCAGTACGGAGCAGTTTCTGCGGGCCGTGCCGAATACCCTGCGCGAAGGCGCCCTGGCCCTGGGCGCGAGCAAGTGGAAAGCGGTGGTGACGGTGATCATCCCGGCGGCCATGCGCGGTATCCTGACCGGGACCATCCTGGGCGTGGCCAGGGTCGCGGGCGAGACCGCGCCGCTGTTGTTCACGGCGCTCGGTAACCGCTACTGGAGCCCCGGCTGGTTCCAGCCCACGGCCTCGTTGCCGATGATGGTGTACACCTACGCCATATCCGCCTACGAGGACTGGCATCGACAGGCCTGGGCGGCGGGGCTGGTCCTGCTCTCCATGATGCTCGTGGCCAACATCGCCGCGCGCCTGATTCTTTCCCCGAAGGGAGCGCAACACGCGTGATTATGGCAGCCATGGCAAATCCTCTCCGTATGGATGACGCGCCCAAAGATAACGCGGCCGCTGCCCGCCCCGAGCCGGCCGCGGCGCCGGATGCAAAGCTCCGCGTCGCCGGCTTGAACTTCTACTACGGCGCGGCGCACGTTCTGCACGACATCAGCCTGGAGGTTCCGCCTAATAAGGTGACCGCATTGATCGGGCCTTCCGGTTGCGGAAAATCCACCTTCCTGCGGACTTTGAACCGGATGTGCGACACGGTTCGCCACGCGCGCGCCACCGGCGCCGTCACGCTCGACGGCGAAGATGTGATGGCGATGGACGTGGTTCAACTGCGGCGCCGGGTGGGGATGGTGTTCCAGAAATCGAACCCCTTCCCCAAGTCGATCTTCGACAACGTCGCCTACGGCCCGCGCCTGAGTGGCCGGATGCACCGGGCGGCGCTCGAGGAGGCGGTGGAGCGGAGCCTTCGCCGCGCCGCCATCTGGGACGAAGTGAAGGACCACCTGAACGAGTCCGCCTACGCCCTCTCGGGCGGGCAGCAGCAGCGGCTCTGCATCGCCCGGGCGCTGGCCGTGGAGCCCGAGGTCCTGCTGCTCGACGAGCCCTGCTCTGCGCTGGACCCGATCGCCACCGCCAAGATCGAGGAGCTGCTCTTCACGCTCAAGGACAACTGCACGCTGGTAATCGTCACGCACAACATGCAACAGGCCGCGCGCGTTGCGGAGTTCACCGGCTTTTTTCTGCTGGGCAAGCTGATCGAATTCGACAAAACCGAGGTCATCTTCAAGCGTCCCAGCCGCAAAGAGACGGAAGATTACATCACGGGCCGGTTCGGGTAGACTGGAACCGCGGGAGCTGATTTGCGCCACTTCATCGAAGAACTGGACGAGCTGCAGAAGAAGCTGCTCGAGATGGGCGGGCTGGTCGAATCCGGCGTCCACAACAGCGTACTCTCGCTCATGGACCACAACGAGACCCTGGCGCAGGAAGTCCTGCGCAACGAGGCGCGTATCAACCAGATGGAGATCGAGGTCGACGACTTCGCGGTGGGCCTGATGGCGCTCTATCAACCGATGGCCCGGGACCTGCGCTTCCTCACCGCCGCCATCAAGATCAACAGCGACCTCGAGCGCATGGGCGATCTGGCCGTGAACATCGTGGAGCGCGCGCTCTCCCTCATCTACCAGCCGCCGGTCAAGCCGCTCATCGACATTCCCCAGATGGCCAAGCTGGTCGAGTCCATGGTGCGCCGCAGCCTGGACTCGTTCGTGAAGCGCGACTCGGAGCTGGCCCGGGCGGTGCTGCTCTCCGACGATGCGGTAGACGAGTTGCGCGACGCCATCTACCACGAGCTGATCGACTTCATGGAACGCGACTCGAGGACCGTGTCGCGCGCGGTGGACCTGATGTTCGTCGCCCGCAACCTGGAAAGGATCGCGGACCACGCCACCAACATCGCCGAGGACGTGCTGTACCTGGTCCAGGGCGTGGATGTGCGCCACCACGCCGAGGCGCGCACGTCACTCGGATAGGCCGCTCTCAGTGCTCAAACTTCGCCCCGGTATCCTCGTGGCAGGAGCGGCATAGCGTCGTGCGCGCCTGCTTCAGATGCGGGCGGAAGTTGCTGGCGTGGGGCGTGTGGCAAGCCGTGCAGTCAAAAGCCGCGTGAGGCGACTTGCTGTCCGCCACTTCGTTCCCCACCTTCACATGACAAGTCAGGCACAGGGCCCGCACTTTGCCTCCGTTCAACCGGATCTCTCCCCCAGTTGGCTCGGCGTGGCACTCGTCGCAGTGACGCCCTCCGAACGGCCCGTGCTGGCTCTCGTAGATCAGCTTGGCGCCGCGCGAGGCATGCGGATCGTGGCACCCGGTGCACATCGCCGCCTGAAACGGCTGCTGCTGGTGCGCCGTCGCCAGTTTTGCCGAGCTGGCATCATGGCAGCCCAGGCACAGCGCCGGCTGGTGTGCTTTGAGATACGGCGGGAAGGCGTTGGCGCCGGCGGCCCGGTGTTCGATATGACACGCCAAACAGCCGCCCGGGTGCACCGCCGGCTTTTTCAACTCGGCCGCGATCGCCGCGTGGCAGTCGACGCACTCCGTCTGCGCCCAGACGGCGACAGGCAACAGAAGAATCGAAACCCAGCAGCGCAGAATGCGCAGCAACTGCCGCGCGGTACGCCGGTCTTCTCCGTCCACTCCCAAGCTCCTTCCAGTCGTGGCGCACGCACACATGCGGGCCGCGTCGAGCCCTATCTCGACGCCGGGGTGTCCGTACGACCGCCGGCTGGGCAGCCTGAAGCTGGCGCCACGTAGCATCGGTTGCTTCTTGATTGTACCTGCCGATGCGGACGATGCCCCGACCACCTCAGCCCACGCTCACCAGCCGGTAGAGCTGCGCCCCATACTTCTCGATGGTGTGCATGCCGATACCGGGGATCGCCAGCAGTTCGCCCGCGGTCTGGGGGCGCGCCTTGGCGATAGCCCGCAGCGTGGCATCGGAGAAGATGCGGAACGCCGGGACGCCGCGGCGCTTCGCTTCGCCCAGCCGCCAGGCGCGCAACGCCTCCTCGACGGCGGAAGACGCTTGCGCCTCCGGTCGGGCTCCTTCCGAGCCGCGACCGTCAGGGAGCGGTTGCCGCTTCCGCTTGCGCGGCCCCGCCGCCTCTCGCGCCGGAGCGGCAGCCGCCTTATTCTTTCTCTTGTGCTTCTGCGACGCCGCTACGGGCACCGCGGCTTTGATCACGAATTCGACTTCTTCGGCGTCGGCGACGCTGCGCGCCAGGTTCACCTTACGGTACGGAATCTGCTTCCCGTCCTTCTCGAAGGTCTCCTCCGCCAGCCGGAGGATTCCGGCGCGCGCCAGCGCCCCGAGCACCTCCTCGAACGAGTCGCGGCTCAGACCGCCAGCGGGACAAAGCTCCTGGTGCAGCTTGCCGGTCGACCTGCCGCCACCACCGCGGAGCGCCTCCACCACACGGGCCGCCGCAGCGCGCTCCTCCTCGGTCGGTTTCCGGAACTGCTGCGCAACGCATGTGTCCGGCGCGCAGAAATCGCAGATGCCGCAGGGACTGCCCGCATCGGCCAGGTCGCCGAAATGCCTCACCAGCGACGACATGCGGCACTGATTGCTCTCGGCGTAGCGGATTACCAGGTCGATCTGCGCGCGCTTCTGCTCCAGCATGGCGATGTACGAGGGGCGCCAGCCACCCTCGCCCTGGGTGACGTTCTCGGCGTAGTCCACCAGCGCACCGCCGTGGATCCACAGCTTCTCGAGCGCCTTGTCGAAGATCTCCACATCCATCCGCACCTGCCGCTTGAGCGCTTCCTTCTCGATCGGCTGGGGGCCGAGGCGGGCGAAGATGCGATCGAGCTCGGCGGGCTCGGGATAGTCGCGCTCATAAAAAAAGTCGTGCGTGTAGCGGTCCGCGTAGGAGTGCATCAGGATGGCGCGGCTCGGCCCGCCGTCGCGTCCCGCGCGTCCAATCTCCTGGTAGTAGGCCTCCACGCTCCCCGGCAGCGCGGTGTGGATCACGGTGCGGATGTCCGCCTTGTCGATGCCCATTCCGAAGGCGATGGTCGCCACCACCACCTCGATTTCGCCTTTCTGGAACGCCTCCTGAACGCGCTGGCGGCGGTCCGCGTCGAGCCCGGCGTGGTATGCCTCGGCGGGATAATCCGCGGCTAGAACCGCGGCCACCGCCTCGGCCTGCTTGCGGGTCGGCGTGTATACGATGGCCGGGCGCCGGCCGTCGCCCGCAAGGACCTCTTGGGCCAGCGCGGTCCTCCGGGACGGCGCAACCTCGACCACCTCGATCGCGATATTGGCGCGGCGAAACCCACGAATGAAGCGCGCCGGCTGCTCCAGGCCCAACTGCCTGGCGATGTCGTCCTGAACCAGCGGCGTGGCCGTTGCGGTGAGGCCGATCACGGGCGCGGGCCGGAACGTGGGCAGGTACTGCCCGATCATGCGGTAGTCCGGACGGAAATCGTGGCCCCATTGCGAGATGCAGTGCGCTTCGTCGATGGCGACAAGCGCGAGCTTCCGTTTGGCGAGCATCTCCGGAAACCCGGCCACGCGAAGGCGCTCCGGCGCGATGAAGAGGAATTGGAGCTTGCCGGCGAGGTAGTCGAGGCACGCCTGGCGCGAGACGGCCCGCTCGCGGCCGGAATGGATTCGCTCGGCGGCAAAGCCGCGCGCTTGAAGTGCGGCGACCTGGTCTTCCATCAGGGCGATCAGCGGGCTGACCACCAGCGTCGTTCCCCCGCGCGCGATGCCGGGCAACTGGTAGCACAGCGACTTGCCGGATCCGGTGGGCATGACCAGCAGCACGTCCTTCCCGTCGATCGCCGCGCGGCAGACCTCTTCCTGGTTGGCCCGAAACTCCGCGAAGCCGAAGCGGCTGTGAAGCAGGTCGGCAAGTGAGCTGGGACCGGCCTCCGGACTTTCCAGTCGCGGAGTGGGACGGGCCGCCTGCCTGTCAACCGGAGCGGCCGCCCTTGGAGCTTGGCCCACCTTCCCCACCACCTCGCGGACGTAGTCCTCGATCCCCTTGATGAAAGGACCGAGCTCCGCCCGGCCGCGCTCGATGCGCTTGAGATAGGCTTCCCACTGCCCCGTCATCGCCGGGCTTTTCACTTCGGGGTGCACCACCTCAATGAGATTGATCCCCTTCTGCGTGGCCTCAAGCGTCTTCCCCGCCCGCACGATGTACCCACGCTTGACCAGCACCTCGATGATCGCGGCGCGTGTGGCCGGCGTGCCCAGCCCGGTCTCCTTCATCGCGTCCGACAGCTCTTTCTCATCGAGCGTCTTGCCCGCGGTCTCCATGGCTGTGAGCAGCGTGGCGTCGGTGAAGCGCTTCGGCGGCCGCGTTCTCTTCTTCAGCGCCTCGACATCGACGACCTCCTGCGGCTGTCCCTGCGCCAGATTCGGCGGCAGGCTCTGCTCTTCCGCGCCCTGCTTGGGCTTCCGCGCGATCTGGAGATCGAGAGCCTTCCACCCCACCTGCTCGACCGCGGTCCCCGAGGTCCGGTACCGGTCGGTTGCATCCGCGTTGGCGATGGCCGTGATGACCGTGGTGACCATCCACACATGGTCGTCATGCCAGGCGCTGAGCAGGCGGCGGCAGATCAAGTCGTAGATGCGGCGCTCATCGGCCGGCAGGTTGGCCTTGTCAACTGAGGTCACCGTTGGGATGATGGCATGGTGATCGGTCACTTTGGAGTCATCGACGAAGCGCCGTCCCAGCGGCCGCTCGCCAGTCCCTGGCGCCAGGTGCTCGCCATACGGCGCCTCAATCGCCGCCACCACCCGCGGCAGCGTGTGCGCCACCTCCGTCGAGAGATGCCGGCTATCCGTGCGCGGATAGCTGATGAGTTTGTGGCGCTCGTAGAGCGCCTGCGCCACGTCCAGGGTCTTCTGCGCGCTAAAGCCGAACAGCCGGTTCGCATGGCGCTGCAGCTCGGTGAGGTCGTAGAGCGGCGGCGGCGCCGCCCGCTGCCTTTCACCCTTAATCGATTCGATGGCGGCGCGCCCGGTGCGTGCCCGGCTGACAACGCGCTCGGCCTCCGCGCCGTCGGCGGCGAGCCGCGTCGCATTCTCCCCCTCGCCGCGGAACCAGGTGCCTTGATAAGTGGCGTCGGCGCCGGGGCTGAACGTCGCCACCACCTCGATATAATCCTCGGGCACAAAACTGCGGATCGCCAGCTCGCGCTCTACCAGCATGGCCAGCGTCGGCGTCTGGACGCGCCCGACCGATAGCTCCTCGCGGTACTGGATCGAGTAGGCGCGCGAGAGGTTCATGCCCACAAGCCAGTCGGCGCGGCTGCGTCCGCGGGCGGCCTCACCAAGCGCGTCGTAGTCGCTGCCCGGCCGCAGCGCGGCGAAGCCCTTGCGGATCGCCTCCGGCGTCAGCGACGAGATCCAGAGCCGGCTGAACGGCTTCTCGCACGCGGCCGCCTCGTAGATGTAGCGGAAGATCAGCTCGCCCTCGCGGCCGGCGTCGGTGGCGCACACTACGCTCGCGATCTTCGGCGAAGTGAGCAGCCTGCGCACCACCTCGAACTGGTCCTTCGTCTGCTCGTAGACTACCAGCGGCCAGCGGTCGGGCAGGATCGGCAGCAGGTCCCGCCGCCACTGCCGCCATTCCGGGTTGATCTCGTGCGGCTGCGCCAGCGCCACCAGGTGCCCCACCGCCCACGTGACTACGTACCCGTTGCCATGCAGATAGCCCTGGCCCTGCTTGCTCGCTCCCAGCACGCGCGCGATGTCCCGCGCGACCGAGGGTTTCTCGGCCACCACGGCCACGGCGCCTGTTTCCGAAGCGGGCATCCTGAGTTCTCAGTGTAGCCGCAGCTTCAGCTTCGCCGGTGGTGCGTGGTGCTCTTCACCATCAACATCACAGGAATCAGCGCCAGGAAAGTCACGCCCAGCAGCCAGAAGTTGTCGACAAAGGCCATCATCGCCGATTCCCGCTGTACCAGGCCGTAGAGCATTCCTTGCGCCTGATCCCGCGCCACCGAGGCCGCCGTGCCGTGGCCCATCGTCATCTGGCCCGCACGGCTCAGCATCTCGCGGTAGGCGAAATCGTAAGGGGTGAGGTGGCTCACCAGGATATTCTGGTGAAACTGTGCGCGCCGCGCCAGCATCGTGGTCACCATGGCGATGCCGCAACTGCCGCCGATGTTCCGCGCCAGGTTGATCATCCCGGTAGCGCGATTGACCCTCTCCTTCGGGATGTACGAGAAGGCGATGGTGTTGAGAGGCACGAACAGGAACGACAGCCCGGCGCTCTGCACGATCCGCGCTACCATCGCCGTGCGGAAATCGATCTGCGTGTTGAAGCCGGCCATCTGGAACAGACCCACGGCCGAGACCACCAGGCCGAAAATGACCAGCCAGCGCGCCTGCACTTTCGAGATCAGTTTGCCGACAATCGGCAGCAGCACGATGTTCGCCACCCCCGCGGGAGACAGCGCCAGCCCGCTCATCAGCGCCGTGTAGCCCAGCAGTGTCTGCAACAGGACGGGCAGCAGCATGGTGCTCCCGTAAAGGACGAATCCGAGCAGGAACATCGCCGAGGTTGCGATGAAGAAATTCCGGTCGCGCAGCAGCTTGATACTCACCACCGGATCGCTGTCCCGCCACTCCCAGATGACGGCCCCTACGAGGGCGGCGGCGGCGATCAACGCCGAGACCACGATCAGGTGCGAGGCGAACCAGTCCTCCCGCTGGCCCTTGTCCAGCATGACCTCGAGAAAGCCGAGCCCGACCGTAATCAGACCCAGGCCGATGTAGTCGATCCGCAGATTGCGCAGGTTCTTGCGCTCCAGGTAGGGCGGATCGTGGAGCAGCATGCCACTAAGCATGAGCGACAGCAATCCGACCGGGATGTTGATCAGGAAGATCCAGCGCCAACTATAGTTGTCGGTGAGCCAGCCGCCCAGCGTCGGTCCGATAATCGGGGCGGTGACGACGCCCATCCCGTACACGGCCATCGCCATGCCCTGCTTGTGCCTGGGGAAACTCTCCACCAGGATGGCCTGCGAGATGGGCTGCATCGCGCCGCCGCCGATCCCCTGCAGCGTGCGGAACACCACCAGCAGGCCCAGGCTCGGCGCGAATCCGCACAGAAAGGAGCTGACCGTGAACAGCCCCACGCAGATCATGTAGAAACGCTTGCGGCCGAACAACGTCGAGAACCAGCCCGCCAGCGGCAGCACGATTGCGTTCGAAACCAGGTAGGAGGTGAGGACCCAGGTGCTCTCGTCAACCGTCGATCCGAGGTTGCCGGCAATGTGAGGCAGCGCCACGTTGGCAACGCTGGTGTCGAGCACCTCCATGAAGGTGGCCAGCATCACCGTGAGGGCGATGGCCCAGGGATTGATTTCGCGAGCCGCTGCTCCGGCGCTCATCTCGGGTTCGAGATATCGGGATACCGCAATCCCGCACCGATGTCAACCTGGTAACGCCTTAACCCTAAGGCGCGAAGTACCCATTGATATCCAGGATGACGTGCGTCGGATTCGTCACGTAAACGCTGATCGCTCCGCCCGTGCCCGCAGGCACGATCGCCGCGTTCGCCGTCACGTTTCCATCCAGCGCGTTCAACGTGGATACGAACGGCTGCGCGGATCCCGTCGGCCACGCCGTCAGGAATGACAGCGGGCCTCCCGGCACCACGGTGATATTGAGCGAATACGCCGCAGCCGCCGGCGGCACGTAGCAGCCGCTGGCCGGCACCGAAAAGGACTGTGTCGTGCCGGCTGCGAGGATCGGGCCGCCGCGCGTGTCCGCAACCCGGCAGGGCGCCACGGGATAGAACGTCAGCGCGCCGGTGCTCCCCGGCGGCGCAAAGTATCCGTTCGCGTCCAGGATCACGTCCGCCGGATCCGTGACGAACACCGACACCGACCCATTGCTGCCCGCCGGTACGATGGCCGCGTTCGCCACCACCGTGCCGGTCCAGGAATTCAGCGTCGAGACGAACGGCTGCGCCTGCCCGGTCGCCCAAGCCGTGAGATAGCCGAGGAAGTCCCTGGCCGGGTCGGGCACCGCGGTGACATTCAGCGAGTAGGCGCTGGCGGTCGAAGGAATCGCGCAGGGGCCCGAAGGAATCGGGAAGTCGCGGCTCTGGCCGGCGAACATAGAGGGCCCGCCGAACAGTCCCGTTGCGCCGCGAGTGTCGGCAACGCGGCACGGCGTGATGGCGTAGAACGAAGCGCCGCCGCTGGCTGCAAAGTAGCCATTGATGTCCAGGATCACATCCGTCTGGCCGGCGGCGAAGACGCTCACCGCTCCGCTCAAACCCGCCGGAACGATGGCCGCGTTCGCCACCACGGCGCCGTCGTCCGAGTTCAACGTCGAGACGCCGGGCTGCGCCAGGCCCTCGGTCCACAGGGTCAGATACGGCAGCGGGCCTTGCGGCGCCGCGGTCACATTCAGCGAGTAGGCTAGCGCCGTGCTCGGAATGCCGCACGCGCTCTGCGGAATCGCGAACGAGCGCGTGGAGCCAGCCGCCAGCGTCGGACCGCCGAACGGTCCGGCCGGGTTCCGCGTGTCCGCCACGCGGCAGGGAGTCACGGGAACGAACTGCAAACCGTTCACCGTGAAGCCAGTCGTGAAGGACCACACCGGAGAGCTGGCCGTGCCCGCCGAATTCAGCGCGACGATCTGCCAGTAGTACGTAGTACCCGGACTCAACCCCACAGGAGCGTAGGCGGGCACCGTCGTGGCCGCCACCTGCGGAGGCGCGGGCGACGTGCCGAGAAACACCTCGTAAGAAGTGGCCCCGCTGTCGCTCCAACTCAGCGCCGGCGCGATGGACACAGCCCCCACTCCGTTGGCCGGAGAGATCAACACCGGCGCCGAAGGTGCGCCGAGGATAGCCGTCGCGTCGCTGGCGCTGGCCGCCGGCGAGCCACCGCCTGACACGGCGACTTGAATCCCTACCGACGAAGTCGCGCTCGCCGCGACACTCGCCGTAACGGCGATTGCCGGATAGCTCGAAGCGGCCCCCAGCGCATCGCTGCGCGTGCAGTTGCTGCCTGAGCAGGTCCAGCCCGCCCCAGACATCGAACCTACGGTCAGCCCGGCCGAGGGCGTGACGCTCACCGTCACCGTGCCGCTGCTCGCCCCGGCTCCAGTAGCGTTGCTCACCAGCACCGAGTAAGTGGCGTTGGTTTGGCCCGGCTGGAAAAAGCCCGAGTGCGTAGAGGTCACGCTCAACACCGCATGGGATCCCGCCGTGGTCAGCAGCCGGATCACGTTGTTGTTGGTGTCCGCGATGTAAACGTTGCCCGAGGAACTCACGACCAGGCCGGCTGGTCCATTGAGCTGGGCGCCGATGGCCGGGCCTCCATCCCCCGAATAGCCGGCGCCAGTGGCGTGGTTCCCGGCCAACGTGGTAATGGTGCCGCTGGAGCTCACCTCCCGGATGACGTTGTTTCCGCTGTCGCCGATGAAGATGTCGCCGGAAGAGTCCAGCGCTACCCCCCACGGCAGAAAGAGCTGGGCGCTAGTGGCCGCGGAGCCGTCGCCGGAGTAGCCGGCGGTGCCGTTTCCTGCCACGGTCGATATGTCTTTGGTAGCGACAGTTACTTTGCGGATGGCGTGATTGTAGTAGTCCGCGATGTAGAGGTTGCCGGACGAATCCACGGCCACGCTGGCCGGGCTGTTGAGCAGGGCGCTGGTGGCCGCGCTTCCATCGCCGAAATACCCGGCGTTGTAGGCGCCGGCTACCGTCAAGATGATGCTCGAAGACACTTCGCGGACCACGTTGTTACCAAGGTCCACGATGAACAGATTCCCCGACGAATCGAGCGCCAGGCCGCACGGCGAACTGAGCTGGGCCAGGCCAGGAGCTGCTCCATCGCCCGAGAAGCCAGGCGCACCCGTGCCCGCGAACGTTGCGATCTTGCCGTCCGTCGTCACCTCGCGCACTCGCTGGTTGCCGGTGTCCGCTATGTAGACATCGCCCGAAGAATCCACCGCAAGGCCGCGAGGCCCGTTGAGCTGGGCTGCCGTCGCCAGCCCTCCATCGCCCGAGTAACCGCGGACGCCGGTGCCCGCCACCGTCGTAATCGTGCCGGCCGGCGTCACTTTGCGCACCGTGTTGCCGAAGGTGTCCGCGATGTAGAGGTTGCCGGACGAATCCACCGCGACTGCCTTCGGCTGCACGAGTTGAGAACTTGTGGCCGGGCCGCCATCGCCGCGGTTGTCATTCGTGCCGCTGCCGGCCAACGTGGAGATCGTGCCATCGGGCCCGATCCTGCGGACCCGGTAATTGAAATAGTCCGCGATAAACACGTCACCGGCGGAGTCCGTCGCCAGGCCCGCGGGGGCCCAGAGTTCTGCGGCCGCAGCCGGACCGCCGTCGCCCGCAAAGCCTTGCTTGCCGTTGCCGGCGAATGTCGAAATGGCGCCGTTCACCCCCACCTTCCGGATCGCGTTGTTGCCGGTGTCGGAAATGTAGAGGTTCCCGGCCGGGTCGAGCGCCACGCTCGAAGGCGCATTCAGCCGGGCCTTCGTGGCCGGCCCTCCGTCGCCATCGTAGCCGGACGATCCGCCGACGCCGGCCACGGTCATGATGCTGCCGATTGAGAACCAGTTGTTCGTGATGGGCACCACGCGGATCACGCTGTTGCCGGAGTCTGCAATGTAGAGCCGACCCCCGGAATCGACTGCGATGCCGGCTGGGTTGTTGAGCCGGGCGCTGACCGCCGGGCCTCCGTCGCCGGAGAAGCCGCACGTCCCGTTTCCGGCCACGGTCGTGATGACACCCCCGGCCGTCACTTCGCGGATTACGCAGTTCTTGGTGTCGCTAATGTAGAGATTGCCGGCGAGGTCGATCGCCACGCCTTCAGGGGAGTTGAGCTGCGTCGTCGTCGCCGGGCCTCCGGCTACGGTCACGATCACGCC
>Ga0265316_10005084_pt1 | contig 12899 bp, 11 predicted proteins | sample 4522metaG_FD_202092 | JGI IMG/M metagenome (GOLD analysis project Ga0265316, IMG submission 202092) | Rhizosphere microbial communities from Carex aquatilis grown in University of Washington, Seatle, WA, United States - 4-5-22 metaG | ecosystem: Host-associated > Plants > Roots > Rhizosphere >... | reverse complement strand
AGTGCTCGATGCTGATCGACAAGATCTGAGCGCCATGGATGGCGCGTCACGCTACTGACCGAGCGAAGCTCGGGCACGTCATGGATGACGCAGGGCGCGCCGGCTCGCCGATCATCGCGGTAGATTTGAGCGGGGGGCCTGTCGGCTGCGAGTGGACCTCCTTCCGGTCCTCGGCAACGCTCGCCTTTGGCTCGCTCGCCTGCGGAGTCAGTCGGCCCACTCTCCGCCGACACCCCCGCCGTATTGCGATCGCTATGATCGACGAGCCGTCGGGCTCTCCGCGAGTAGTCCTCGGACAGCATCGGGTTCTTTCCCTTTCACCTCGTTTGTTTTCTACTGGCCTGCGGTGTCTCCGCTTCGATCCCTCGCGCGAAGAGTTTCCGCTGCGAGGCGGTCGGGCGCGTTAGCGCCCACAACAATCCATTCCTCTACACCAACGGCGCCTTGGCGCCGTATCCCTCGCGCGGCATGGAAGTTGCGCCGAGCGGGATTGGGGACTGTCCCTATCCCTGCTTGTGCCTGAGGGCTATGCGCGCCAGGGAGCGGTCCTCGCGGCCGATGTGGCGCTTGATCCATCCTTCCGTGAAGGCCAGGAGCTCGCTCAGGCGGGCCGGATTGCCGGAGTGGAGCCGATCCTCGAAGTCAGATACGCGGGCCATGAAGCTACGGTGAGTCTCCGCGTGCCGCGCGTAGTCCGGGAGGTTGAAGCGGGCGAAGTAGGCTTCCTCGTCCGCGAAGTGCGTGGCGGCGTAGGCGAAGAGCTCGGCTACGGCCTTGGCGGCATCTTCCGTAGGCCTCCCGTCCTTGAGCGCTTCGAAAAGCCTGTTCGCGAGATCGACGAGGGAACGGTGCTGTCGGTCTATCTCCGGGAGGCCGAGCTCCAGCGCGCTCGTCCATTCGATATGGGGCATGCGGTAAGTATAGGTGAAAAGGGGTCCCGCTGCCCGGTCCTTCAGCCCGTCGCATGCTCCCCCGGTGGCTCGAGCTGCGAGACGATAGTGCCGGCGAGCATGAGGACGCCGCCGACCGCGAGCCGCGAGGTGAGGGGCTCTCCCATGAGGATGATGCCGCCTATGGCGGCGAAAAGGGACTCGAGGGAGAGGATGATGGAAGCGTGGGCCGGGTGGGCGGTCTTCTGGGCGTAGATCTGCATGGTGAAAGCGATGCCCGTGGACATGATGCCGCCGTAGAGAATGGGGATCGCGGCGGCGAGGGTGCCCGCGAAGGGCTCAGGCTCGAAGGCGAGGGCCCCGCCCAGGCTCAGGACGGAGCAGACGAGGTATTGGCCGACCGCCAGCTCGAGGCCGTCCATCTTGCCGCCGAAGCGGCCGATGACGAGGATGTGCAGGGTCCAGAAGATCGCTCCGGCGAGCTCGAGGGCGTCGCCCTTTGCGATCGAGAAGCCCGAGCCGATGCAGAGGGCGTACAGGCCGGCGAGGGCCAGTATCGCGCCCGTCCAGATGCGGATTCCCGAGCGCTTGCCGAAGGCGATGCCGACGATGGGCACGAGGACCACGTAGAGCGCCGTGATGAAGCCGGCATTTCCGGCGGTCGTGGTGACGAGGCCGGCCTGCTGCAAGCTCGTGCCGCAGAAGAGGACTGCGCCCGCCGCCCCCATGTAGGCGAGCTTCCGCCCGATGCTCGGCCGCGGGGCGCCGGAGGGGCCGGCGCCGCGGCGCCTCGAGAAGACGAGGAGGGGCAAGACCGACAAAGCGCCGACGGCGAAGCGAACGGCGTTGAAACCGAAGGGGCCGATGCTCTCCATGCCGCTCCGCTGGGCCGAGAAAGCGCTGCCCCAGATGGCCGCGGTGAGGAGCAGCAGGCCGTCGGCTTTAAGGGCGCTCTTGGAAATTCGCATGAGGGGGGAAGCCTATACGCCGGAAGCCCGCAAACGCAAGCCCCGCCGCCATCCTAGGCCGAATACGCGCCTTTTTAGGCCGGGGAGAACGACGGGACGGTACAGATGGGACGCGTTTACGCCGATAAATAAGCGATGCTGGACAAGTTAGGCCGCGCCACTCTGAAGCGTTTCGACGAATTCCTCTACGCCATGGGCTTTTTCGCCCAAGTGGTCAGGGAATCGGCCCTGTTGTTCCGCCGGCGGCAAGTGGGCTTTCACGTCCTCGTGATGCAGATCCTCTTCACCGGCATAGAAGCCCTCGGCATAACCGCGGCGATGGCCCTTTCCCTCGGGGCGGCCATCAACATGATCGGCTCCTCCCTCCTCTCCGAGTTCGGACAGGGAAAGCTCATGTATACGATCCTCATCGTCGTGATCACGAAGGAGCTGGGGCCCCTCCTCACGGCCTTCATCGTCATCGCGCGCTCGGGTACGGCCATCGCGACGGAGCTCGGCGGAATGGCCGTTGGGCACGAGCTCGAGGCCTATGTGGCCGTGGGGATCAACCCCATCTCCTACCTCGCGGCCCCGCGCTTCCTCGGCGTCGTGACTTCGATCGTCGTCCTCGACCTGTACTTCAACATTTTCGGCCTCCTCGGTTCCTTCGTCGTCGTGCAGATCCTGCGCCCCATCAGCTTCAATGAATACTTCCGCAATCTTCTCGCCGCCCTCAAGCCCGGCGACCTGCTCTCGGGCGTTTTTAAAAGCTTCGTCTTCGGCGTGATCATCTCCGTCGTCTCGCTGTACCGCGGCTTCGCGGTGGAGCGCTCGGTCACGGAAGTGCCCGTCGCGGGCATCAAGGCCGTCGGAGCTAGCTTCATGCTCTGCGTCTTCGCCGACGTCATCCTGACCGCGATCCAGTACGCGGGGTAAGCCGTGGCCGAAATACCCGAAATCGAACTGCGCGGCATACGCGTTCATCGAGGCGACTACGAAGTGCTCAAAGGGATCGATCTGTCGCTGTCGCGCGGCGAGACTCTTTTCGTCATGGGCAACGCCGGCTCCGGCAAGTCGGTCCTCGTAAAGACGGCGGCGGGCATCGCGCTGCCGACCGAGGGCGAGGTCCTGTACAAAGGCAAGTCCCTCGCACGGATGAGCGAGCGGGAAGAAGCCGCCTTCAGGAAGGCCTCCGGCTTCGTGTTCCAGGAGGCGGCGCTGTGGGCGAACCAGAATCTCTACGACAATCTCGCCCTGCCGGCCCGGCTTCATAGGCCCGATTGGGGCAAGGCGGAGCTCGATCGGGCGGTCCGGGGCGCGGCCGAGATCGCGGGCTACGACCAGGACCTCTACGTGAGGCCCGTCGAGCTCTCGACGGGGGAGCGCAAGCTCATCGGCCTCGCCCGCGCCCTCGTTCTCGACCCGGAGCTTCTCTTCATGGACGATCCGACCTCGGAGCTGGACGAGAGCTCGGCCGCGAGGATCCTCGACATAGTCGAGGCGGTGAAGGAACGGGGGCATAGCGTCCTGGTGACGAGCGGGGTATCGGAATTCGCGTCCCGCTGCGCGGACAGGATCGCCGTGCTCCTGGGCGGGAAGCTCGCCGCGGTCGGCAGCTACGACGAGGCGGCGGCCTGGACCGATCCGGGCGTGCGCTCGGTCACCGGCAGGCTCAAGGCCAGGGTCCGGATCGAGAAGCCGGCCTGGGAGGACAGCCTCGCGGGCGCCTGGGCTTCCGCCGTCGCGGAGAACTTCGCGCCGGAGGATACGGAGGCCGCGCCTTGGAAGAAGGCTCAAGATAGCAATCGTCCGGGCGAGACCCTCGGCGATATCATCAACGACGTAACGGATGTCGATTCGGAGCCCGAAAGCGGGAAGAAGGACGGATCATGAGGTTCAGGATTAAGTACGCCGATAAAATCGTCGGACTGTTCGTCATCGTCGCCGCTGTTTTCCTCGCGGCCGGGATCGTCTTGTTGGGAGCGAACCAGCGCTGGTTCGCCAAGGACATCCACTTCAAGACGCGCTTCTCCTCGGCGGCCGGCGCCTCGCCCGGCACGGCGATCATGATGCGCGGCTTCCAGGTGGGGAAGATGACGAAGGTGAAGCTCAACGCCGCGAACGAAGTCGACGCCGAATTCGTGATCTACGACAGCTATTATCCCAAGGTGAAGGAATACTCGATCCTGGAGCTCGTCACGTCTCCGGTCGGCCTCGGTTCACAGCTGCTCTTCCAGCCCGGCAAGGGCGACAGCCTCGCGGAGCCGGGAAGCTTCATCCCCCTCGCCGACACGGAAGAGGGCAAGGACCTGATCGACAGGGGGCTCGTCGATATCCCCGTCAAGGACGACACGATCACGCGGCTCATAGCCGGCATAAATCCCCTCATTGAGAACGTCAACAAGACGGTAGTGACGGTCAATCGGACATTGACCGAGGTGAACAGGGCCCTCGCCGGCGAGAGCACGGGCCCCCTCGGCTCGATAGTGACCGACGCCTCCGGCACGGTCTCCAATATCCAGGTGATGACGAAGAACCTGAGCTCCCAGACCAAGACCCTCCTCGATTCAGTCAACGCGATATCCAAGAACCTCGAGGCCACTACCGAGTCGATCCGCGACCCGACCGGCCTGGTGCCCAAGCTCCTCGACGCCAAGGGCTCCCTCAAGACCCTCCTCGACGACAAGAACGAGCTCTACAACAGCATCAACGGGGGCCTCGTCGAGATGCAGAAGACGCTGAAGAACGTCCAGGAGATCACGAGCTCCCTGAGCGACGAGATGCCTTCCATAGCCGTGACCCTCGACGAGAGCAGGGCCGCGATCAAGCAGGCCGAGGACGTGATGATAGGGCTCAAGAACAATCCCCTCTTGCGGGGCGGCATACCCGCCCGCGTCGAGCGGCAGCCGAAGAGCCAGAGCCTCCGGGAGGGGCAATTCTGATGAAGCGCGCGCAACGATCGATTGCGGCCCGCCGTTCGGCGGCGGCCGGCCTCTGGGCTGCTGCTGCGCTGGCCTTCGCCTCCATTTCCTGTTCCTCGGCCCCCAAGGCGCCCGACGCGGCCTTCGAGGTGAAGAACAAGGCCGCCGAGCTCGCCAAGCTGGGCGACGGCTATATGGCCAAGGCGCTGTACGCCAAGGCCCTGAAATACTACGGGGATTCGCTCTCGGCGAGCCAGGGAGTCGACGATCTCGAAGGCGTTTCGGCCGCCCGCGTCTCGATGGGTCGCGCCTACCTCGCTTCGGGAGATTCGCTCTCCGCGGAGAAGGAGTATGGGAACGCCCTCGATTACGCGCGCATGTCGGGCTCCGGGACGGCGCAATCGGCCGCCAAGGCCGGCATGGGCGAGATCGCCTTCGCCAAGGGGGACAAGGACGGCGCCCTCGCCCTCTTCGAGGAGGCGGCCGCCCTCGCGACTGCGGCGAAGGTCAAGGACGACAATGAGCTCGCCATAGCCCTGCACGATCGGGGCGTGGCGAAAGCCGCCCTCGCTCGCCAGGCCGAGGCATTGGCCGACTTTTCCAGGGCCGAGGGGATGAACCTCAAGGCGAAGCGCTGGACCGAGGTCGGGACAAACCGCTACGCCATCGCCTCGACCCTCGCAGCGATCGGCAAGACCGCTGATGCCCTCGCTGCCGCGCTCGGCGCCCTCGACGCGGACAAGCGCGGCGAGAACGGGCGGGCGATACCCCTCGACTTGGCGGCGGCCGCGAGCCTCTGTGCCAAGCTCGGGAAGGATGCCGACGCCTGGGACTATTGGGTCCGCTCCTTCGACTCCGCCCTCGCCGAGGACGACGCGGTCACGGTGCGGAAGGCCCTCGTCGCCCTGGTCGACCTGGCCCAAAAGGCCGGCAAGGAAGCCGAGAAAGCGCGTTATGCGGCGCTGCTCGCCCAGCTCGACGCCGCGCCTCCGGCGGCGCAAGAGGCGCCGCTGACGGCGCCCCCGGCCAAGGCGTCTCCGGCCAAGCCTTGATCCTCGGCCGCTGGCCGAGCCTTACGGGAAGTCTCAGCCGCCCTTCTCCGGATCGTCCGGGGAAGTCATGATCGCGATGATCTCCTCGTCGGTTTTCTTCATCCCGACGCGGCCCATCCTGCAAACGCTCTCGATCGTCCTCTCCACGTCGCTTTTTACGAGGCCTTCGCCAGGCGCGAAGACCTTGCCCGAGGCGGAGAGGTCGTGGGCCAGGATCGCCGCGTCGACGGCCTGGAAGATCTTGGCCGCGCAGGAGGGCTTGGCGCCGTCGCAGACCATGCCTCCGATCGTGGCGATCGTGTTGACGATGGTGGCCGAGACTTCCCTATAGCCGCCTCCGCAGAGATAGCTGATCGCGGCGCCGCTTCCGGCGGCGGCGCTCACCGCTCCGCAATAGGCCGAGAGCCTGCCGATCTTGCGCTTCTGGTGGATCGAGACCAGGTTGCTCACCGCGAGGGCGCGATAGAGCTTCTCTTCGGGCAAGAGCATCCCTCGCGCGTACTCGATGACCGGGATAGACGCCGTTATGCCCTGGTTGCCGCTCCCGGAATTGATGACGACCGGCAGGGCGCAACCGCTCATCCTGGCGTCGCCGCCCGCCGCCGCCCGCGCGCTCGCCCTGGTCCGCAGGTCGTCGCCCCGGTTCTTGAGGGCGGTGGCGCCGACGTCGACGCCGTAATGGTGGGTGAGGCCTTCGTCGGATATGGCGCAGTTGAGCCTGATCTGCTCCGCCATGATGGGCTCGATCGCGTCCAGTTCCACTCCGTCGGCGAACTCGAGGATGCCCCGCACGGTGAGCTCGTCGCGCTCGGAATGCTCGATCTCGGATTTTTCGGAGGACTCGTCCGCGTCGTAGACGCATAGGCCGTTCTTGTACAAGGCGCTGACGCGCGCATGCGAACCGCTGATGCGCGCCTCGGCGCTCTCCTCTCCTCCGTAGAGCTTGACGGCGATATACAGCGAGTCGACACCCTCGGCAAGGCGCGCGACGCAAATGCCCTTCTCGAGCAGCTTCCTCACTTCAGGAAGAGCCGCGGGCTTCAATGCCTCCAGCACTTCGAGGCCGCGCGACGCGTCTCCGCCGACGATGCCCGCGAGGGCCGCCGCCTCGATGCCCTTGAGGCCGCCTGAGTTCGGGACTACAACTCCCTTGACGTTCTTGACGATGTTGCCGCTGCAGGATATCTCGACCCTGTCGGGCATCTGCCCGAGCGTCTCGCGAGCCTTGGCGGCGGCGAGGGCGACCGCTATCGGTTCCGTGCAACCGAGCGCCGGCACGAGCTCGGCGCGTAGTATGGCGAGGTATTCCTTGCGCCGTTCAGCGTCCAACATAGTCCGGCGATGATAGCCGAGGAGCCTTTCGCGAGTACAGCGGGTCCGGCCGCGCGGCCGCCGCCTGCGCCGCCTTCAATTAGGCTCCCGCGTCCAGGTCAAGTCGTAGGGGACCTTGTCCCGCTCCGGGGCGTAGAGCCTCGGATTCGCGGCGTTCAACCTGATGAAATCCAAGAGCTGGGCAGAGCTCGATACGCCCGCGCCGTGGAAGAGGCCCTCGTCGACCAGCCTCATGAGGAGCTTGGAGCCTTCGATCCGATAGCGGAGCAGGTACCAGCCCATAGAACCCGAGTCCAATTCCCGTACGTTCAGGAAGCGCTCCCCCTCGACCTCGGTAGTGAAGGCGCGGATAGCCTCCGTTTCCCCGGGCTGGTCCCCCCGCGCGAAGCCGACGAGCTCGTGCTCATCGAAGGGGAAGAGGGTAAAGATCCCTTGCTCTTTGGGGTCCGGATTCTCGGCCTTCCATTTCCCGATGAGGGTCTGGTCGATGCGTGAAGCCTTGGGGTCGGAGAGGGGATAGTCGGAGACGAGGGGGCAGCCGGCGAGGAGGAGAATCGCCGAGGCGAGTATCGCCAGCTGCGAGGCGGCGCGTCCCTTGGGCTTCATGCTGGTAGTATCGTTCGGCGCGAGCCGGCGCGCTAGTAACGCAACACGCATGAAGGCCGCTTGGAAGAGGAAGGGGGGAAGCGAAGAAGACCATATGAATCGCGATTTGCTCGATGCGATTCATATGGCTTCGGAGCGAGGGGGGATAGCGTGATCGGCGGCAGATGAAAATCCGACTGCCGCCCGCGTGTCAGTTTGTATTGAGGCGAATCGTTTCGACCATTAGGCAGGGGTGTCGACGGAGAGGGGCCCTTCGCAGTCGACAGGCCCCCTGCATTGAGGGCGAAACGATTCGTTATTTGATCTGCTGTACGCGGGCTGCGGTGGGATGAAGTATCCCCCCTTCGATCAGCTAGGCCCTATCGTGGTCCCCTCGAAGCTCTCTCCCTCGAGGATGCGGCGGAGGTTGTCGAGGTCGCGGCCGGCGGCGCAGATCACCGTGATCCCCATCGCGGCGGCCTTGCGCGTAGCGACGGGATCGAAGGGGCTGTTCTTGCCGGGGCTCCACTCGTCGCCGACTATGGCGCGGAAGTCCGCCCAGGAGATCGCATCGATGGGCTTGGCGTCGGGATTCGTACGCGGATCGTCGGTGTAGACCTTGGCGATATTGGAGAGGTTGAGGATGCGCGTCGCGCCGAAGCGCTCGGCGAGGAGGACCGCGTCGTAATCGGTGGAGAAGCCGGGCTTCCATCCCGACGCCACGAGGACGCGTCCCATGAATATCGAGAGGGAGGTCGGGTCCGTGACGACGTCCTGCGGACTGAGCTCGGCGAGGAGGGCTTTGACGAGCTGGGCGTTGAGGCGGGTGGCCATGACGCCGATCCAGTCCTGGGCGTCGTGGTTGTCGGGCGCCCCACCCGATTCGCGATAGGCGCGCTGCCAGGCCCGGGCCGGACCGCCGCCGCCCACGACCAGTATGAGCCTGCGCTCGGGGTCGACGGCGAGATGCTCCCGCACGAGGGCCATGAAGGACTGAAGGAAGGCGGGATCGGGGCCTTCGGGCGCGACGATGGAACCGCCGAGGGAAAGTACAGTCATCATGCGGAAATGATAGGCGAGGAAGGGCGTTTTCGTAAAGCGCGTTATGCGCGGCGCGCCAAGCCGCCAAGGATTTACGGCTTGGCGATGGACCAGTGCTCGGCGGTGAGGAAGGGATTGTCCGACGCTATGACGAAGCCTCGGAGGCCTCGATAGAAGATGTCCTTCTCGATCGTGAAGAGGGGGACATAAGGAGCCAGGTCCGAGACTTGGTCGTGCAGCGCGAGGGTGTCGCGCAGCCAGGCGGTGACTTCGACCGCCGATTCCCTGCTCGCGAGGAGTTTGTCCAGGGCGGGGCTCGAAACACCGGTCTCGTTCTCGGGAGAGCCGCTCCTGTAGAGGGAGGATATTCCCGAGAACAGGTTGTCGTAGCCTTCGTGGAGTACGAGGGCCAAGTCGTACTCCCTCTTTGCCAGGCTGGCCCCGTACGCTTCGTCGGGGAGGGCCTCGCCGCGAGCGCGGATGCGCGAGCCGCCCAGCTGCTCCGCGAGGCCCGAGGCGAGGCGGACGCCGAAGTCTCCCCATGAGGAGGGCAGGATAATCTTGAGCTGCTCCGGATCCGGTATGCCCGCGGGTGCGGCGATGCCCGAGGATTGGGCCAGTCGGGCGGCCTTCCCGGGATTCCAAGGCAGCCGATCGGGGAAGCCTTGGCGGAAGTACTCGGGCAGGACCTTCGTGAGGAGGTCGTCGGGGAAGGGGCCGCGATTGATCTCTATGCCCGCCGCCCGATCGGTGATGCCCGGGATTAGGGCGCCCCTGTTGACGGCCAGGACTATCGCCTTGCGCGCGTCCTTGTCGGCGAGGAGGGTCGCGCGAGTGTTGATGGCCACGGCGTAGAACGCGTGCGGCATGTAGGATTGCACCATCACGTCGCCCGCGCGCTCCAGCTCGGTCCTGTCCAGGGGCCCGGTGTCGAAGATTACGTCGGCCTTTCTTTTGAGGAATGCCCGTATCCTCTCGCCGGTCCCCGGGATACGCTTCAGCACGATGCCCGACGAGGCGGGCGGGCCGCGCCATGAGGCGGCTTCCGCGGCGAAGTCGATTTCGTTCTTCCGGCGCGATTGGAAGCGGAAGGGCCCCGTCCCCACGGGCGCCGCCGCGAAGGACTTGCCCGCCGCCCCGCCGTGGTCCGAGGGCAGGGCGCTGCCGCGGAATTCGCGCGGGACGATCTTGAAGGCCAGGACGTACCATGCACGGAATTCGGCGATAGGCTCCCGAAAGCGCACGAGGACGCCGCGCGGGCCGTCGGGCTCCACCGAGGCGACGAGGCCGAGGAGATACTCGCGCCGGGGAGAGCGGTTGGCGGGATCGGCATAGGCCGCGAAGGACGAGGCGACGTCGCCCGAGTCCAGGGCGCGGCCGTCGTGCCACCTGGCCTCGCGAAGCGTTATGTGATAGAGCGCGCGATCGGATTGGTCCTGGTCGATCGATTCGGCGAGGCCGAGCACGGGACTCGCGGTCCCCGATTCGTTGGCCGCGACGTTGACCATGCCGTCGAAGAGGAGCTCGCAGGCATTCTCCTCGGCCGGGCTCGCGGCGCGTACGGGATCGAGGGCGGTGGGGATGTCCCCGGCGGCTACGACTATGCGCCTGGGGCTTCCGCGGCCGCAGCTCGGGAGGAGGATCGAAGCGCCGGCCGCCAGGCAGATCGCCAGGCCGACGGCGAGAGGCGGCGGAATCGCGCGGAAGCCGCGGCTCATCGCGTCCTCATCATGAAGGACTTGTAGACGACCGCGACGCCGCTGTAGAGCTCGGTGCGTCCCGGCCCGACTTCGAGGTGGAAGACTCCGTCGTTGAGACGGGCGCCGGCGTTGAGCACGGGCCAGGAATTCCCGACCCTGAACAGCGGATTGACGAGGTCGGAGGCGGGCCTCTTGCCGTCCGGGCCGAGGCCGGCGGCGTAGATCCTCACGGGCCTCGGGTCGCTCATCGTGATGACGAGGTCCTGCGCGACTCCCTTCGGGATGTCGGCTATGCCCCACCACCACTCGGGTCCCGCGGTGGTGTTGCCCGCGAAGGAGGCCGGCCGGCTTCGCTGGGGGTCGTCCGGCTCCGGGTTGAAGATGCCGATGATGATGGGCATGACGGGCTTTCCCCTGTCCTTGACTTTTTTGATAGCCGCCTCGATCCGGGCGAAACGGGCCGCGAGGCCTCGCGCCTGAGCGCGGAGGCGATCGACGGTGGCGGGATCGAGGAGGTCGGGATACTTGGAAACGGTCGTCTCGAAATCGGAAATGCCTCCCGAAATCATCGACGCGGTCTCGGCGGCGAAGGCGAGGAGGGCTTTATCGTCTATTTTCTCGGAGGAGGATGGCGCGCGGGCGAAGACCTCGCCCATGCGATTCGGGAAGGAGAGGAGGGATTCCTTGAGCAGCGCCCTACGGAGACTCTCAGCGCCCTGAGCCTTCGTCTCGGCCTTTGCGGCCCTCTCGGCCGCTTCCGGCATCCACTCCGAGGCCGCCAGGAACATCCTATGGGCCGAGGTGAAGCCCTCGGCCGCCTCCGCGGCGAGTGCGGCTCCCTCTTTGCCCTTGCTCGAGCGGGCCGACGCGTAGTGCTGATCGGCCGTCTTTTCAGTCCGGGCGGCGAGCGCCGTCAGGGCTTTCCCCGCCTCGCTTCCGAGCTTCGCGAGCCGGGGGCGGACTTCGCGGGGATCGGCCGACTCGACGCTCGCGGGCGCCGGGGGGAGTTCCCCCGAGTCCTTGATGACTGCGGCCGCGGCCTCCGGTTTGGACTCGGTCAGGGCTTTCTCCGCGTTCGTGATGGCGGCGTCGACGCCGGCGTAGGCCTTGGCGAAGGACAGGTAGGCGTCTCGCTTGGCGGGAGTGGGAATGTCGGCCCAGGTAGTCTCGGCTTCGCTTATCTTGCCCTCGGAAAAAAGGGCAGCTCCCGCCTTGATTATGTCTTCCTCGCTGCGCGGCGGCGGGGCCTTAGGCGTAACGCAGGAAACGGCGCCCGCTAAGGAAGCGGCGACGGCTATCGCGATCAGGGAGGGGTGCTTGGTCATTTTTCTTATGGTCGATACTAGGTCGAGCCGTCCGCCTTGTCAACGTCGATCGCCGGTGGCGAGCTTGATGGCGTACATGGCCGAATCGGCCGCTTTTAGCACGGTATCGCCGTCGTTGCCGTCGTCGGGGAAGACGGCGATGCCCACGCTCGCTCCGACGGTGACTTTCGCCCCCGAGGGAATCAGGGCCGGCTCGGACAGCGAGGAGCGGATCTTGTCAGCCACCGCGGCCGCGTCTTCCGGCTTCGAGATATTCTCGAGGAGCACGGTGAATTCGTCGCCGCCCATGCGGCCCGCGGTGTCCGAATCGCGGATGGCCAGCCGCAGGCGCCTCGCGATCTCGAAGAGCAGGTAATCGCCTGCGTCGTGGCCGAAGCCGTCGTTGACCGCCTTGAAGCCGTCCAGGTCGATGAAGAGTAGGGCGAAGCGACGCTCTTCGCGTCGAGCCCGGGCCACGGCGCCCTCGAGCCTGTCGAAGAACAGGGCGCGATTGGGCAGGGCGGTCAGCGGGTCGTAGTGCGCGAGGCGCTCGAGCCTTTCCTGGAGCCTGCGCCGCTCGGTGACGTCGCGCAGCACCGCCACGATGCCGACGGGCTTGTGCTCCGAGTCGGAGACGGGCGCGATGGTCACTTCCTCGACGATGCTCTCGCCGTCGGCGCGCACGGCGTTGATCTCGCCTCGCCAGCTCTCGCCCGCCGCCGCCGCGGCGAGGGCGGCGTCGGCGTCGGCTTCCTCCAACCCGAATATGGCGCGACGCGAGCCGAGGGCCTCGCGCTTGGGCATGCCCGAGATCCGCTCGAAGGAGGGGTTCACGTACTCGGCCTTGCCGTCGAGGCCGGCTATGACGATCGCGTCGGAGGCGGACTCTATGGCGACGAGCCGGGCGGCGAGCTCGGCGCTCCGCGCGAAGTTCTTGTTCATGAGGCGGATGAGGAGCACCATGAGGGAGATGATCACGGCGAGGGCCGCCGCGTACACTGCGAGGCGGTTGTACCAATCGCCCTCGACGGAGGCCCTCGCCTCGCCTATGGCGATGAAGAAGGGGAACTCCCCGCCCCGCGCGTAGTAGAAATACGGGCCCGTCTCGGACCTCATGGTTCCCGAGC
>Ga0265316_10005081_pt1 | contig 12904 bp, 11 predicted proteins | sample 4522metaG_FD_202092 | JGI IMG/M metagenome (GOLD analysis project Ga0265316, IMG submission 202092) | Rhizosphere microbial communities from Carex aquatilis grown in University of Washington, Seatle, WA, United States - 4-5-22 metaG | ecosystem: Host-associated > Plants > Roots > Rhizosphere >... | reverse complement strand
CGCGCCGCGACCTGCCGCCATCGAAGTATGCTTCGCCGAAACCGTTCGATTCAAAGCCGCACGAGTCGGCGCCTTACGAACCGGCGCCCGTGGATCCGAATTTCGAACCCATTATTCTGCCGGGCGAGTCGCTGGCAAAATATAAGAATCGCTCAGCCGCGCCGCCCTTTGAACCGTCACAGGCCGGGACAGTCGAAACTCCGCACGCACATCCGAACGTCGAATCCGCACGCGAGCAATTCGATACCCGGTTGCCGGATTCGCTGTACGCTACGCCTGCGTCCGCGGTTTCTCCCGATGAACGGCCCGCTGTCGTCGAGGCATCGGCTGCCGTGATTGAGGAAATCGTCGCCGTGCCGCAGTTTCAAGCGCCTCCAGTGACGCCCGAGCCGGTGGTCATGGCTTATCAGGAGCCCGAGGCCGCTGAGGCTGTCGCCGAAGCTGCGCTTGAATTGGAGTCGGCTGCGGAAGCGCATCCGAGCAACGGAGTGAGCCTTTCCGAAGAGCAAGTCGCCGCGTTAGCCGAACAGCTTGCCGAAGCCAAGCATGAGGAGGCGCAGGCCGAAGCCGAGGCGCGTTCTGAAGCGATGGAGTCTGCCGCGGAGCCATTTGTAGAAGCGGCGGAGTTGGAAGATTTGCAGGAGGCTCTGGATACCGAGCACGAGGGCGAACCTTCGGAATCGGAATCCGAATCGGAAGAAGATGCCGCCGAGGATGAGGCTGACGAAGCCGATGCTCTTGCCGATGAAATGCATGACGAAGCGATGGCTGCCGAAGGATCTCTTGAACACTCGGGAGAAGTTGCCGAGGGTCATGAGGGTGAGAACGTCGAGGGGCAGGAAGGGCAGCCGGTATCGGAATCGGTGCAGGCCGCCGGGAATCAGCAGCCAACCAGCGCTCGCATTTCCAACCAGCCGCGCGCCCGTTTTCAACGCCCCATGCGGCGCGGTGGGCGTCCGCAACGCGGCGGCGGCGGGCGTCGTGGCGGACGGCCGAACGATAACCGTCCGCATCAGCACACACAACACGGACACCCGAGACACGAAGCGCACAAGCGCCCCCAGCTGATTTCCGAAATGCTGAAGGCGGGCGAGGAAATTATCGTTCAGATTGCCAAGGAACCGCTCGGGAAGAAGGGCGCACGCATCACGAGCCACGTCGCATTGCCTGGCCGCTTCCTGGTTTACATGCCGACGGTCGATCACATTGGCGTGTCGCGCCGCATCGGCTCCGCCGAAGACCGTTCCCGCCTCCGGCGGGTCGTGACCGAAGCCAAGGGAACTTTTCCGGGCGGCTTCATTGTGCGCACGGCAGCCTCGGAAGCGAGCGACGATGAAATTCGCGCCGACGTGGAATTCCTCGGCCGAACGTGGGACACGATTCGCGCTACCTCCGAACAGCGCCGCGCGCCATCCATTCTGCATCGCGACCTGAACCTGGTGGAACGCATCCTGCGCGATTACCTGAGCGACGATTACGTGGCGATCTGGATCGACAACGAAGAGGAATTCACGAAGGTCGTCGAGTTTGTGGGACGCTTCCAGCCGAAGATGGTCCCGCGCGTGAAGCTGTACACGAAGGAAGCGCCGATCTTCGAGGAATTCGGGATCCAGCAGGAACTCGACAAAGCGCTGCGCCCGAAAGTGTGGCTCAAGTCGGGCGGCTACGTCGTGATCAACCACACCGAAGCCTTGGTCGCCATCGACGTCAACACCGGCAAGTACGTGGGCCGCGGCTCGACGCGCCTTGAAGACACCATCGTCAAGACGAACCTGGAAGCCGTGAAGGAAATCGTGCGGCAAATCCGCCTGCGCGATCTCGGCGGCATCATCGTGTGCGATTTCATCGACATGGAAGAGCGCCGCAATCGCGACAAGGTGATGGCCGCGCTCGATCAGGCTTTGTCCGCCGACCGCGCTCCGTCAAAGGCGCTGTCGTTCAACGAATTCGGCCTGGTGTGCATCACGCGCAAACGCACCAAGCAAGCGCTCGAACGTGTCCTGTGCCAGCCATGCCCGTACTGCACCGGCTCCGGCATGGTCAAATCCATTCCGACTATCTGCTACGAAATCCAGTCCGAAGCCCGCAAAATGTCCACCGACATGGACGCCCGGAGCCTAACGCTCCGCGTCAACCCCGAAATCGCCAAGGCCCTAAAGACGCGCGAATCCTCGCTGATCGATGAGCTCGAGCAGATTACGAAAAAGAGCATCATCATTCAGTCGGATCCTACGCTGCATTGGGAGCAGTACGATATTTATTAAATAGATTCTCGCAGACAAACTGCGAGACAAAAGGCTGTCATGGCGCTTGATATGGCTCTGGATGACATCACGGCTCGGTTACGCCAAAAACAGTTTCCTAACGAGCAGGCCTTATCTCAGGGGATAGTTCTCCGATTACTTCATGAGCCAGACTGGAATTCTTGGGTGCTCCGCCCTTCGAGGACGAAGGATTGGGCACCCGAAATTCAGAAACGAAAAGGCTAAAGTCTTCCTGCTGCAGGTAGGCCTGTTCTACTGATCCGAATCGTAGCGTTGTTCTTTCCACGGGTCGCCGCGCATGTGATAGCCGTTTTCTTCCCAGAAACCGGGGGTGTCTTGCGCGGTGAGTTCGAAACCGCGGACCCATTTCACGCTCTTCCACAGGTACAGGTGCGGGACGATGAGGCGCAACGGGTAGCCGTGCTCGGCAGACAACTCTTCTCCATCGTGTTTAAGCGCGAAAATCGTTTGCGGCTTCATCAGGTCTTCGAGGGGAAGATTCGTCGTGTATCCGTTTTCACCACGCACCACGGCGAAACGCGCGGCCGGCCCGCCTGCCGGCGAGGCGGGTTTCGGCGTAACGAGTTTCATCACTTCGGTGAACAGCACCCCCTCGAAACGGTTATCGAAGCGGCTCCAGCGCGTGACGCAGTGCATGTCGCATTGAATTTCGGTTTGCGGAAGGCGATTGAATTCATCCCAGGAGAGGCGAACCGGTTTTTCTACCAGGCCGTCGATCCGGAAGTCCCAGGTGCGGAGATCGACGCGCGGAACATTTCCGTATTGCAGCACGGGCCATTTAAGCGTGAGCGATTGGCCCGGCGGCAGGCGACCTTCGGAGCGGCGCTGCTGTTCGAGTTGTTTGCGTTCGCTGCTTTCGCCGAAGATCATAGCTGTAAGCTCGATCTGATTCTACCGCAGGGGTAATCTCACGGCTCGCAAAAAATAGCCGTCCTTCCGAGGCCGCTGCGGCAACCCGGAAGGATGTAGTTTTAATTATGCGCAAAAATATGAACCATCGTTTCGGGTATCGCGACGCGAGAACCCCGACAATTCCCGTGTGATATCATTCGGGAGAATAAAAACTGCGAACCTTCCCTACAGGGGGCACGGAAATTGTCCGCACGCGGCCTGAACGGAATCATGATTCGAGACCAGATTTACGCGGAGCTCAAGCAGGAAATCGCCGCGCTGAGCGCTGCGGGGATTCGTCCCGGACTTGCGGCCGTGCTGGCGGGTGAAAATCCCGCGTCGCAGATTTATGTGCGGAGCAAGATCGCGGCGTGCGAGCAACTTGGGCTGGGGAGCTGGATGGTTACGCCGTCCGCTGCCGTGACGACCGAAGAGATGCTGGCGATCGTGATGGAGCTGAATGCACGCGAAGTTGTGGATGGAATACTTGTGCAGCTTCCGCTCCCGGCGCAGGTGGACACGAAGCGCGTGCTGGAAGCGGTGGATCCGGCGAAGGATGTGGACGGGTTTCATCCGGTGAATCTTGGACGGCTGGTTTCCGGGCGGCCGGGGCTTGTGGCTTGCACACCCGCGGGGTGCATGGAAATTTTGCGGCGGAGCGGGGTCGCAGTGGACGGGGCCGACGCGGTGGTCGTGGGGCGTAGCGACATTGTGGGCAAGCCGATGGCGCTTCTGCTGATGCACGCGAATGCAACGGTGACGATTTGCCACTCGAAAACGCGCGATTTGCCGGGGGTCGTGCGGCGCGCCGATATTGTGGTTGCGGCGATTGGACGCGCAGCGATGATTGAGCCGGACTGGATTCGTCCGGGCGCGACAGTGATTGATGTGGGCATCAATCGGATTACCGACTCCGCGGAAGCGGAGCGCATTTTTAAATATTTTCCGGCGAAGCTTGAGCAGTTCCGCGAAAAAGGTTCCGTGCTGGTCGGCGATGTTCATCCCGGAGTCGCGGAAGTAGCCGGAGCGATGACTCCGGTGCCGGGCGGCGTCGGCCCGCTCACGATCGCCATGCTCATGAGCAATACGGTGAAGGCGGCCCGGCTGCGCCGGGGTGCGCACAGCGTCTCAAAAAACGCGCCGGGAGCGGCGGCGGCCAAACCCTGATGCTTCGCGTCGGCCTGACCGGAGGAATTGCCACCGGCAAGAGCACGGTGGCCGCGATGTTGCGCGAACTTGGTTGCCGCGTGTTGGAGGCGGACAAGATTGCACATGGAATGATCGAGCCGGGCGGCGCGGCCTATGACGAAGTGGTACGCGAATTCGGGCGCGGGATACTGGCAGCGGACGGCCGCGTGAATCGGGCGAAGCTTGCGGCCATTGTTTTCGCCGATGCGAAGCGCCTTGCACTGCTGAACTCGATTGTGCATCCGCCCGTTCTCGCTGAGCAGGATCGCGAGCTTGCCGCAATCGAAAGAGCTGAGCCGCACGCCATCGCCGTGGTAGAGGCCGCGCTGCTGATCGAAGCCGGGTACGACAAGAAGCTGGATTGCCTGGTGGTGACGTGGTGCACTCCGGCGCAACAGCTTGCGCGTTTGGTACAAAAAGGTTCTGGCCGAGGTTTGACGCTGGAGCAGGCGCGACAGCGCATTGCAGCGCAAATGCCCGTCGAGGAAAAAAGGCGGATGGCCGATGAAGAGATCGACTGCTCGGTGTCGATGGAACACACGCGGGAACAGGCGACTGCTCTCTTTGCAAAGCTGAAGAAAATGGAAGATGAAAAGTGTGACGGGCTTTAGATATTGCGGAATGAAAGACCCAGGAACTTTTTGTGCAGCCTGTTTAGCCAGTTCGTTTTTGCTTGTACCGGCATGGATCGCAAGTTCAAAAGGCGAACAGGCTGAAACCTGTTCCATTGGATGCGAAGCGGGAGGGAGTTTTTCATGAGCGAAGGAAAAGACAGCCGAGGCGTGCTGCGCCTGATGGCGCTGGGGCTGGTGCTCGTGCTGGGAGCGTACTGGGCGGGAAGCCGGTGGGGGGAGCGCCAGCCGGATCACGTTGAGGCCGTGCCGGCATCGTCCCCGGAACCAAAAACAGGCGAACTCCTGGGCGATGAAGCGATCTACGTAAAAATTTACAGTCAGTCCGCTCCGGCAGTGGCCAACATCGTGACTCGCACTCTGGAATACGACGTATTCATGGAGCCGGTGCCTGTGGAAGGGGCTGGATCGGGATTCGTGATCGATCCGCGCGGATATATTCTTACCAATTTTCACGTGGTGCAGGGGGCGCAGGCGATTTCGGTGACACTGGGGGACCGTTCGCATTACGACGCCAAATTTATTGGAGCGGACGAACGAAATGACATCGCGCTGGTAAAGATCGATCCAAAGGATCGAAAACTTCCAGCGCTGACGATGGGCGATTCCGATTCCCTGCAAGTGGGACAGCGCGTGCTGGCGATCGGGAACCCATTCGGATTTCAGAGTACGCTGACAACAGGAGTGGTAAGCGCGCTGGGAAGAACCGTGCAAACCGGACAGACGACGGTGATCGACGGCGCGATTCAGACCGATGCGGCGATCAATCAGGGCAACTCGGGGGGCCCCCTTCTGAATTCGCACGGTGAAGTGATTGGTATCAACTCGGCGATTTATACGCCGTCGGGAACAACGGCCGGAATCGGCTTCGCGATTCCGATTAGCACGGCGCGGCAGATTGCGCAGGATTTGATCAGCGAAGGACGCGTGCGGCGGGCCAGCATGGGCGTGGAAGCGCGGGTAGTGTCCCCGCCCGTCGCGGAGGCATTGAGATTACCGGTGCAGGAAGGACTGTTGATTGAACGCGTTATACCCGGAGGCCCGGCCGAGCGCGCGGGGCTGCATGGCGGTAGCCGCGAGGCCATCCTTGGCATGCGCAGAGTCTTGCTCGGCGGAGACGTGATCACCGCCATCGACGGGCGCCCGATCACAGGACAGATGGACATGAATCTCGCCCTGAACCATAAGCGGCCCGGCGACACGGTTAAAGTGGAGTTCTATCGTGGCGGGCAAAAGATGGAAGCGCAGGTAACGCTGACGGACGCTGGAAAATAATCGGGATTACGAATTCCAAAAAGCGCGCTCGCGGTTTCGCTCCGTCTCGCTGAGTGAAAACCAGCCCTCCCCTACATCTCGCACGTGCTCAAGTATTTTCTGCATCTCGCTGTGCTTTTTCTCGAGTCCTTCGCGATCGATATCCCGAGGTACTTCCAGCACGGGAGCGATCACCAGGATGGCTCGCGTGAACGGCTTGGGAATTTGCATCAGGTCCCAGGCTTTCCTCAGAGTCCATGCGCGCTCGAGGCCAATATGGAAAAGGACAATGGGCCGGCCCGTGCGACGGGAAAGCATGACCGGGCCGGGCTTCGCGACGTAGCGCGGCCCGCGGGGGCCGTCGATGGTGAAGGCGGCATCGACTCCCTCCTCGACGCGTTTGGCCATCACGGCTAGGCCGCGCAACCCTCCGCGTGTCGAACTGCCCTGCGCAGTGGTGTAGCCCAGCCGCTCAATCACTCGACGTGTCCATTGACCGTCAAAATTCGTCGTGTTCATGAGCACGGCACCGCGATTCCGGAAATACCACGCTCCGGAAATAATGCAGCGGTGCCAGAATGCATACACATTCGGGGGGAGATCGGGACGATAATCGCGACCCGCCTTTTGCCCTCCCAATACCTCAAATCGAATCGTGGGCCCTAAAATACGAATGACCGCCCAAACGGCCCAGCCAAGAATCGGAATCAGAATCCGCTGGCGAAGAGCGAGCTTGGGCAGCCGCGTATCGTAATGAACCGACGGGTTCTGCGAATGCAGGGACTCGACATCCTGCTGCACCCGTGATTTTGCTTGTTCGCTCATGCGTGTATAGTATAAGTCGAAGACCGGGAACTAACAGCCCTACAAGAGCCCTCAACAGTTCACAGGGAAACGAGCGCTTGTCGAACACTCCCCCAATCTGGGTCAAAAAGTCGCCAGGGATGCGGTTGCAAAGCTGGCTTCGGGTATTCGCGGCCACGACGCTGGCGATTCTATCGATTCACATTTTTAGAACCGGAAGCATCTCCGCGCAGGAATTTCCGGCAATCATCGGCCGGATTGAGGGTGACGATCTGCAGGTGGTCACGAAGACCCCGTCCGGAGAGGAAACGAACGCGGCGCCGACCGTGGTCGCAAGCGGCAGCGACGTTACGCTGCGCTCGGGACACGCGCTTATTCTCCTGGACAGCGGAGGCGAAATCAGTGTTTGCGGCCCCGCCCACTTTAAAATGGTGAAGGCTTCCGGGGCGGTTACGCTGGCGCTGGATTATGGCCGCGTCCATCCTTCGGTGGAATCGGCCGATACATTCACAATTTACACACCGACGATTGTCGCAACGCCGATCTCGATTGCGGGTGGACAGCGCGATATGACGTTGGGCCTTGCGCAGAGCGGAGAGATGTGTGTTTTAACCAGGGTCGGCGCAATGCGCGTCGTGCCGCAATTTTCAGACCAAAGCGTGATTATCCCCCAAGGCGGCACAGTAACATTGAACGGCGGCCAAATCACATCGCTCAAGGGCGCCGTCGACGATTGTTCGTGCGAATTCCCTCGCGCCCTCCGGCAACGTTTGCCACCTTCGCCCGCGAGCCCGACGCCGGAACGCGAGGTCAGCGAGCTCCGTCATCCGGTGCAACCGGAACGCAAGGAAGCCGCCGATTCTCCGAAGCCGCCTGGGACGGGAGAGGAACCCGTTTACACGGTGCTAATGCCGCCGCTGAGTTTCGATCCAAATGCACCTGCGCCTCCGCCCGACGCCGATCCTGAAACCATTCTGCTGGTCCGGGAAGTTCGAATGCGTTCGTCCGTTGTTTATCGCGGACACGTCAATCCCGCGTCTGTCCCGGCAGCAACGACCGTCGCTGAATCGTCCACACCGTCCAAGCAGGGCACAAATTCCGGGAACGACCGTCCGGTGGGACCTCAGCCCGGCGTACTGGAACGAGTCCGCAGCTTCATCCGCAAATTAACCGGCCGGAGCAGCTAGCCGGGGCGGCCGACGTGCCCGCCGCGTGTCAGTATTCATGAGTGTCATGATTGATGACTTATTACATTGACACGCGTTTTCAACCGTGATATTTTCCCCGCAGTTTCAATCGATTATTCACGGATTTGGCAGAGCCTATGCCCACCCCATTGGATCTGCGAACTGAAAACCAGGCGTCCCGCCGCAAAACCCGCGGCCGCAGCGAAGGATTCGCTGGAACATTGAAGTGGCTGCGTTACTTTTTCCTTGTCACTCCCCTTTTTTTCCTGAATTCCTGCGGCGGAGTCGTGTCAGGCCCTGCTACGCAAGGCCCGGTCTCGATCACGGTTATGCCGGGATCCGCGCAACCATTCATTGGCGGCAACGTGCAGTTCAGCGCCATGGTGCAGAACACGGCGAGCTCGGCAGTAACCTGGCAAGTCAATACGATACCTGGAGGAAATTCTGCCCTGGGAACAATTGATATAAGCGGCTTCTACTCCGCTCCCCCGGCAGTCCCGAACCCGGCCACCGTCACGGTGACCGCGGTCTTGCAATCGGACTCCTCGAAGACGGGGTCTTCGAGCGTCACGATTCTGGGGTTGAGTTCCATTCAGGGGCCGCTCATCCTTTCGCCGGCGCTCTCCAGTGTCACGACAATGCAGACATTACAGCTGCAGGTGCTGACTGCCGGCGTGAGCAACAGTCTGGTGAATTGGTCTGTGGACGGGATCGCGAACGGGAGCGCGGCAAATGGGATCATCGCAGCAAGCGGATTGTACACTCCGCCCGCCAGCGCAGGCGCTCATCTGATTACGGCGGTCCTGAAAGCGAATTCAAATGCCATCGGATCGGCGCAGGTTGAGGTCACCGATTTTGCGGGGATGCTCACATGGCGAAATGACAATCTGCGGTCCGGGGTGAACAACAAGGAGCTCGCTCTGAGCCCTGCCACGGTGAATTCCGCCAAATTCGGGAAGCTGTTTTCGTGCGCCGTCGACGGCTTTGCATATGCACAGCCGCTGTACATGCCCAATGTTTTGATTCCCGGCAGCGGCACGCACAATGTCGTTTTCGTTGCCACGGAAAATGACAGTGTGTTCGCGTTCGATGCGGATTCCAATCCGTGCGTGCAACTCTGGCAGACAAGCCTGATCCCGCCGGGATCGCAGGCTGTCCCGATGCCCAACACGGATCTCGCCATTTCGGACATTGTGCCGTACGTCGGAATTACAGGAACGCCTGTAATCAGCGCGAGCGCTTCCCTCTTGTACGTGAGCGCCGAGACCAGTACGATCGCCTCGAACCCGACTTACACCCACACCCTGTACGCTTTGGATCTCGCGACCGGGCAACGGAGAATTGCCCAGAACGGAGTCACGGTCTTCCCTCTGGCAATCCCCACGACTCCCTTCCTTTCTTTGTTGCAAAATCAGCGACCCGCGTTGCTGCTGGATAACAACTTCGTCTACGTGGCATTCGGTTCGCACCACGGGCAGGGAAATTACAACGGCTGGCTCATCGCCTTCGACGCTTCCACCTTGCAGCAAGTATCGGCCTTCGTCATCGCTCCCGGAAACCGGCAAGCAGGCATCTGGCAAAGCGGAGGCGGCCCATCGGCGGACGCGAACCACAATATTTTCGTTCTTACCGCGGACGGCCCATTCGGCCCCAATGTTGCCGGGACAAACTATGGTGACAGCCTCTTGCGCCTTGGAGGAGCTGGAACATTATCCGTGGGCGATTCTTTTACACCGTGCGACCAGGCAAGCCTCGCCTCAATGGGTCTGGATTTCGGCGCGAGCGCCGCGGTGTTGCTCCCGGATTCGGCTGGCTCCCCCTCAACGCCCCATCTAGCGATTGGCGGCGCCAAAAACGGAGCTCTCTACGTGATGAACCGCGACAACCTTGGCGGATACAACAACGTCTGTCCCGATTCGTCGCAGCGCGTGCAGAAAGTTCCTGTCGGCGATGGGCAAATTCTCAGCACACCCCTTTACTGGAATAATGCCGTGTATCTGGCCGCGGGAAACGGCGCGCTAAAATCCTTCCCGTTGTCGGCAGGTATCCTTGCTTCCGCCCCGTCCTCTTTGCAATCGCCTGAAATATTTGGGCCGCAGGGCGCAACGCCTGTTTTATCTTCGAATGGCGCGAATAATGCCATCGTTTGGCTGATCGATTCCAGCGGCGCTCAGATCATGCCGAATTCGCCAGCCGTTTTACGAGCCTTCGACGCGAATAACCTCGCGAATGAAATCTATAACAGTGGGATGGTTGCATCTCGCGATATGGCGGGCCTGGCCGTAAAATTCTCGGTTCCCACGGTGGCCAACGCCAAAGTGTATGTGGGAACGCAGGGCGAGCTCGATGTCTTCGGCTTGCTGCATTAATCGTCCATCGAACACTTCATCCTTCGACCCGGCAATCGCGGCCAGGCTCACGAGCGGTGCCGACGGGGCATGCCTCTTGAGCGACCCGCACAAATCCCTCCCTGACCGGCCGGGCTGTTTCGATTTGGGAACCACGGCGCTCGACGGCTGCTGGTGAAAGCTTCCAAGAATCTCGATTCCCTCCTAGACGATGAGGACATCGAGCGAGTCCGCTCCAATCGAGCGCCGGAGTGTCCGCCGCGCGGGGCCGTTGTTTTCCGCGATCCGGACATCCATGACAGGACGGTTTCCATGGGGGCCCAACTATGAGATTATATTTTCCGAGTCCGGCGAAGATGCCGCTCCGCCTGGAAAGATAAACACCCGGCGAGGCGGCCGCTTCCCAATCCGCCATTGTCACGCCACGTGACAACCGGGCAGATGGTCGATATTAATTTACTGTAAAACATTTGCTGCTTCATGTATGCTTGGATCGCCCAGTCGATATAATAGTTGTACGCTGACATTAACTATATAAACATAAAACGGAGGTGTACAAGACAATGATTATCGGCGACCGATTGCGACTCCTGCGCGAAGAAAAGCACTTCTCTCAGGGCGAAGTCGAAAAACGAACGGGACTTCTCCGCTGCTATATTTCCCGAGTCGAAAATGGACACACCGTGCCCGCCGTTGAAACATTGGAGAAGTTCGCGCGCGCGCTGGAAGTTCCCATGTATCAGCTTTTTTATGAAGGCGAGCAAGCACCCAAAGCGGCGAATATTCACAAACGAAAATCGTCGACTACAATGGCCTGGGGCGATTCAGGGAAAGATGCACGCACCCTGGAGAAGTTCCGGCAACTCCTGAGCAAAGCCGATGAGGCAGACCGGCGGTTGCTGTTATTCATGGCCAAGAAAATGGTCAAACCCAAGTCATCCTGATCGCCCCCGGAGCCACAGCGCGCGAACTGAGGCGCATGGCGATTGCGCTTGACGGGAAAGCATAGAGAAAAACGGTTGAGAAATAGATGCTCGCTTCCCCAGGAGGCGATATCCTATTTTTCACCGTCCGCGGGATATCCTTCCGCATAGAACGTGACGGAAAGATCGTACCAGTCCATATTCATCCCCTCGAGAGCCCATTTGATCGACGCGGCCGGATGCGTCCGGTCCGGACCCAGTGAGGTGGATTCGCCGGGCGGCTTGATGGTTTGTTTTGTCCAAACCATCCAGGTCGCTGGTGAAGCGTCACGAAGCGCTTTCACCATCTTTTTATATCGAGCCATGACTGCGGCATGATTCTTGGTCTCAAGGACGCTGCACTCGTCCGAATAGAACGGCTTGGCGGTGGGAGCGATGTAGCATTTGTCCGCTCCGGGCAGGATTATGGCGGATGAATAAACGATCTCGTCCCCGTCGCCCCGGGGGTTTTTGCGGATGGAGGAAAAATTATCGCTCCGGTGATCGAGAATCTGTTTCATCGGACCGGATAGTTCATCCAAGGCAAGCGCGACCGGACCCGCAGCCAGAATCGAAAATACCGCCGCCCAAAGCATGAATGGCCGTTTCATATCCAACCCTCATCCATGATGTGATTCCGAAAAACATTCGTTTAACCATTTTGCAACTGCGGTTACGCCTTTTTTGAGATCCGTGTCATCAGAGCGGAGTCTCGACGACGATATAGTGGAACGGTTCCTCGACGTTCTTATAGATGTGCGGAACGCCGGGAGGAATGATAATTACGTCGCCTTTGCCGATTCGATGCGTTTCGCCGCTCCCGATAGGCTGTCCGCCGAGGTCGTCCATCGCAGCGGCCTTGGCTGCCGGGGCCGACGCTGGAGCGCCGGGCGTAACAAACGTCGCTGCGCCGCTTACGATCACCACGATGGCAGTCCAACCCTGATGTGAATGCGGCTGCCCTTCGTCGGATTTCGTCCGGCTGTTGGTATGTACGCTGAAAGACCTGCCCTGTGAGTCTTTGCGGGTGAACATGATCCGGCTGCCATCCGTGGCAATCGCTTTGGCAAACGATGCATCCACTTTATCATGGCTGAAGTAGGTAATCATCGGGACGGGCGCATTTTGCTGCGCGGTTGTTCTAGCAAACCACCCCGCGCTGAATGCGATTATGACCAACGCCGCCGGCACAATTCTTCGAATTGAATACATGCTGTCAAGCCTCCTTGGATTCACAGCCCGGAACGTATTTTAAGGAAAATGTAACCCGTTTATATCACAACCCATACGATTCCTCGCGCGAAAGAGGATGGCGGAAAAAAATGAGTCTGTGCAAGAAATCTGAAGGCCGAC
>Ga0265316_10005075_pt1 | contig 12909 bp, 13 predicted proteins | sample 4522metaG_FD_202092 | JGI IMG/M metagenome (GOLD analysis project Ga0265316, IMG submission 202092) | Rhizosphere microbial communities from Carex aquatilis grown in University of Washington, Seatle, WA, United States - 4-5-22 metaG | ecosystem: Host-associated > Plants > Roots > Rhizosphere >... | reverse complement strand
AAGAACACGCTGGCAAATCATGATGACCTCCTATCGACAAGAGCAGCCGTGACGAACGGCCGAAATCGCCTCCGCATCGAACCGGGGGGAAGCGAGCCTGCTTGCAAAGGGAGAGTCCCGACCCGACGCCGGCGGGTCAGCTTTTGACATTTTGAAAGGGCGGGCCGCGGCCCGCCCCTCGTCCGCGAAATGAATTCGCGGACTTCACCCCACCTGCGGCCGAGCCCTTGGCTCGGCTGCTGAAGACCCGTCCAATTGATGGACAGGTCTTCAGGTGGGGCGCCTGTGAAAGATTGACCTGCGCGGGACCGCATGTGACTCATAATCTTCCAGGAGGCGGATCCATGAACGTACCCCAACTCGCAATCAACCCTATCTCTTCGCGCCCGCGCAGGACCTTGGCCGCACTTCTCGCGATCGCGCCGCTGCTCATGCTTGGCTGCGCGGCGCGGACTCCGCTCTGGTCGCACGGCTCGTCAGAAGACGACAGCGATGCGGGCGATCAGACGAATGACGCCATGGGCGCGACGGGCCGGGGCGGGACCGTGGGGACGGGCGGGGTCATGGCGGCCGGGGGCAGGATTGCGACCGGAGGAACGATCGGCGGAGGCAGCGGCGGCTCCACTGCAACCACTGGCCCCAGCGGAGGCAGCATCATTCTTACAGGGGGAACGATAATCTTCTCCAACGGCGGGTTCGCCGCGGGTGGCCGGACGGCCGTGACCGGCGGAGCGACGTCGATCCTGGGGGGCTTCCTGGGCGGCGGCGTGAAAGCGACTGGCGGCATCGCAACCACTGGTGGCGCGGCTGGTGGTGTGAAAGCCACTGGGGGCATCGCGGTCTCTGGCGGCAGCAAGGCGACCGGCGGATCGGTCGTGGTGGGCACCCCATCAATCCAACCGGACGGCTACGTGACGCTCGCGACAGGCACGGTCGTGATGTCCGGCCACGTCTCCTCGTATATGAGTGGCTCCGGCTCTTCACTCTCGTTGACGTACACCACGAATTCCTTCTGCGCCGCAGGCACGGTGGCGGCCGACCCCACGTACAATTCCTGGGCTGGGGCCGGATTCAATGTCAACCAAGGCCAATCGGGTGCCAGCGGGTCATCAGGTTCCCTGGTGCTCAACGGCAGCACCGTCACCGTGAACTACTTGAATCGGGGTGGCTCGACCTTGGAATTTCAGTTGTATGACGGCAGCCACTACTGGTGTACGTATCTCTCGGCGACATCTGGTCCCACGACGTTTCCCCTTTCGACGCTCAACTCGCAGTGCTGGGATGGCATGGGCAGCCCGTTCACATCTGGCACCGCCATCACCGCGGTTGAACTCATCGTGGGCGGCAACGGATTCATCCCCACGCCCTTCGACTTCTGCTTCCTCGGGCTGACGGTGCAGTGAACTACTTTCCCGCCCGGCGCACGCACTGTTTGTAAGGCACGCGGCCCGGCAGGGCGGGCATTTCCTTGCATTCCTCGCCCCGCGGGCAATCGGGATCTTCCTCGCACGCGACGGAAGCGGCCAACCAGCCCGCCGCACCGAGCACCGCGGCCGCGCCGATGGCTGCGGTGACCAGGCCAACATTCGCGGTTCCGCCCTGGTTCTGGCGCTCGCCCACCACCCAGGTCGTGCCACCGCCCACCAGAAGCGCGGCGCCGACTGCCCCGAGAATTTTGGGTCCCCGGTAGGTGCTGGCGCAGCCGATGGCCAGGCAGCCAACCAGCGCAAGCGCGATCCAGGCATTTCGCAGAAGCTTCACGGCCAAGAAGATCGCCGATATCACCGGTTTCGTCTACCGTGACGAAAACCTATATTGGGAGCGAAGGACCCCAAACCGGTAGTGTACCAAGCCAGCGCAAAAGTGCTCTACGTCCGTCGCCGCTCGCGTCAGCCGCCCCATAAGTTGCCCTTATGGTGTCGGGTCGGGCTTGATTCCCGGCGAAGGCTGGCGTAATCCCGTCGGAACTCCCCATGCCCGAGATGAACATCATCCAGGCGGTCAATGACTGCCTTCGCGTCGAGATGCGCCGGGACAGCCGTGTCGTGGTGCTGGGCGAAGACGTGGGCCGCTTTGGCGGCGTCTTCCGTGCCACGGTCGGCCTGCAGGAAGAATTCGGCCCTGACCGCTGCATCGACACGCCGCTGGCGGAAAACGGCATCGTCGGTTGCGCCATCGGAATGGCCCTGTACGGGTTGCGGCCGGTGGCGGAAATCCAGTTCGCCGACTACGTGTATCCGGCCTACGACCAGATCGTGAACGAGCTGGCCAAGATGCGCTACCGATCGGGCGGTGAGTACCAATCGCCCGTAGTGGTACGCATGCCGGCGGGCGGGGGCATCAAGGGCGGGCACTACCACTCACAATCGCCCGAGGCGATTTTCATCCATACCCCGGGGCTGAAAGTCGTGTACCCGTCGAACCCGGCCGACACCAAAGGTCTGCTCGCCTCGGCGATTCGTGGCGAGGATCCGGTGATTTTCATGGAGCCCAAGCGCCACTACCGCACGGCGCGCGGGGAAGTGCCCGAGGGCGAGTACCTGGTTCCCCTTGGCAAGGCCGCGGTGTTGCACGAGGCTGCCGGCCGATCGGCGCGATCGGTGACCATTTTGGCCTGGGGTGCGATGGTGCACACCGCGCTTGAGGCGGTCGAAAAAGGCGTCGGTCAGGGCTACGACATCGAGCTTATCGATCTGCGCACCCTGCTGCCCTTTGACATCGAGACCATCATCGCCTCGGTCAAGAAGACCGGCCGGGTGATCGTGGTGCACGAGGCGCCGCGCACCTGCGGCTTCGGCGCTGAGCTGGCCGCCAGCATCCAAGAACGCGCGCTTTTGCACCTGGAAGCCCCCATTCTGCGCGTGACTGGTTTCGACACGCCCTTCCCCTACGCACTGGAAGCCGAGTACCTGCCCAACCGCGAGCGCATCCTGGATGCGATCGAGCGCGTGACCACCGGATAGCGACGAGGAGAACCATGGCTTACGAATTCAGACTGCCCGATATCGGCGAGGGAATGGCAGAGGGCGAGATCGTCCGCTGGCTGGTCAAGCAAGGCGACGTGCTGACGCAAGACCAGCCCATGGTCGAGATCATGACCGACAAAGCCACGGTGGAGATCGCGACCCCACGCGCCGGACGGGTGCTGCAGTGCTGTTTCAAAGAGGGCGAGCGCTGTCCTGTGGGCGAGGTGCTGGTCATCATCGACACCGCCAGCGACGCGAGCCGGACGCCTGGCCCTGCCGCCCCTACCCCGCTGCCCACGCCGCTGCCGGCCCCCGTGGCACACGCGCCGACCCCCAGACCCGAAACCGTGCTGGCCACTCCGGCGGTGCGCAAGCTGGCGCGAGAGATGGATGTGGCTCTCACCGGGGTCAGGGGCACCGGCCCAGGCGGCCAGATAACGGCGGATGACGTGCGCACGGCCAAGGTGTCGGCTGGCCTGGTGGCGCCCACGCCGCGACCGACGGTGACAGGCGACGTGCGCATCCCGTTCCGCGGTGTGCGGCGCAAGATCGCCGAGCACATGCTGCGCACCCAGCGCGAGGTGGCCCAGTTCACGTATATGGAGGAAGTCGACGCCACCGAGCTGGTTGAATTGCGCAGCAAAGCCGAAGCGCGCCTGTCCAGCCACGACGTCAGGCTCAGCTACCTGCCCTTCTTCATCCGGGCCACGGTGGATGCGCTCAAGAAACAGCCCCAGCTTAATTCCTATCTCGACGAGAAGGCAGGCGAGATTGTGCAGCGGCACGAGTACAACATCGGCCTGGCGGCGCAGACGCCCGAGGGGCTGATGGTCCCGGTCATTCGCCACGCCGACAAGCGCTCGCTGCTGGAATTGGCCCGCGAAGTGGAACGGCTGGCCACGGCGGCGCGTACCGGCCGGGTTTCCCCGTCGGATCTGGGCGGGTCGACTTTCACTATCACCAGCCTGGGCGCTCTCGGCGGCCTGTCAGCCACGCCCATCATCAACTACCCCGAGGTGGCGATCCTGGCCGTGCATAAAATCGCCAAGCGACCGGCCGTGGTCGACGACAGGATCGTGATTCGCGAGATCATGAACGTGTCGCTCTCGGTGGATCACCGCATGGTTGACGGCCACGACGCCGCCATGTTCGTGGCCGAAATCAAGGCCTCGCTGGAGACGCCGGGCCTGCTCTTCCTAGAGTCCCGTTAGGATGTCGGCCAAGCCCACCAGCAAGGCTCGATCCGGCCAAAGCCAGGCCGAAAGCATCGAGGCCTTCTCCGACGCGGAGGAGGCGCGCGCCACGGGGCTGCTGCAAATTCTCGACGAGAACGGCGTCACCCACGGGCCGGTGCCCGCGTTGTCGGCGGCCGATCTGGTGCGCATGTACGAAGGCATGGTGCGCGGCCGGCTGCTCGATGAGCATCTGCTGACCATGCAGCGCCAGGGGCGCATCGGGATGTACCTCGATGCCCGCGGGCAGGAGGCCGGCGTGATTGCAGCGGCCCACGCCCTCGCCACCGACGACTACTTCGTCCCGGCCCTGCGCGAGGGCAGCGCGGCCTTGTACCGTGGCCTGCCGCTGCGGGCCTATCTGGCGCAGATGCTTGGCAACGTCAACGATCCCGCGCACGGCCGGCAAATGCCCGGGCAAGTCGGTTCACGCGCCAGCCACCATGTCATTGGATCGTCGAGCGTGGCCTCGCAGATGCCGCACGCCACGGGCCTGGCCTGGGCGGCGCGCATGCGCGGCGAGCGGTCGGTGGTGGTCGGATTCGTCGGCGACGGCGGCACCAGCGAAGACGACTTTCAGTCGGGCCTCAATTTTGCGGCCGTGTTCAAGGCGCCGGTGGTCTTCGTTTGCCAGAACAATCAGTGGGCGATTTCCACGCCGCTTTCCACCCAAACCGCCGCGGCCAGCATTGCTATCAAGGGCCTGGCCTTTGGCGTGCCGTCGACCCGGGTTGACGGCAACGACGTGCTCGCGCTTTACGCCGCTATCAAGGCGGCGATCGATCGGGCACGCGCCGGCGACGGTCCCAGCTTCATCGAGTCGGTCACCTATCGCCTCGGCACCCATGGACCCACCGACGATCCCAAACGCTACCGCGATCCAACCGAGGCGGCGGCGTGGCAGAATAAGGATCCGTTGCTTCGCTTCGGCATCTGGTTGCATGGCCAGGGAATCCTGACGGTCGACGCGCAGACCGCCACCCGCCAGCGCATCGACGACGAAATCCGTGCCGCCATCACCGCCGAAGAGGCCGCCGGCCCACCGTCGATGACTTCCCTGTTCGACGACGTCCTGGCCGAGCCGACCTGGATTCTCAGCGAGCAGCGGGCGGAATACCTGCGCGTGCGCAAGCGCCGCAATCCGTAGACGCGGCCGCCGCGGCGCCATAGATCTCTAGGTTCGAATCAGACGCTGACCACTCGCGGGTCGAATTCCACCGGCTTGGGCGCGCCGATGCGGATTTCCGCAAAACGGGGATGGTCCGGGCGCAAGACAAGACAGAACTCACCCGGGATGATGGCGCTGGGAACCCGCAATACCGGACAATCGGAATGGGCGAGCGCACGGTCGCCAAAGTACTGCGTCGACCGGGACGGGGGGCGTTTTCGCCAATCGCTCGGCAGCTTGGATGGAGAAGCAATCAATCCGTCGGGAATATCGACTGGGATGGCGACGAACCTGGCCCGCCGCAAAAAGCGCTTGTTTCCGACGTGGGCGAGAATTTCCAGCATGGCGAGTGACTGGGTTTCAGCGCAATACACGGCCTTTTGGCCGAGCGAATTCCATCTGCCTGGGGCTTCCGCTGCCCCGTTCCCCGAGAACGCAGTGGCCACCCACTTACGTTTGCACAGCCGCCAAGCGCGCATCAGGAGAAGACGCCGTGCTCGATTCGCCCCAGGGTTTGCTCGACTTCGCGTGCCCCGGCATCGGTGGCGCAAAGCTCGACTGGGGTGTGTCCGCCCAGCGCCCGCAAGGGCTCGGCGAGCCAGTCCGCCGCCGCAGACGCGTCCTCGAAGACTTCGCGCGCCTTCGCCATGACGCGGCCAAGGCGCACGGCGCGTTCCGTCTCATCGAAGGTCAACCGAGCGTTACGCCCCACCCTACGCTCGAGGGTGCGCCGCGGAATCCGAACGGCCGCCGCCACAGCCGGCACGCTCATGCCCAGCCCCTCTGCCAACTCCCGCAGTGCGCGGGCGGGAATTCCACGGTCGATGATCGCGGCAACCTTCAGATTGTCGGCGTAGGGGATCGAGGCAAAAGTCAAGGTTGGCACTTGACTATTGTGGTCCGCCATTTGGCGGCGGTCAAGCAGTCGCGCTCGCTGCGAAAGTGGGGCGCGGCCGCAACGAAGCTGGTGCACAATAGCAGGCGTGCCACCCCAGTCCATTTCGCGCGCCATGGGCAGCTATCTGCAGCGCATCGCCGTGCACCGGCGTCCGCTCGCCAAGATCCTGATCCTGTTTCCCATCAAGCACGCCGCCTACCTGTTCTATCCGATCCTCATCAAGCTCATTATCGACCGCTTCATCCCGGCGCGGCGGCTGGACCTGATCTTCGGCACCATCGCGGTGGTCGCCCTGCTTGGCGTGCTCAACTTCTTTTGCCATCGCGCCTACACGGTGTACGAAACCACCATCACCAAAGGCGTCTCGCGCGACCTGCGCAATCAGATCATTGAAAAGCTCCAGCTTCTGTCGCTGCAGTATCACGCCAGCCACGAAAGCGGCCGTTTCGTATCAAAGCTGCTCGTCGATGTGGAACGCACCGAGCGCTTTGCCGAGATGCTGTTCAACACCCTGCTGGCGTCGCTGCTCACAGTGGTGTTCTCAGTGGCGGTCCTGGCCACCGACAACTGGAAGATGCTGCTGTTCTATGTGTTGTGCATTCCGTTCTACTTGCTGGTCTATCGCTATTTCAACGTGCGCTTCGGCCGCTTGCAACACGCGGCTCGCGTGGCCAACGAGGATCTCAGCCATTCCATCAGCCAGTTCATCCAGACGTCGTTCTTGAGCAAACTGCACGGCGCAGAGGAATTCGAGCGCAAGCGCATCGACGAGCGCAGCGTCGACATCATCCAGCGACAGAAATCCATCCGCAAGACCATCGCCTCGTTTGGCATCATAACGGTGACCTTCTCGCAGGTCTTCACCATGCTGATTGTCGCCGTGTGCGCAACCCTGGTGGTGCGCGGCGAGATGCTCATCGGATCGCTGGTGCTGTTTCTGACCTACATTACCCAACTGACCAACACGGTCACCAACATCATCAACCAGTTTCCGACCATTACCGAATTCGCCGAATCCATCTATTCGATAAAGGAAATTCTCAACGCCTCGGAAGAGGAACACAACCAAGGCAAAGAAAGACCAGCCGCCATTGCCGGGCAGCTCGAATTCCAGACGGTCGATTTCTCCTATGGCAGCGGGCCGCCAATCTTCGCCGGCCTTTCCGTCCTGCTCCCGCGCGCCTCCACAGTGGCCCTGGTGGGCGCGTCCGGCTCGGGCAAGACGACCTTCGTGAATCTGGCCCTTGGCCTCGTGCAGCCCCAGCGCGGCCGCATTCTCCTCGATGGTCACGACCTGACCACCCTGGACATGCGCCACGTGCGCAAGCAGGTCGGCGTGGTCACGCAAGAGCCCATCCTGTTTCGCGGTACCGTCTACGAAAACATCGCGCACGGCCGCGAGGACTACGACAAAGAGGCGGTTCGCGAGGCCGCCCGGCGTGCCAACGCGCACGAGTTCATCGCGGCCCTGGCCGAAGGCTACGACACCATGGTCGGCGAGCGCGGGGCCACGCTGTCCGGCGGGCAAAAGCAGCGCATCGCCATCGCGCGCACCATCTACCGCCGCCCGGCCATCCTGGTGCTCGACGAGGCCACGTCGTCCTTGGATGCCGAGGCCGAGCGTGAAGTGCAGAAAGGAATCGACGGCTTGCTCGGCGGTCAGACCACCATCGTCATCGCCCACCGCCTGAGCACCATTTTCAGGGCCGACCGCATCCTGGTGTTCGACAAGGGCGGCATTGCCGAATCAGGCACGCACGACGAGCTGATTGATCGGCGCGGCATTTACGCCAAGCTGCTCCAGGTGCAGATGGGCCTCGACCAGCGGGGCATCGAGGTGCTGAAACAGGCGGGAGGCCATAGGCTGTAGTCTGTTTTACACTGTCACCCAGTGCTTTTTCGGAAGCTTTCTTCGGGTTGCCGCCCTTTTTTGACGCTAGGTAAAAGGAAACCAATGACAACCACGCAGCCTCGATTTCTCCGCCCCGCCCCTGTTCTTGTGGCCGGATGTTTCTTTGCAGCAGCGCTGTGCGCGGCCTGCTCCAGCAAATCTAACGACGATGCCTCGCCTCCCTCGACCGGCGGGATGCAAGCCGCCGGTGGCCAGGCCAGCACTGGCGGCACGATCAGCAGCGGCGGCGCTGCCGTCACCGGGGGTCTGCCTGCGACCGGCGGGATCGCGGCCACGGGCGGGACGACGAGTCAGGGCGGCACGACTGCCCAAGGAGGATCGTCGGAGCAAGGGGGGACCGCAGTGCAGGGCGGATCGGCAGCGCAGGGTGGGACAACCGCCCAAGGCGGGATTTCGGCGCAAGGCGGGACCACGGCCCAGGGAGGCGCGGGCGGCCGCGACGCCGGTACCGCCGCCCCCGACGCAGCCACGGATCGAGCAACCGGCGGGTCAACGAGCGCAGGCGGCGCCACAGGCGCAGGTGGGAAAACCGGCGCGGGCGGCACGACGGCCGGAGGCGGGTCAACACACACCGGGCAGTGGAAGGTCATGATGCTGGGCGATTCGATCACCGGCACCTGCTATCCGCAGATTTTGTCTTCGCAGCTCATCGCGGGCAAGCACACAAATTTCCAGTTTGTGGGAACGCAGCAGGCGAACAACACTGGCTGCGGTGCCAACACCCCCGGCGTAAAGACCGAGGGCCATGGCGGGTACGGCGTGACCTACTTGCCGGCAACCAGCACACGGGGGAAGTGCGACAAGCAACCCCAGGGGTGCGGCAGCTACGCAGAGTTGCAGACCTGGGCCGCCGAAGCGCCTGAGATCGTGCTCATGCACTTCGCCACCAACGACATTTGGGATGGCCGCGCCACCTCGGAGATCCTGTCGTCCTTCGTGGCGGTGATCACCGAGTTCCGCAAGAACAACCCAAACGTCATCTTCTTCGTGTCAAAGATCATCAAACTGAGTCCCACCGGCTGCGGCAGTTGCCTGACCAACGTCGCCGCTTTGGCCGCGGCCCTGACACCGGCCTGGGCCACGGCCAATGCCACGCCATCCTCACCGATCTTCATTGTCGATCACTACGACTGTGGCTTCGATCCAACCAACAAGGCCGACACCGCCGATGGAGTCCATCCCACACCCGCTGGCGCCACGATGATGGCCACAACGTCGTATGACGCCCTCGTCGCGAGCGGATACTTCTAGTGATTGTATGTACGAATACGCGGTGGTTGGCCACCCGAGCCGCGACTACTTGTGGATCCTCAACCGCAAGCCGACGATGGAGGACACCGTGTACACGGGGATTCTCGGGCGGCTGCGGGCACAGGGCTACGAGGTGGAGCGACTGAACCGCACGCCACAGTAGGCTCGCAGTTTGTAGCCAGCCGCCAACCGCGGGGGCGTGAAACCATTTGCAGCCGCTTCGGGACCCGCTACGCTTTCTTGTCCGCAAATCGATAGGAGAGGCGACATGCACAAGACGGATCGGCGCGTGTTCATCAAGGCTGGCCTCGCCATCGGCGCGGTCGGCGTGGTTGAGTCAACGGGAATCGGGCGCGCCCTCGCGGCTGCTGCAGCCAGGCCCGACATCGTCGCGGTCAAGGGCACAGACGCCTTCGCCAGCACGATCAAGGCGCTGGAGGCGCTCGGCGGGCTGAAGCCCTTTGACGTCAAGGGCAACCGCGTGGGCCTGCTCATCAATGCCCCGCCGCACTGGAAACTCGAAGGAAGCCACACGCGGATGGAGGTTGCACTCGCCGTCGCCAAGATGTGCCTCGACGCCGGAGCCAAGGAAGTCGTCACCCTGCCGGTGCTCGCGCCCAAGTTCTGGACCGGCTCGCCGCTTTGCGAGACTCACGCCAAAGTGATCAAGTCGATCAAAGAGTGCTCGGGAAAGACAGTGGAGACGAAGATCCCCAAAGGCGTCCTGCTCAAGTCGGGGAAGGTTCGGCCCGAGCTGCTCGACGTGGATGTCCTGGTCAACATCCCGATCGCCAAGCACCATGTCGGAACCCTGTTCAGTGGCAATCTCAAGAACATGATGGGCGGCCTCGATCACGAGACCAACGCTTTCTTTCACAGCGGCTCTGGCAAGACCGGTTACGAGGACGTGGACTTCCTCTCACAGTGCATCGCCGACCTGAATACGCTGCGCCGGCAGAGCCTGTGCGTCGTTGACGCCACTATCGTCCTAGGAACCAATGGCCCGGCAGGCCCCGGCGATCTGCTGAAGCCGCAGAAAATCGTGGCCGGCACGGATCCGGTCGCTGTCGACGCGTACTGCGTGACCCTGCACGGCCGCAAGCCGCAAGAGGTGGTGATGCTCGCCAAGGCCGCCGCGGTTGGCATCGGGCGTGTCGACTTCCAGAAGCTCAACGTCCGGGAAATATAGAAGGTCGTCGCCTATTCCCGCTTCTTGCGTGGAGTCTCGTGCAGGTCAGCCGTAGTCAGCGCGGCCGTGCCGAACTTGTCGTGGATACGGTCGAGCGCGGCGTTGAGCCGACCGGCGCGCCGGTCCGCATCGAAGAGTGGCAACTGCCCCCCTTGCAAAAGAAGCCTTTGCGCTGAAACGCCGGTGAGCCTGACCTTCTGATTCGGTTTTTCCGCCAGCAGGAGGGCGCTGGCCGCACGATAGATTGCCTGGCCGTCGTCGGTCGCTTCGTGCAACGTCGTCTGGCGCGTGAGCAACGTGAAATCCGCCAGCTTCAGCTTGAGCTGCACCACCGTTGTCTTTCTGCCCGCCTGGCGCAGACGCCGTCCCACGCGCAAGGCCTGCGAGTGAACATGAGGCAACAGCGCACCCGTGCCGGCCAGATCTTCGTCGAAGGTGTCCTCAGCACCGATGCTCTTCGCCTCACGGTCAGGAACCACTTGGCGCGGGTCGATCCCACATGCCAGCTCCCACAGGTCGCGCCCACCGGAGATGCGCTTGTCGAGCCAGTCTGGATCGGAAGCTGCAATCTGTCCGACGGTGCGAAGCCCAAGGTCCGCCAAAGCGGCCTCAGTTTTCGGACCCACACCCCACAGGCGTCCAACGGGCAACGGGGCGAGAAATGTACGGGCCTCACCCGGCGCGACTTCTTTCTGCCCGTTCGGCTTGGCCAGGTCAGATGCGATCTTGGCCACGAACTTCACCGATGCGATTCCAGCCGACGACGGCAACCCGACGTCAGCTGCAATCCGTGCCCGGAGGTTGCTGGCTATCTGGCTGGGAGCGCCGAACAGGTTCACGGATGCGGTCACGTCCAAAAACGCTTCGTCGAGCGAGAGCGGCTCGATGAGCGGCGTGACGGTACTCAGGATGGCGAAGATCGCGTCGCTCGCCTCCTCGTACGCTGTCATGCGCGGCGGAACCACAATGGCCTTGGGTGCGCGTCGCATGGCGACTGCCATGGGCATGGCCGAATGCACCCCGAACGGTCTCACCTCATACGAGGCCGCCAGCACGACCCCACGCCGCGGGTCGCCGCCCACGATCACGGGCTTGCCGCGCAGCTCGGGAGAATCGCGCTGCTCCACCGACGCGAAGAACGCGTCCATGTCCAGGTGGATGATGGCGGTGGGAGGCACGCAAGAAAATTCGTCGGAGGATCGGTCACAGCCCGCCGTGGAACCGACCGAAGGCGCGGGCAAGCATCACCGACATGATCACGACGCCAGCCCCGAAGACGAGCACATGGCGGGTCTTGCGCAGATCGAATTTGCCCACGCGACAAACGAGCAAGTAGCCGAGGGCCAGGTTGAAAAGACCCCACAGCACGTTGACCGTCGACGACGACAAGCCCTCCCCTGGCGGAGATGCAAACGGACTCTGGAACGGGTGTCCTGAGATCCCATTGCCCAAATGGGGAAGTGTGTTTGCGAGAAAGGCGCCCCCGAAAAAGTACGCGACGTAGTGGTACCAGCGCATCGTTGCCTCCATTCTTGAACGCCACTCTTCTGCCGGGTTCGATGCGTGTCAAGGCGGACCGCGGTCAGAAAAGCATCTAGACGGCCCATGCCCGCCCGATCGCGAGTGCTATTCCTTTCAACAGGAATGTTTCGACGCAACCACCGTGTGCATGCTGCCTGCGCGTGTGCATTGCAGCGACCTGGCGTGCCATCCTGGCGATACGGAGACAACGGCGGGCGACCAAGACTGTTGGCAGAACCCCAGTCTTTGCTACACTCTTTGTATATTGTGAGGCACCGGCAGGGACATCAACACACCCCACTTCCCTGGCATGCGTGACCCAGGATTGCCGTGGTTTGCGCCAGCGTCTTGACAGTGTCGATTCGATAGATGAGCCACGTGCGATCAACCTTCTTCACCTTGAAAGTGAATTCCTGCACCTGGAAATCGCCTTCACCCTCAACGGTGGCTTTGCCCGTCAGGTTGACCACCGCAGTCTGGTTGCCGGCATCGAGAGCGACGTTGATGTCCAGTAACTCGACCTTGAGCCCGCGCACGTGCTGCATGGCTCCCATCACCGCCTGCATCAGTTCGTCGCGCCCTTGCAACTCGCGTGAGTCAAAGCCGCGGACTTCCAGGTTGATGACCACGTCGGCCGTGAAGTAGTCCCCGAGGCTTTGAGCCTTGAGGCCCCTGGGAATGGCTCCTTCGCCGGGCTCGACGGAAACTGTGCGGGCCAGATTGAGCAGGCGCGAGCGGATGGCGTTTTGAGGACTGGGAAACCACACGCGCC
>Ga0265316_10005073_pt1 | contig 12920 bp, 23 predicted proteins | sample 4522metaG_FD_202092 | JGI IMG/M metagenome (GOLD analysis project Ga0265316, IMG submission 202092) | Rhizosphere microbial communities from Carex aquatilis grown in University of Washington, Seatle, WA, United States - 4-5-22 metaG | ecosystem: Host-associated > Plants > Roots > Rhizosphere >... | reverse complement strand
GTATATCATTTTTTCTTTTATCATTTCGTTTGCATATTTATAGAATGTTCTAGGGCTTTTTAGCCATAATGTATTATTTTTGAATATATCGTATATTGAGCAATTAGGGTGTTTCTCTATATATTGATATATATATTCTCTTATTATTTCTTCTTGTTCTGTTCTTTTATATGGTTTCATTCTATTACCCTTTTCTTTAATCCTTTCATTTCATATTTATCAATTAATTCATTATATTTAATATTATATTTATGAAATAAATCATCACATGATGATGTATCAGCATAATTTTGTAATTCAGTCCAAAACAAAATAAATTTTACTCTACATTCTTTATTATCACAGTAACTATCACACCCCCTAATTTTTTTATTACAAACTTGACAAGTAATAACAAATTCTTTATTATTCATATTAATCATCCTAATCTATCTGAATTTATATCATTACTTATTATATCGTCAATATCTTCTATTTTTACCTCGAATGATTCCTTAATACGTTTATGTTCATAATATTCATACATACTATTCATTATAGTTTTAAGTTTTAATTCAATATTATTAATTTTATCTTCTATAATGTTTAATCTATCATTCATATCTGATATCATTTTAATCTCGGAATTAATCATTTTACATTCCTATAATTTTTTATCATAAAAAAAATTATCTCAACATCATGCTTATTCATTTTTTTCATTTTTAAACATAAATTTTTACATGCAATAAAAGGATATTTATCACATTCTTTTCTTATTTCTTTTTGTGAAATCATTGTGTTTTTACCTCTGTGTGTCATTTTATTGTATCTCCACGACTTCATATTTTATAGGTATCTCATGTTCTGATATTTGTCTTGCAATCATTAATTGTAGACTATCAACATATTCATTTTTCTTCTCTTCATTATATAATTTCTTTTCTCCTTTCTTTCCTTTTGTTTCATATCTTATTATCCAATGTTTCATTGTTTTACCTCTGTATTATAATCCTATCTAATATATCATATAATTTATCTAATGTCTTTGAATCCATAGTCATTCCTTTAACATTTAAAATATCTTCTTCCATTTTTCTTTGTAATTCTTTAATAAAGTTTTCTTCTTCAATACTTATTTCAACTATTGTTTTATGAATTTTTGCTTGTTCTATTTGTCTCATTGTTTTACCTCTCCGTTTTAACTCTTCATAATAGTTTGGCGAAGGATACACAGGATTTTAATCCTGTGAGGAATCGCCTTCATCCTTTTCAAGTAATACATAAAATTTTCTGCCAGTGAACCTCTTTGGCACATAAACAACTGCACCATTCCCCGATTCTTTAGCTTCCTGAATATCAAAAAAAATAGGATGAAGTTGTCTTTTGATAACTATATTCTTACTCAATCTTTCACCCTATTATATTCCCAATCAAACCATATCTTATCCTTACTAACTGCACAATATCCTGCACAAGCAGAGGTAAATTCTTCTAATTCCTCATAAGTAATACTATTATCTTGCAAAGTAATATTTCCTAATTGGTTAAATTGAGCTTCACTATTGAGAATCTTCGCAAAGTGTTTTAATCCTTCTGTCTTAAATTTATCTCCTTTATTCCATTCAAAAGAGTAGTTAGTAGCTTCCCATTCAATAGTATCTAACTCAAGAGATAATTCAGAATTGGAAGATAATATTTCTATGAACTTCATGCTCTCGCCTCCTTTAGCATATATTCTTCTATATCCTCTTGTTCTCATAATTCGTTAGGCAGGATACCCAAGACTTTAGTCTTGGAAGGAATGCCGTCAGTCGTAGTTCCATCCGCCTGTACCTCCATATTATACATTATATCCATTGAATCGTATTGATTCTGCATTATAGCAACATTATGAGCACGACATAGCTTTCCAAAGAGATCACATTCTTTTTGGGTCCAATAAATAGGTTTTACAGAACCTCTTTTCTGATTATCATACCAACAATCTTGAATTTCAATACGCAATTTCTTTAGAACTAATAATTTCTGCATACATTCTTGAAAAGATACTTTTCCATTACAGAGCATTAAACAAGCTATTCCTTTATAACCTACTTTCTGCATTAAAAAAATTGCTTTAATGAATAATTCTTTCTCTGTTATACTTCTATCCCAAGCAATCTGCAACCCATTAATCCAATTACTTTTATTATTGAATCTTCCAAATCTCGCCTTCTTCAATGCGAGTAATATATCCTCTGTAAACAAAGTGAAATCTAACCCACATAAGAAATGATAGTGTATTACCTTCTTATTCACTTTAATTTTTCCTAATTGATTTATAATTTCAATCGGGTTAGGATAAGCATATAAGAAGTTCATATCAATAAATCTAACTTTATTACGATTAATTTCTGGAATAGGATAAAACTTCTTTTCTTTAGGTGCGTAACAATTCCAACAGGATCTAAAACATCCATCAGATAGTCTTATCCATTGTTCATCATCGATAGTTTTATCATAAAATTCATCATGATATAATACATCAGAATCTCCTCCGAGTTTATTCTTGAAGGTAATCATTAGAATCCCTCCAATTTACTCTGTGTGAAATCTCCTATCTTAACTTTTGAACTTTTCATAAATTTACCTCAATGCGTGGCATTGAACCAATACAGGAAACTACGGACTTTAGTCCGTCAGAGGATGTCATTTTATGCTTAATATATAGATAGTGACAACCTTTATAAAGTTTGTGAAAATGTTATCATTCAGTAATGACACTAAAACATCTCTTTATAAGCTTTTCTATTCTCTATAATCTATCGTTGATAATATGGTTTAGATGACAATCTTATTTATAAAGGTTTTCTTCCTTAATAAGTGATGGATGACGCCTGTAATGATACTCGTAAGATAGGATTTGCTCCGCTAGGCGGTCGAATCATAAATAAAGACTTTATAGGCTTTGATTGCGAAACGTATGTGAATAAGAAGGGGGAACAGTCATTTCGTATGGCGTCATTAGTCTTTAGAGATGGACAAGAACTTTTATTTAATTCTAAGCGAGATATGATTAATCACATATTCCAAAATATGCGAGTATATCAGGGAAAATTTATTGTAGCAACAAATTTACAGTTTGATTTAACAACATTATTTTTCAAAGAACCTGAATGGAATGATTTAAAATTAGTATGGTCGAAATCAAATCTTATATCAGCAACAATAAAACCACCTGATTATAAAAAGCATGGTATGATAACATTTATTGACACACTAAACTTTAATAGAACATCAGTAGAAAATTTGGGGAAAATTATAGGATTACCAAAAATGGAAATAGATAAGAAATTGTTTGAAAAAAAGGTATTAAACAAAGAAGAATATAATAGAATGAGAGAATATAATATTAATGATTCTAAAATATCCATGTTATATATGTATCATTATCAGAAAACATTAAATGATTTAGGTGGTAATATCAAGATAACAACCCCATCGAGTGCCTTAGATTTATTTCGTAGAAAATTCTTTAAATATATGTTCATTAAAGAATCAAAAATATTACATGATAAAACAGTTCATGAGTTTATTGAGAATTCATATTATGGCGGTCGATGTGAAGATTTCAATAAAGGAACTTATGAAAATGTAAATTATTATGATGTAAACTCATTATACCCTTACACTATGTTTTCTAACGTCTTTCCTCACCCATCGACCGTAAGCATAGGTAAGGGTACTATATCTGAAATAAGTGATTATAGCGGTGTGAGTGAAGTATATATTTATTGTCCTTCAAATATCAAAATTCCATTACTACCGCACAGAACAGAGGAAGGAAAAATAATATATCCTACTGGTTTCTTTAAAGGAATATATACTCATGCAATGCTAAAAGAAGCTTTACAATTAGGATATACTATAATAAATATTGTTAAACAATTTATATATAAACAAGATATTCCATTATTTAAAGATTATGTAGAAACATTATATAATCTACGAATGAAATATAAAGAAGAGGGTAGCACAGAAGAGCAAACAGTAAAACTTTTAATGAATTCTTTATATGGAAAATTTGGACAGAAAGCTCAAGAAATGTACGAGATAATTGATAGTAGTAAAATGACTATTGAATTAATGAGTAAAAAATTGTCTAGTGGATGGAAAGTGCAACATCCCGATAATGATTTAAATTTATATATATGTAATAAACGAAGTAATAGGATACCAAAAAATTCTTTCCCTATAATAGCGTCTTATGTGACATCATTCGCACAAATTCATATGAATAAATTTTTGAGAGAATATGAGCCATTATACACTGACACTGATAGTATTATGACACAGAAAGAAATTCCACAAGAATTTATTGGTAAAGGTTTAGGATTATTCAAATTAGAGAAGTGCGGATTAGTAGAAATCGATTCTCCGAAATGTTACGCATTTAATCATGAACCAACACTAAAAGGAATTCATTTCAAGACAAAAGATAAATTAGAAAAATACGAAATTTTCACAAACTATATAAACCATAAAGCTATTCCTCAAGTAAACTTTATGAAACTAAAATCTGTTATGCGTAGAAAAGGTTTCAGTGTAAATCAGATTGTCACATCAAATAAAATGAAGAGAATAACACCAACTTATAAGAGAATATTTGATAATACCGGTAATAGTAAACCTATTTATATGGAGTAAATAGAATGAATATTAAGCAGCAAAAACATGTTAAAATTCTTCGTAATGAGAGATACAGAATAGCGAGAGAATATTGTTCATATAGTGAATCACAAAGAATTAAAGATTTTACTACATCACATTTTATATTATATATGTATAATAAAATACATAGGAGAAATTAGAATGAGAAGAGCAAATCTTTCGACAACTGGAAGTATACAAAGTAAAACAGCATTACCAACTTATGGGAGTTTACATGTAACTATAATGTTTTCTATTATGGAAGATGGACGAAGAAAAAAGTTATATAAAAGTGATGGTCAATCTAAATATGTAAATAATGTTAAAGCTAACGTCAAAACTTTACAGAAACATGCTGTTTATAATGCTGTTAAGAAAGAGTTTCCGATTCGTTCAGTCACACCGTATAATATTATTATGTTATCTTATCATTTCGTTTACTTAGCTAGAAGATATCAGGTAACAGAAAAGGAGGGGAAATATTATGAGAGGTATAGAGATACTGAATTCAAGAGAACAAGATATATAAGGATTAAGGACGCTTATACAAGTGGAGAAGTAGAATATTATAAAAATGGATACAATTAAAATGCAAACAATATTAAATGAAGAGGATATAATAACTGATAATAATGAAATTCTTAAACGTCGAAGAATGATATTATATAATGATTTATTACAAAAATTATCTTTAATGAATACTAATAAAAAATTGTTATTGAAAGAATATAATAATGAAATATATAAAATAGATAAGGAGCTAAAATGACTATTCGAGATAAAACTATATACGGCAATGATTATACTTATGAACAACAAAGTATAAGATTAGGAAATAAAGTTACAACAAAACATATAAGATATATTGGAAAGAGTGGACGTTCTTCAAGTTTAGGCACTACATCATTAACAACAACCAATATTAATAAGAGTGGTTTTATTAAATCTAACGGTGATATGATTGATATGAGTGAAGGAACTGATAAGCGTGAATTAAGTCATAGAGAATATTTAGATAGTGTAGGATATAAAGGTACTGTCGAAGATTATTTAAGTGAAACAAAAGGAATGAGAATTAATACAGAAAGGAATTATGAAGAGATATATATTGAAACAGAATCAAAACCTACTAAGGCTCAGATGGATATAATTAAGAAAAATCATAAAGGTAAAAGAATAATATTTGAGTATGGTAATTATGATAAATCATATAATGATTATAATGAATTTGAATCAGATATTAATAAGATGGAATGATTACAATAAGGAATTATCGTTAATATTTCAATCTCGTATTCGAGATTGATTGTTTTCGGTGATATCCTTTTCAAAAGGATATTGTCATATATACTAAACGTGAAATGACGGAGTAACAAAAATGAAAAACGAAAAAATAAAAAATGTAGAGAAAGAAGTGCAAGTGGATAACTTACGAGTTATTGATATGCCTAAAATAGATATAACGAAATATATAGGTATAAAAGCTAAAATAGAAAAGGCTATTGTTATAGAAACAGTATTCGGACAAGCTATAAAACTTGAAACTGAAATACTCGACATTTTAGGTACTAAAGAAAAACCAATAATTATGAAAGCAAACAAATTGTTAAACTTATATAAGGAAGAAGAAACAGGATTATATAATATTGGTCGTGGCTCAAAAACAGATGAATTCTTAAAGAAATATGAGTGCAAAAGCTTTAAGGATATGATTGGAAAGGTTGTTACTGTCCAAGCTACGGAAGAAAAGAACGGTGTAAGTTTTCTAACATTAATTTAGAAAAATAAAAAAATAAAATTTATTTTTTTCTTTTTTTTTATATCTTAATCTGTTTTGATTCTTGATATAACTTCAACCCTATTGAGCCTATCTCTTCCATTGTGAGCCCCTGTTTCTTTCCAAATTCTATGAACTGTTTTATATACTTCTCTCGAACCTCAATTAAGTGAGCCTTCACTTCTTGCTCTCTCTTATATCCATCTGTGCTCTTGTATGCCTTTACAGCGTCACGAGCCGTTTTCAATACTTCGAGATATTCTGCGTTAGTCATGGACTTGCCATTTACTAAAAATTTTGTTTCCGTCTTTATTGCCATTCTTTCACTCCACAAATTTTGTAATTTGTATTGATAGAATATCGGACTAATATATAAATTTATCGAAAACTAAAAGTTTTTGATATTCAAAAATATTAAATATTTTTGTTATCATGATTTTAGAAATTGAATAAAATAAAAAAAATTATAAATATTTTATTTATAGTCAACGTATTTTCGTTTCGTCGGATATCCGATTTACTCACTATATAATAAATATTTATTTCTTGAATGTTGCGAACAATAGCCCGAATAGACCTAACAATCCTACGATGAAGATTATTACAGTGTAAACAGTGTCAGCGACAGCTGTAGTCATACCTCCATGTGGTGTGATTGTTTGTGTTCCGTTAACTGCTCCGTTAGCGTCGTATGTATCAATCGAATATGGAGCTCCTGCTTGACCGAATAGGTTTATTGCTAAAGGTCGCATAAGAACTAATATCAAAAGTACAGCGATTAAGCCTGCAAATCCGTATACTAATGTTTTCATTTTGCCTTCCATTTTTAAATACCTCGTTATACCATTATGTTTTGGTTTGCGTCATTGCGTCGTACTCGATTATGGAATATTTTATAAAATCCATATTATGAATTTAAGAATTATAGTATATAAAGGTTTGTTTAATTGTTTAAATTAATAAACTTTTTATCACTTCATACAGTTTATATCCTTTATTTGTCAAATATACTTTTTCATACTCAAATATTATTAATTCATTTATTATACAAAATTTTTCTAGTAGATAATACTCATTTTTCTTGAAATATTTTTTTAAATCATGTTTTTGTATTGGTTCTAATTTAGAATCGCTTATATATATTTCATGTAGAAACAGTTTCAAATTTTTATGTATTATCATTTCAATATTTCCTTGAAATTTTGAAATTCCAAAATTTTTAATTTTGTTATTTTTTTCTTACTATTTTTTCTTGTGTATTATATAATTCAAAATCTTTTTTATCAAATTTTACTACTCGCCTTTTAACAGTTCTTAATTCTAGATTTTCATTTTTTCTAAATGTTTGTAATATTGTAACATGTTCATTATCTAGCTCATCTATTTTTCTACATTCTATTAACATTTTACAAACCCTTCGACCTCTAATATCTATTTGTGAGAAAAATTGTGTAGTGCCTAAAACTGTTAATCCTCTCTGTTTATCGTCGCCAAATTTTCCTAATTGTGTTATGAAATAAGAGAAAGCTATATTATTCATTGATTGTCTACTGTCGAACATTGAATGCATTTCGTCGATTATAAACATACTTTTTGGTGGTATATCTAAATCTTTCTCTTCCCATTCTACTATCATTTTCTTTGTTAATTTAACATATGGGAATGATAATTCTATATTGCTATATACTGTATATCCTTCTCTATTCATTGTTGACGCGTCATATACCATACTGATAGTTTTTCCGTTTCTTATTTGTCCTGTGTATAGATAAAACATGTTAATCAATCACTCTTTATGTGGTATTTATTATATAATTTATTTTTCTCTTTCTTTTTTCTTAATTGGTTTCTTTCTTCATATCTAAGATGTGAACGCCGACCCATATTAATATCCTCTAGATTCATATCTAAGTTTTTTACATGATTTTCTGCTACATATCGGTATTTCATTGCTTGTATTTACTTTTTGATTACAAAAAATGCATTTCTGCGAAATTATATTTTTTGAAGTATTATGCTTATTTTCTTTTTCTAATCTTTTATTTATATTTTTAAAATTCATTTTTATCACTTATCTTATTTGATTACTTTGTTTATTCATTATCTGCTCTTTCTCCAAAAAATCTAATTTTGCTTTTAATGATTCCACTAATTCTCCTCGTGATTTTCTGTCTATACTTGCTCCCATTTCAATATATGATAATACGAATTTTGTAGCTACATGAAGTTTAATTCCTTTATTTCCAAAATGCATTATACTTGTTTCTATACATGATATTATACTTCTTTGCTCATCCGTTATTTCTGTCTTATATCTTATATCTGTTCCATCTACGAGCCTATCATATGATTGTTTTTCTCCTAAGTTTAAGTCACCTATATTATCTAAAATTTCCATGTTATCACCTGTAATGCTATTGATAAACTTATCGACATCATAATTAATAAAATAAAAATTATTCTAACTAAATTCTTTATTATATCTCTCATCTTACTATCGGTATTGATGTCACATTACTTAAAAATGCGTGTCTAACGATAGATGTTAAATAATCCGTTGTCGCATTATCTGGCGTTATTATGCATTGATGTGAACTTATCATATATCCATTTATTATAAATCCAGCTACAGCTATTATAATTATTATTACTAAGAACATTATTAATGTGTCTTTAAATTTTCCTGCTAGATATAATTTTAGTAAATCTTCATTATTTAGATATCCTTCTATTTCCTTATCTGTTAATGTTGTCTTATCTGTGCTTTCTAATTCTCCTTTTATAATCCATCGCCGCCATGAACTATTATATATCTCATTTTTATTTATTGATATTGGCTTTATCTTTTTTCCGTTATATTCTGTTATTTTTCCAGTTTTTAATATTTTATCTGTTATTACTATTTTTTGTAATCCGCCATTCTTTTTTATTAATACATTTATTCTATTTTTATATCTACTTATCACTAACCATAATATTAGTGATGGTACAAATATTATACTGCCGAATATTGTAAAGAATATCCACATTTCCATTTAAATCACCCATCAATCTATTTTTTCTTAATTTCTATATCTTCTATAATCATAATAAGTAATGAAAATAGTGTCAATACTATTAATATTGTACTCGCATAATTTAATGTTAATGATATATTTTTATCAGCAACATTTCTTGATATATAAAAAGATAACATTGATAATAAAAAACCACTTATAACTATTACTACTTTAGGGAATTTATAAAATATAATATAAATTAATCCTATCAATATTATCATTACTATTATTATTAATATATCAATCATTTTCTTCCTCTTGCTTTTGTTTTCTAAATAAAATAAATATAAGTGCTAAAAATAATAATATTATGACATATAATCCGTTTAAAATATCTTTATTATATTGCGTTGAGTTAGTATTTGGTATTGTGCAACTTGTATAAGTTCCATTATCTAATGGTATATCATATTGTGCATTACAATTATTTGAATCATAATATGAAATTAATTTATTACTATTTAAACATGAGTTATTATTTGCTATCCAATTATTCATACATACATAAAAATTACAGCTTATACTTTCGTTACATAAACTATTAGTATCACATGCTGTAACGTTATAATAATAATTTCCTAGATTAAAACTTGAGCTATCTATATATTGCGTGCAATTTGTTATATTATCTCCGATTGATGTTTGACATACATCTTCTAATAAATTACCGACTGAATCGTACATATTTACATTATAGTATAATGGATTTGTTGAATTGCTTGATAGCCAATTATAAAATATTGGTGTTGAATATGTTGATGGATTTATTGAAATAGTGTATTCGCTTGAGCAATTTGGTGATATTAATATTGGAGCTGTTGGCGGTAAATTTGGTTGTAATGTTTCACTATAATTTAATGCGTAAATGTTCATTACTCTTTGATATGCTGGAATTGATAGTAATATATGACTCATTGTATTTACACCTGCATAACTTGACCAACTTATATAATTGTCGTCTACTAAGCCTATATGGTAAATATCTTCACTATTCCAACATCTATTTGACGAATCAACTAATATATAATATAATGTATTATTATGTAAATGCATATTATCGCTAAAAAAGGCATTATTACTTGATATATTTGTAGTCGAATATAAAACATAATAATTATTATCAACTATATAAACTTCATTTAATGATGTTAAACATGTGGATAAATTAACTATGCTTATAGTATAATTTACATATGCCCCATGAAATAATATACTTACCCCCCATAATCCTGATGGATCTTGCCCTATACTTGATTGTTCATTGGCATTAGTTGCCATAGTTGAAACTGAACCTAAAGTAAAGCGTGTCAATAATAAAAATATGCTACATACAATAAATATTATTATAATTTTATATGTCAATCTATCCACCACCACGAATTAATTTAGCTATTATATATATTAATATTACTTCTAGAGGAGCAAATATTAATAAATTACCCCATCCTAAAACTGTAATTGATGTTATTATATTTGGTAATGAAAAAAAGCTTGATATCACTATATTACTTGTTAAATTTCCAGCATAATTTACTTGTTCTACATTTAAAAAACCTAAACATATTATAATAAATGCTTGAAACACTATTATGCCTAATAATATAGTTGCGTCTGATAAGGATTGACCTTTTTTATTTTTCATTTTAACCAAATATTTTTTTAAATAATATTGTGACTATTGCTCCACCTATAATTATATATAATATTGGAATTATTAATGATAGTTGTAATATTATTGTTAATGTCAATGATACAATCATAGATATAACTAAACCAACTAAAACCCCAGCTGTTGCGTCGCCAAATACAGCCAATAATATTGTAAATATTAATAATGCACTTATTGAACATATTAACATTACTAAATATCTAAATTGTATGCTCCATTTTAAATAAAATGAAATGTTAGAATTATCAGGCGGTGTTATTGGCTCTTCTCCTATTGGATAACATGCTCCAAATTTGCATACTGCATTATTTATACATGTATTTGTTTGTATCCATCTATTATAACCAGCTCCATTAGGTTCACAAGTTTCTATAGTATCTGTGCTATTCGTTCCACATCTAGTATCGTTTACATTATCGCAAGTTTGTAATCCTAAATAGTTTATTGCACAATGTCCACTATAATTCATATCTATAGGATTACTTTTTATACTTTCCCAATATGTTGCATTATCTTGACATCCTAAAACACAGTTTTCTCTTTCAGCAAAGGGACAATATAATCCATTAGTTGTCCTGTTTAAATATGCGTGATGACATAAATCAGGAAAATTTACATCAATTAAGCCAATTACGCAAACATCATAATAATCATAAGTTTGTTCATATGGCGAATTATTTAATAACCCGCACATACCACCGCACATCGAATTGGGTAAACAATTTATTATCTCATGATAATCTAAATGTGATTTATCCAAAGAATAATCACATAAAGCATATGAATCTTGAGAAATACATTTAAAGGAACCTATTTCTGTACACTCTCCTTGAATATTACCGTTATCGTACATTGCAGTTATATTATTTACTAAATCATTCTTTATGGCATAATTAGATAATGAATCCCTTAATATAGAATTATCTGCATAAAAATTTATAAAACTATTTCCTGCAATTATATAATCTTTAAGGCTACCGGCTGTTATTATTTCAATATTATTTACAGAAGTATCATTTATAGTATATAGAAAAATATTATAATATCCTGATAATTGTGAATGCGAAAGAATTAAATTTGATTCATTTAATGCAATAATTCCATTTAAATTATTATCAGGGAAAACTTTGGTTCCATCAGATGGATTAATAAAAGTATATAATCCACTTGTCATATTATATTTAATCAATTCTACCATTGTGTTAGGGCTATATTCGGAGGAATAATAAGCTATATAAGTTATATCATTATATAAAGTATAAATTCCTATAAATTTATCAAAACTATGACTTCCTACAGTAAACTGCCTTGTAAATGTTACTCCATAATTTGTACTTCTGTATAATTCTCCATTCGAGGTAAATGCTATTACAACATCCCCAGCATATGAAGTAGCTATATAAGAAATACCTGCTGTATTAGAATATGGTTGTCTCGAAATAAAATCTTGACCATAATTAGCTGAACCTTCTATAAATTCTCCAAAGCTTGAATCTGTACCATAATATACATATTTACCATCTTTTGACATAGCAACGTTAGTAATATTATACTGGTTATTTTCTATTTCATAAAATGTTTTTCCTGAATCATTGGAATTAATCATATAAGATTTATAATTTATTACATTATGACCAACTAAATTTATATAATGTCCATCTGAGCTAGTTTTAATATCTTTAATGAATATATTACTCATATTATAAGTATTTGAAAATGTTGTGCCATCATTATAGCTTATATA
>Ga0265316_10005071_pt1 | contig 12923 bp, 9 predicted proteins | sample 4522metaG_FD_202092 | JGI IMG/M metagenome (GOLD analysis project Ga0265316, IMG submission 202092) | Rhizosphere microbial communities from Carex aquatilis grown in University of Washington, Seatle, WA, United States - 4-5-22 metaG | ecosystem: Host-associated > Plants > Roots > Rhizosphere >... | reverse complement strand
GAAGCTGCCGAGAAATGGATGGGTCCGGTCCGTTGCCCACGTGCTCCGTCACAAGACGCGAATCCCCGGGAGTGACCACCAGTGTGCCATAAGAAAACATGAGGCGGCAGGCGAGCTCCGAGGAACCAGGCTCGATGGGAAGCGGGAACTGTCGCGTGGTCGGGGCAGCCTCATCCGTGGTGAGGCGCTTTCTGTTGGAATCAATGACGAGCATGATGCCGCCGAACATGAGCAGCAAGGGCCAGAGATTGATCACCACGTTCATCGCACCATCTGAGACGAGCCGTAGATTGCTCGCCAGCAAAAAAAGGCCAATGACGAACGAGCCTGTCGCCAGGAGGAGAGCGATGCGTTTCGGCAACGGGTTCATGTGGATACTCTAGTGGGATTGCGCAGCCCCTGTCAACTCGACGGCAAAAGGCAGCGACAGCCGATGTCTTCGCAACTCGGGGATGCCCCGTCTGGACACTGTACGGGCCGTGAGCATACATTGACGGGGAAGGGAGGGCGCATATGAGTACCGATATCGTGCCGAGAGAGAAAGTCACGAAGCAGGGCGTACAGGGAGTCGTTTCCATCGTGGGCGCCGTCGGCGCTTTCATTCTGGCCGGTGTGACCATGCACCCGGTTATCGGCATTCTCATCGGAGGGGTCATCACCATCGCCGGGCTCGCGTTGAGCGGATCGAAACACGAGAAAGGCGCGGGCGTTGTCACCACTGTGGTAGGGGTCGCGACGCTTGCAGCCACGGTACCCTTTGTGAGCAGGATTTTCGGGGGGTTGGTTCATGGGGTCTTGATTGGGGCCGGCTTCGTTCTTCTCGGCGTCGGCGCCTATTCGCTCATCAGATTCTTGCGCGGATTGAAATCGAGGTCATGATCTCGAACGATCAATCCGTCTGGATGGAGACCTATGGCTGCCAGATGAACAAGGCGGAGTCGGAATCCATCCTCCGCGATCTGGGCGCGGCTGGTTGGACCAAAAGCGCCACCGAGGACGATGCAGACCTCGTGATCATCAATACATGTTCGGTGCGCGAAACCGCTGAGGAGCGAATTCGAGGACGTCTTGACCACTACAGACAGGCAAAAAAGGGACGGGAGCTCACCCTGGTCGTAACGGGCTGCATGGCGGAGCGTCTTCGGGAAAGGCTCATCGACGAGCATCCCGAGGTCGATGTCGTGTTGGGCAACTTCAGCAAGATGGAGCTTTTGGCCGCCGTGGCATCCTCGCGTGCCGGGCGACGCCCGGTTCTCACGGCCCGCGACGGCGGGTATTCCTTTGCCCCGTTGCATTCCAGCGGTGGAAGCAAGGCATTCGTACCCATCATGCACGGGTGCGACAACTGGTGCACTTACTGCATTGTGCCGACCGTGCGGGGGCCCGAGGTCTCGCGGTCCCCGCATGACATCCTCGCCGAAATCAGGATCCTGGAGGCCCGAGGCGTTCGCGAGGCGACGCTCCTCGGACAGAATGTGAACTCGTATCGATGGCAAGACGCGACAGGAACGCTGCAATTCGCGGGGCTCTTGCGGCTGATCGAGGCCGAGCTGGACTCATTGCGGTGGCTTCGCTTCATCTCCTCGCACCCCAAGGATCTTTCCCGAGAAATCCTGCGCGTGATGGCCGAAAGCTCCGTGCTGTGCCATCACATTCACGTGCCGCTGCAGAGCGGTTCCACTCACGTCCTGGGCTTGATGAACCGAGGCTATTCGGCCGAGTCCTATCTGAACCTTGTGCGCGCAATCCGGGACGGTCTCCCGGGAGTGGCGATTACGACCGATATTCTCATTGGCTTCCCCGGTGAGACCGCCGAGGATTTTCAAGAGACTTTGGGGCTGATGAGGGAGATCCGATTCGATGATGCCTTCACGTATCGCTATAATCCACGTGAAGGAACGGTGGCATTTGCCCTGCCGAATGCGGTCTCCGACGAGGTCAAGCAGCAGCGGCTCTCCGCTGTCATCGAGGAGCAAAGGCGGATTGGAAGTGAGCGCGCGCGGGAAAGGATCGGCGTTGCCGTTGATGTCCTCGTGGAGGGTGTCTCGAAACGAAATGAAGAGGAATTGCTCGCACGAACCGAGTGGGACGCAATGGTCGTGTTCCCCGGTCCGCGGTCTTGGATCGGCGATTTCCGGCGCGTGCGACTCGAAACCCTCTCGGGTACGACGTATCGCGGCCGCGATGTGCCCGACAATGCTTCTGCTCTGCATCGCGCTTATTCTTCCTGAACAGTTGAAGGCCGACCCCCTTGTCGCTCGGGGTCACGCACGGGAAAAGGTGGGGGATTTCGAAGGGTCGGCGATTCTGCTCCATTCCTGGCTCCGGCTAAACCAGGGCGCTTCGGGGGCCGCGGCCGTGTTTGCATCATACATGCATGTCGAACAGGATTTCCCGACGCTCATGGACACCGGAAAGATGTTTATCGCCTCGGCTCATGGTCTGGTCGGTGCAGCGAATCAGATCATGCGTGTCGGACGCGTGTTCGAGATCGCCGGTCGACTCGAGGAGGCGCGCGACGCCTATCTTTCGGCATTTGCGGAAGGCTCCGGGGACAATGCGCTCGTCGGCGCGTTCCTGCTCTCCCTGGAAATGAATGATGCAAAAGGAATGGGGAAAAGCCTGCAGGACATTTCCGCCGCAGGCGATTCCGGAGCGGGGCTCATGAAGGCGTTGAGCGCCTATCAAGCAGGCGACTGGGAAACAGCAAGGTCGGCGCTGATTGCGGTCGCCGACCTTGCAACGGATCCCGACCTTTCGCTCAAAGCCCTTTGGGTCCTTTACCAGGCTTCGAAACAGCGATCTTCTCCTGATGCAACTGAGTATCGAGCGAAGTTCGCCTCGGAGTACCCCGGATCCCCCGAGGCAGCGATAGCGGTGGGGCACCCAGACGCGACTGACATCCGCGGAACCGTGGTCGCCTCACCAACACCTTTCCTGAACGCATCGCAACCAGAGCAGCCCCCCTCGACGGATACTGTCCCTTCCTCAGCGCCGCAGGCGATCCAACCACCGGCCCCCCAGGTGGCGCAGGCTCCAGCCAAGACCTACTCGGTGCAGGCAGGGTCATTCCAGGTGAAAGAAAACGCGGATGACCTGGTGAACGAGCTCACAAAGACCGGATTTACGCCGTCAGTCGTTCACGATATGACGGCAGGAAAAGAGAGATACCGGGTCCTTGCAGCCGCGGGATTGGACGTGAGCCACGCCCGTGACATGCTTGCGCGGCTGTCAAAGGCCGGATTCACCGGGCTGATCGTTGCGGACAAATAGCGCGTCTATTTTTTGACCGTTTCGAGCTGCACGAGCATCATGGTGTCGCCGGTCGCGTCCTCATCTCCCTTGATCGTGAGGCGCACCGGCGAGAGGGAAAGCGTCCGCGTGATGCGGGACGCGTCCTTTTTCTCGTGAAAATCGACACGCCACGATTGGATCAGATCCTGACTCCGCCCCGGTGAGGGAAATCGGATGCTGAGAATGGTCTTCGTTCCAAGGGAAAAGAGCGAGTAGCTGCCGTCGCGCTGCCCGCTCTTGTCCGACCAGGTCACCTGCGGAGAATCGAAGGTAAGGCTCATCCCGTCCGAGCCGGAGAAGAGACCCGCAAAACGCAGTGCGGAAGGGCTTACTTGGGAATCGGAACGCTGGATAAGTTGCGTGCGCAGATCGTCGGTGATCTTCGAGAACTTCATGGTTATGGTATCGACGACTCCTGTATCAGTTTCAGCGATGCTCACGTTGATGCTGGTAAGGGACTCGACCTCGACGGTAAAGCTGCGCATGAGAGCGATCTGACTTACCGCTTCGTTCTCCCCGATGATGAGAATCTTATTGGCGAGCTGACGGAATGACTCGCGCCACGAGTACTTTTCAACGGTGCTGCCAGTCGAGAATGAGATTTCACGGCCCTGCGCGTCGAAGTCGAGAATTGAGAGATTGGTATCGGTGCTCTTGGCATTCGGTGCGGGTTGGTCCTGAACCCAGGAACCGGAAAGGAACTGTTCGAATGTCGCCTCACCGGGGGAAGTGAAGAGGCTCTTCAGTTGTGCCTGCTGCACTTCTTCACCGGCCTTCTTTTCCGCGGGGCCGGGAACGTAACGTGCTTCGGCGGCGCTCCAGGTGTAGCGGATTTGCACGAGATCGAGAACATTTTGGGAGTCCGGATCGCGGAGGAGCGCGGTAACGGGAAAAGCGAGGCCGTTGCTCTTTTGCGTGGCGAAGTCATCCGGCCGATCCGACTCGTCAATCGTTAGGACGTCCGCAACGAGCTGGCAGATTTGACGGAATTCGATTCCCTTGCCCTGACTGGGCGGAAGGGGATGATAGATGTCGAGGGTTACCTTGCCGTCGTCATTCATTCCTCTGACGACGATCTGGTTCGTGTGGTCTCCTACGAGATCCTTGACGGCAAGCGAAAACAAGCGGGTGTCCGTTGCGTCGGTATCGGCTTGCCAGCTTTGGTAATAATAGGCTCCCCGCGCGGGGTCGGAATCCGCCACCACGATGCGCACCGGAGCCGCGACGTCGTCGGTGCGCTTCAGCGCAATCACCTGTTCCTCATCCGGATCGCCGTCCACATTGACGTTGAGAACCTGGATGACCGTGTCGGCGGGATCGATCGCGATGCGGGGACGCGCCTGGGTCGTTTCTGCCGCGTCGGGAGTGGAAGGCCGGCTCGCCTGCGTGTCCGCGCTGTCGCCGAGCGGCTGGGGAACGATGCGGGCAACCCCGCCGCTTCCTCCGGAACCAGGGTGGCAGGAGACCAAGAGGAGGCTTGCGGCGGCCACGAGTGCGCACGCCGCGGCAATCAACGCACGGTGAAGCAGAGAAGCGGGCTGTTGGGTTGTCACGGGAAGTAGATCCTCAATTTGTCGAGAACGATCGTCTTGATCGTTTCGATGGGCTCGCGGCATTTGAATCCGGCCGCGGTCTTGTGGCCGCCGCCTCCGAAGGCCTGCGCGATTTCAGCGACGTCGATGTTCCCCTTTGATCGCAGGGAACACCGGAGAAGGCCTTCCAGATTCTCCTTGAAAAAAACCGATACGCGAATGTCTTCGCTTTTGAGTGGGATGTTGATGAGCTGATCGGCTTCCTCGTAGTTCGCGCCGGATTCTATGATCATGGCCTTCCGCAGGGTGAGAAGTGCAACGTGCTCCTGGAACTCCAATTCCAGCGTGGAAAGCACGCGTGATTGGAGAACAAGCGCCGAAATGGAGTTGCTTTCATAGACCTTGGAGTAAACGAGATTGGGCTCGACCCCCGCGGCCACCAGATCGCGCGCGATCTCGAACGTGAGCGCGGTGGTCTTGGGGTAGATGAAAGAGCCGGTGTCATAGACGATGGCGGTGAAAAGGGCTTGCGCCATGGTGAAGTCGACGGGGATATTCATTGCGCGAATGATCTGGTAGAGGATTTCCGCCGTTGAAGAAGCGCTTTTCAAAATGAGGTTGGCCGACGAGCCGTCCTCTTCCTGCTCGTGATGGTCGATGATGAAGCACTCGTGAACGCGGGGCAGCACGAGGGTCGCGATCTGGCCGATGTTGTTCACGTCGTTCGTGTCGAGCATGAGAAGCGACCATGTATCGATATCCGCGGGCAGCTGGGATTCGCTTTCCAGCACTTCCACGAGATTCTCGGCGTCCAGAAATGCGAACTTGTGAGGTGTCGGATCCGCATTGAAGATCCGGACCTCCTTTCCCAGGGAGCGCAGGGAGCGCATCATCGCGCATTCGCTTCCGATGGCGTCACCGTCGGGTGTCTCGTGCGCGGTGATGATGAATCGTTGCGTTCGCGTGAGAAAATCGATGGCAGGACCGAACTCATTCACGACTCGTCCTCGCCATGGCTTGCCGAAGCATCGGCGCCGGCATGCCCATCAAGCACGCTCGCGCCACGTTTGAGCACTTTCAGCTTGCGGAGGACGGCGCTTGAGACGCCGGGGGCCACGTAGCTTGCCGCCTCGGCGCGAAAGCCGTTGGGAACGTCCACGTTGACGCCGATGACGGCAAGCCCATCACGGATCTGCGTCGGGAAATCGCCGTTCTTCATCGTGGAAATCTTGGCCCCGATCGCGCAGTTGTCACCGATATTCGCGGTGGTGTGCTGCGTTTCGGCGCCGAAAGGGAGTATCAGCGCATTGCGGATCTCCGTTCCGCTCCCGATGTGATTGCCGTTCAAAACGACGGAGCGCGAGATCACCGCGTTACGACGGATATGCACGTGGGGGAAAATGATGGAGTCTTCAACAAGCCCTTCCACCTCCACCCCTGAGGCCAACCACGAGTTGCGGATGCTCCCTTTCTCCGCTATGTGGGATTCCGCGCCTTTGTCGGCAAGCTCGGGGAGGCTTGAAACGATGGAATGGAAACGCTCGCTTTCCGAATTCTCTACGACCCAGATGTTGTTCGCGTAGTACTCCATGAGATCGGTCTTGAAGAGAATCTCGCCGGGCAGGTCCTCGATCAGGTCGATGGACGAGTGCAAAACTCCGTCGAAGAGCGATTCCCGAAGCGGCATCTTCCCCCGTGAATGCTCCGCGGCCGAGGCCAGCAGCCTGCCCATCCGTTCCCGCGGGGCGCAATACATCTCGATGGGGGTCTTTGCCACGGAGACCTTGACCACGTGATCCGCCAGGGAATCGAGCAGCGCGGCAAGCGCGCCTTTTTCGAGAGTGAACACGGAGGAAAGAGCGGCCAACACCACCACATCGGCGTCGGACCCATTGACAAGACCCGCGAGCTCTTCCAGCCCGCCTTCCAGGAGGTGGACCCGCGCAATAGGTCTCTTCCATCTCGTGGAAAGCGCCAGGGAGGCCGCGCGGGAAGCTTCGTCGAGTATTATTGTAGCCGAAACGCCGGGGATGCGTGCAAAGCAGGCCAGGCTGAAATCGACGAGGCAGTTGTTTCCCCAGAAGGGAAGCAGCGAGAAATGGTACCCACTATCGAAGCCGGGCAGCCGTTGATCGGGGCCGACATCGAAGAGGTAAACCGCCGTTGTGCTCAGTTTACTTCTTCCTTTCCTTCGATTGGATTTTCATGTTCAAGCTTCGGCCGTTCTCCGACTTGATGATGAAGGTCTTCCCCCGCACATCGGGCGGAACGTCCTTGAGCTTCGGGAATCGATCTTGCTTCAGCACGGTCAACACGAGCTTGCTTTCCTTCACGGAGAAGCGAGCCAGTGATTTGCCGTTTCTCTTGGGCACGAGGGAGAACGCACCGGAGCTTTCATTCAGGAAGATCTCTTTGCTCGAGCTCAGCGAGACCGCCTCCCCGACGGGCTCCTCCTGGATGACGACGGCGAAACGCATGGGCTTGCCCGCCGTGAGGCGCCAGACCACTATCACGAGGAACACCACAAGAAGTATGAGGATCACCCCTGCAATGATGATCAGGATCAAATTGTTCTGAATCCAGTTGTTGACGCGCAGATCGACCGGAGCCACAGCGGGGCTGAATCGTGGTGCACCCGCGAATCCGAAGCTGAGTGCCGCCGATTGCGTCCCTGGTGTGCCCAGCGACGAGAAATGGACAGGGATGCTTACCCGCGTCGAAGAGTCTTTCTTGACGGAGAGAGTGGCTGGGGCGTCGAGAACCCACGGCACAAAGCGGGTTCCCACGGTAGCCGTGATGTCGTTCAGCACGATCGTCGTGTCGCCGGCGAGTCCGGTGGCTTTCAGCGTGAAGGACAGCGTGCTCGCGCCGTCCGCCTTCACGGGGCTGGCGACAATGCGACCGTCGATGGCGATGCCGCCGAACAGACCTCCGGTGGTATCCGTGAGGGAACCGAGGGTGGGGGTATTGCTCACTTCGGTATAAGACCCGGACAGCTGTTGTGCGAGATCCTTTGCGGCCGTGTCCGTGCCTATTCCCAGGATCATCACCTTCCATCCCTTCTCTTGGATGGTCTTTGTATTTGCGAGGAACTCGTGATTGAACTGGCCGTTTTTCGAGTAGTATTTGCTCGTCGGCGGAGCCTCTTGAATACCATCGGTCAGCAGCAGAACGTATTTCTCCTTGCCGTCAGTTTCGCGTGTTGCGATTTGCTCTTTGACGATGTCCAGCGCATTTCCAATATCAGTATAAGGTCCATTACCTCTAATACTCAGAACCGTCTTCTTGAGTGCGAGCTTCTGAGCCTCGGATTCGATTGTTTGGGAGATGGCGACTTCTGCTTTGCCGAAAAAATCAATCAGAATAAGGTAATCGCCAGAAATCAGCAATTGATCGATGATGTAGGAATTGACCCACGCCTCTACAGCGCCGATTTTCGTTTCCATGGAGAGGGATTTGTCCAAGGCGATGATGACATCAATGTTGTCTTTCCTCGTATCCGCAAAAACAGACGAAACCAGGACGAGACACAAGGCTGCAGCTATCAAAAAGCGTCTTCCCGTGCCCATTCTGCGCCCTCCTTGGAATAATTTACTTGTAGGATGCACCAAAATTGGATAAAATGGAAGAGTGCAAATGGGGAGAGGGGAAAAAAGTGCTTTACACTCATTTGCTTTTATGGTCTACTAGAGCGGAATAAACCGAGAAAAGGAGACTTCAATGGGTGCTATAGACCTTCCGAAAAGCCCGAATGTGTTCCATCCGGAAAAGCCGAGCGCCGTAGGTTCGCGCAACTCGCTTGCCCAGGAGTTCAGGGATCAACAGGCAGAGGTCGATCTCCTGATGAGCGAAGAAGTCGACAAGGTGATGAATCACATCAGCTCCAAGCTGCCCAAGGAAGTCGCTGAGAAGCTCGATATCATGGGCGGTATCAAGGAGAAGCTGTACAACTACTTCAACCAGAACTATCAAAACATGTTCAACCGCTTCATGGTCACGTCGGAAGACGAGATGGTGAAGAAGGTCAGGAACTTCCTCGACAAGGAGGAAATGAAGACGCTGGCCCGCTACACCCCCAAGGAGATAGCGGCGCTTCTCGATCAGGTCGGCGGCATCGACAAGTTCAATACCGGTGAAATCGAGAAATCCATCGTCAACATGTACGGCCACCTCCAGGGCCACATCCAGCGCGGCGTGAACGACCTGGAAAACGTCACCAACTCGCTGCTGCGGCAGAAGACGGACGTCGGCGCGTTCATCCGCGGCGAGAACGCATACTCAATCGTGAAGTGCTCCTTCAAAGACAGCGCGTTCAAGCCCAAGACCGTCACTGACGTGAAGCTCTCGGTCAACATCCTCGACTCCGAGCTCATCAGCCCCATCTTCCACTATCAGGTTACCGTCGAGTTCCTCGTAAAGGACCTCATTTCCAAGAACATCCTTGACCTGATCGACAAGGAAATCGAGAAGCTCAAAGACCAGATCGTGGATGAAGGCAAGGAAGAGCTGAGTGACGGAGAGATCCTGTTCGAGAAGATGAAGAGGGTGGAAAAGTTCACCTCGGATGAAAAGGACGACGCACGCTCCAAGCGTTATACGTTCTTCGCGAAGGCGCTCATGGACAAGATCGAAGGCCTGCGCGCAGAGATCGATCCTGAAGAGTACGACCCGGTGAACATCCGTGAGAATCTGAAGAGGATCATCGATATCGAAAACATCCGCAACCGCGGATTCAATACGGCCGTTAACTCAATCACCTCCATCCTCGACACCTCGAAGATGGGCTATCAGCACGTTGAGAACCTCAAGAACGCGCGTGAGCTCGTCCTTCGCGAGTACGAGGACACGGATGACGCCCACCTTCCTGATGAGCGCTACGCCATTCGTCTGAAATACTACGATCAGGCACAGCTCACTGAAGAGCGCAAAGCCTACGACGTACAGGCCAAGAGCTTCGAAGTGGAAGTGCAGCACGTCTGGGACGTGTTGGATATGGTCTACGAAGATTCGAAGTTCATGAAGGGCGTTGTCGATTTCGACGACCTCGCGGCCAAACTCAAGGGCAAGATCAAGAGGCGGATCAAGGCAAAGACCGGCGATCCCCTGTATGAGGATATCGAAAAGAGCTGGACGGAAGTTACGTTCATAGCGCCGGGCGACACGGATGTCGAGCGCATGAACCGCACCTACATCTCTGAAAAGGACGATCTGAAGAAGAGAATCATCCTGATGAGGGAAAAGCTCCAGAGGCTTTACGGCTTCCGCTATCCCATCCAGCGCAGGGTCATCGAGGATCGCACGGCATTCCTGGAGAAGCAATTCCTTCGCTTCGAATACCTCATCAACCCGTACCATATCCAACCGGGGCTCCTCCTGGACGTGAACATCACCTCCATCAAGAGGAAGAAGGCGACGTTGGACGGAATGGCCAACGTTTTGAACGAGTTTCTGTACGGTGTGTCCAAGGGCTTCCAGGACGCGGCCTTCGCCTCGTTCTCGCGACGCCGTTCCACGGTCCGCGCCGATATCGCGCAGTCCTTTGCGGCCACGGCGCCGGAGGCAGGTACCGGGACGCCCGTCGAAAACAAGAAGTCGGATTATCTCGACATGCTGAATGTGCCGGCAGCGACTCCTGCCGCGACGAAAGCCGCAGAGCAGGGCGTCGTGGATGTCGCACCCCGTCGCCGCGGAAGGCCTGCGAAGGCAGCAAAGAGAGGAAGGCCGCGCAAGGGCGGTCAGGACGTCGGGCTGAGAGAGATCTGAGCACGCGGGGATTTGAATGGTGACCCCTCCGGGGGTCACCATTTTCATTTCCGGCGCGAGCTTGCGCAGGATCTATTCCAGCGCGAGCTTGCGCGGATAGGCGAGAGGGGAAATACAGATGCCGGAACAACTCCATGCGTTTGATGAGCTTGCCACGCGCGAGGGCTTCAATCGGTCCCTGAGGCACTTCAAGTTCATCTCGCGGGTCATCGGGGAGTTTGAGGCGAACCGCAACATAGCGGACACCTTGAGCGAATGTCTTGCGGACAAGACCATTGAGCCTCGGCAGGTTCTGCCGACGCTGAATGCGATCCTCGTTGACAAATATCACTACTCCTGCAGATCCTACAATCTTGCGGACAACTTTGAGGACTTCGACACGCTTACGAACACCGTCGGGACCTGGCGCGCGATAGACCTTGTCGCCGTGTACTTCCACCCCGAGCTCGGTGTGGTTGTGGTCAATCCGAAAAACCGCGCCCACTGGGAAGGCGTGCGGAGTCTCAAGCGGAACGAGCTTATCACGGTGTTTGCCGGTGCTTTTGGCGGCACCGAGCAACCCGACAAGAAATACACGGACGGCATTTCCCTTCTCATCGCCATGATGGATGGCGGAAAGGTGAAGACTCCTCCAAGTCTTACGAAGGGCAAGTTCGTATTCAAGAAACATGCACCCGTCGCGGCTGCGGCGCCCGTCGCCCGCGCGGCACGGAAAGCCCGTGGCCGGCCCGCAAAGGCTGCTGCAATCGATTATTCCGCGGCCGCCGGTGCGGCTGCTTCTTCGGGATTGCCTGCCTACTCCTCGGCGGCCGCTAACGCGCCTGTTGCCGCCGCCGAGACGGCTGCCGCTCCGGCTGCGCCGTCGGGGGCTACAAAGAAGATGACTCCTATGTACTCCATTCCCGTGACGAACGAGCTTTTCCATAACGGGAACGTCGAAGCGTGGAAGAAGATCATTCAGAGCTACACGACAAAATATCCTGGTCTGGACGTTTATGTCTTCTATGAAGGAGAGCGCATTCACGATATCAACACCCTCTTCAAATGGGGGAAGGTGAAGCACGGCAGCGCGATCATGATCGCCGTAGCCGGCGATGACATCAAGGACGTGGCGAAGTTGCAGCGTTATCTGAAGCAGGGAGCAAGCCACATGTTCGAGGCGTTCCTCAAGGCGCAAGTCGGCGCGATCCTCAACCTGTTCTGATCGCCGGGAAGGAAAGAGACACATGAAGAAGAATATTCACTTCTTTGACCAGGGAGAGGCGAACGTAAAGCCCCAGGTTTCGGAAAGAATCGGCATACGCGGACGTTTGGCCATGGAGCTCGCGCATCTCGATCTCCCCATTTTGCCGGGATTCGTCATTGATGCCGATGTGGCCAGCCATTTAGGTGATTTCGACGTCTGGAGCGCCTTGCGGCCCTGGATGGATCGGCTTGCAAAACTGACGGGCAAGAGCTTCGGCGACGTTGACAACCCGATGCTCGTGAAGATCGTCGTGAGCCCGAACCTCGTGATCGCTTCCTACCCCACGCTCCATAATTTCGGGCTGACCGACAAGACACTGCCGGGCTTCAACCATTACGTGGGAGAGAACTTCGGGTGGCATGAGCTGCAATTCCTCGCACGCGGGAGTTTGGAGATCGAGATCGCCATCGCGGAGCTGGAAAACAAGGAAAAAGAGACAAAGGCCCTGAAGCAGGCCTTGAAGGAGCTGGATGCCGAGCTGGATTCGGAAATGGACGCGAAGAAGCGCAAGTCAAGCGTTGCCCGCTATCGTGCCATGCTGCCGGACGCTTACTTCGACGATCCGTTCGATCAGCTGGAGATAGCCCTGAAACGCATCAGCCATCTCCTTTCTCTGAGCGACCAAAATCAGGAAGACACGGCTCTCATCATCCAGCCGATGGTATATGGGAACTACGGCAAGGACTCGCTGAACGGCCAGTTCTATACCCGCAACATCGTTACCGGTGACAAGGAAATCCAGGGCGAATATTTCCAGAACAAGTTCAATGCAATAGGCATGAGCGGCTCGGACATCGAGAACATCGGCAAGAGCTACCACACGGAGCTGGAGAAAATTGCGCGTGCCGTAGAGGACCATTTCCTGGATATCCGCTCCATTCGCTTCACGGTGGAAAACAAGCGGCTGTGGCTGATCGATCAACGCTCGGTCATGACGAAGTCCACACAGGCGGATATCCGCCTTCTTCTGGACTTGCATGCGCGCAAGATCGTGGACGACGAGTACGTCGTCAAGCAGATCAAACCGGGGCAGCTGAATGAAATCCTGCACCCCATCATCGATTTCACCTCCGTCAAAGGCCTGCCCT
>Ga0265316_10005069_pt1 | contig 12926 bp, 7 predicted proteins | sample 4522metaG_FD_202092 | JGI IMG/M metagenome (GOLD analysis project Ga0265316, IMG submission 202092) | Rhizosphere microbial communities from Carex aquatilis grown in University of Washington, Seatle, WA, United States - 4-5-22 metaG | ecosystem: Host-associated > Plants > Roots > Rhizosphere >... | reverse complement strand
CGGTATTCCTTCAAGAGCGTGTCGGCGTCGCCAGGGCCGTCGTCCACTGCTCGGGGGTTCTTGATGTCGAGGTTGTAGCCACGATCCTGGATCTCTTTCAGCGAGACTTTCCAGGCTTGGTCGGTCTCCTTGCGCTTGGTCCACCATTTCTTCTCCGCACCAAACTCGTCGATGCGCAGGGGCTTGGTTTTGGAATAGCTCTTGGCCCCGGCGGGGTATGGGTGCTCGTAGAACCAGACTGTCTTGGTGGGGCCTTCGCGGTCGAAGAACAGCAGATTGGTCTTGATGCCGGTGTAGGGATTGAACACGCCCTTGGGCAGGCGCACGACAGTGTGCAGGTTGCAATCGGTGAGGAGCTTTTCCTTGATGCGGGTCTTGACGCCTTCGCCGAACAGGGTGCCGTCGGGCAAGACCAGGGCGGCGCGGCCTTGCGGCTTGAGCAGGTGCATGATGAGCAGCAAGAACAGGTCGGCGGTCTCGCGTGTGCGGAAGGTTTGCGGGAAGTTTTGCTCGATGCCGTCTTCTTCAATGCCGCCGAAGGGCGGGTTGGTGACGATGACATCGACGCGGTCTTTGGGGCCGTAGTCGCGCAAGGGGCGAGACAGGGTGTTGTCGTGGCGAATCTGCGAGGGCACGGAGATGCCATGGAAGAGCATGTTGGTCACGCACAGCAGGTGCGGCAGCGGCTTTTTCTCCACGCCTTGGAGGCAGCGCTGGAGGGTTTCTTCGTCCTCGGCGTCCTTGACGTATTTCTTGCGGATATTGTCGATGGTGCAGGTCAGAAAGCCTCCCGTGCCGCAGGCGGGGTCGAGCACGGTTTCGCCCAGCTTGGGGTCCACCTGGTCGACCATGAATTGGGTGACGGCGCGTGGGGTGTAGAACTCGCCTGCGTTGCCCGCGTTCTGCAGGTCAGACAGGATCTTCTCGTAGACCTCGCCAAACTCGTGGCGGTCGCCCTGTTTGTTGAAGTCGATTTCGCCCAGCTTATTGACGACCTGCCTCAGCAGGGTGCCGGACTTCATGTAGTTGTAGGCGTCCTCGAACACGCCGCGCACTACACCGGCCAGTGTGGCGTTCTTGCCGGCCACGGTCAGTTCTTTCAGCGTCTTGAACAGGTCGTTGTTGACGAAGTCGAGCAGGGCCTCGCCGGTGATGCCCTCGGCATCCGCCGCCCAGGCACGCCAGCGGAAGCGTTCGGGGATGGGGGACTTGTAGCGGTCCTCCATCAGCTCGCGTTCGGCCTCGGCGTCGTCGAAGACTTTGAGGAACAACATCCAGACGAGCTGGCTGATGCGTTGGGCGTCGCCATCCACACCAGCGTCCTTGCGCATGATGTCCTGGATGGTTTTCACAGTGGTACTGAGGGACATGCTTCTCCGTTACGAGGCCTTGAACAGCTCGTCTTCAAGGTCGTGGACGGCTTTGACATAGGTGTCTTTGCCGCCGAACTCTTGGATGATTTGCACCGGCGTGCCGTGCTGGTTGATGGGGCGGACTTTCAGGATGGCGATGTCTTCGATGTCGTCCACGCCCTCGTTGGCGAATTTGTCGAGCAGGGCATCCAACACCTTGCGTGCGGTGTCGCCGTACTTGGTGAAGTAGTTTCGCTTGCGCACGTTGTTCGCCCGTTCACGCCGGGTGAGCGGAGGCTGGTCGAAGGCGATGTGGCAAACCAAATCGAAGGGCGAGAGGTCCTTGCCGACTTCGTCGCTCAAGGCATCGAAGAACACGCCATGCTCGGCCAGTTGGTCGAGGATGGCCTTCTTGCGCTCGGCCTTGCTCCAGGTTTTCAGGAAGGCATCGAGCGAGGCGAACTCTTCCCGAATGGCCCGGCGGGTGTAGTCACGCAGGCTCTCGGTGATGAGCTTGCCGTCGTTGCCGTAGTATTGGACGCGCTCGGCGGCCACGTGCACCTGCACGTCGTCCACCACGAACTTGTAGCGCTTGCCGCCGCCGTCGGGGGTGTCGATGGCGGTGGGAGCGGTGTCATCGCCTGCGGGTGCGATTGGGTCCAGGGTGGAAACCGGGGTGGCGTCAACTGGCAGCGTGGACTCACCCCCTTCGTCCGCGGGCGGTGCCACCGGGTCGTTGGGTTCGGGGACGTAAATGCGGACTGGATCGCCGTCGAAGTCTGGGTCGGCAAAAAGCTCGGTGGCCTTCTTGAAATCGAGGATGGTGAAGTAGAGCTTGCCGAAATCTTCCCGGATGCGCGTGCCACGACCAATGATCTGCTTGAACTCGGTCATGGATTGAATCGTCTGGTCGAGAACGATCACACGGCAGGTGGGCACGTCCACCCCGGTGCTCATTAGCTTCGAGGTGGTGACTATGACCGGATAGGTTTCTTCGGGGGCCATGAACGGCTCGACCTCGGCCTTGCCCTCGTCGCTGTCGCCGGTGATGCGCATGACGTACTTGCGATTCTTGGCGCACAGTTCGGGGTTGGCGTTGACCAGGGCCTGGCGCATGCGTTCGGCGTGGTCGATGTCCTCGCAAAATACGATGGTCTTGGAATAGACGCCGGTGGCGGCCAGAAATTCGGTCAGCTTGCGTGCCACCAGCTCGGTGCGCTTTTCCAGGACCAGGTGGCGGTCGAAGTCCTTCTGGTTGTACACGCGGTCGTCAATCTCGACGCCGAACTTGTCGGTCTTGCCCTTTTCGGGCCGCCAGCCGGTGAGGTCTTTGTCCAGGTCGATGCGTACGACTTTGTAGGGGGCGAGGAAGCCGTCTTCGATGCCCTGCTTGAGCGAGTACGTGTAGACCGGGTCGCCGAAGTAGTGGCTGGTGGAGATGTCCTCAGTTTCCTTGGGCGTGGCGGTGAGACCCAGATGCGTCGCCGACGAAAAGTATTTCAGGACTTCACGCCATGCCGAATCGGCTGCGGCGCTGCCACGATGGCACTCGTCCACCACAATGAGGTCGAAGAAATCGGGCGAGAACTGCTTGAAGATGTCTTGGGATTCTTCGGTGCCGGTGATGGCCTGGTACAGGGCCAGGTAGACCTCGAACGACTTGTCAACTTGGCGGTTTTTGATCCTAGTCATGGCCCCGCCGAAGGGCTTGAAGTCCTTGTTCCTGGTTTGGGTGAGGAGCATGTCACGGTCGGCGAGGAAGAGGATGCGTTTCTTCACGCCCGCCTTCCACAGACGCCAGATAATCTGGAACGCGGTGTAGGTTTTGCCGGTGCCAGTGGCCATCACCAGCAAGATGCGGTTTTGACCGCGTGCCACGGCCTCGACCACGGCGTTGATGGCGTTGGCCTGGTAGTACCAGGGCTTTTTCCCCGTGGTGTCCGTGTAGTAGTCCTGCGCCACGATGCGAGCCGACTCGTCGCTGAATCCCTTCCATGTGCGGAAGCGCCGCCACAGCTCGTCGGGGCTGGGGAACTGGTCGAGCTTCAGTTCCGTCTCGACCTTACTCGCCTGGCCGGTGCGGTCGCTGAAAAGAAAGCCGGCGCCATTCGAGGAAAAGGCGAACGGCACGCCCAGCATCTCGGCATATTCAAGCGCCTGTTGCATGCCATCGCCGACGCGGTGGCTTGGCTCCTTGGCCTCGATGACGGCCAGGGGAAGGTTGGGCTTCAGGTACAGAACGTAGTCGGCGCGTTTGGCCTTACCCCGTGCCACCAGCTGGCCGCGTACCATGACCCTACCAGCGGTGAGCGAAACCTCCTCGCGCACTTGGCTTTGGATGTCCCACCCAGCCCGCTCCACCGCCGGAGTGATGAGCTTGGTGCAGACGTCGCGTTCAGAGAGCGGTGGATCGGACATCGGCGGTAGCTTACAGCAAGGGGAAAAATGCTGCGCTTGCAAGTGGCACAGGGAAGGCGGTCGGCTCAGCGTCGCCGTCGGGGCCGATACTCACACCTACGACGGTCTCACTCAAGTTTGAACCGTCGTACGGGCCAGCACCAAACAGCACCATCACGCCGCGCTGGCTGTCGAAGGTCATGGCTGCCGAGGTGAGCGAGGCTGGGCTGCTGGACAGGTCGCCCCTGTACCAGGTTGGACCGTTGCCATCGAGTTCCCAGGTCTTGACCGGCGCTCTGAGGCTAATCGCGGTTGTCGCGTTGGGCGGGAGCGCGTTCCACAGGCGCGGCCCAACGTGCCGGCAGGCGCGCGCCAACGCCCCGCGAAGATCACGCCCGATCGAGCGCGAACGATACGGGCTGAGCGTCGGCGGGCGGCACGCCGAAGACCTGCACGAGATCGCGCCGCACCACCGGCGTCCTCGTGAGCGATGCCCTCTTGATTCTGTCGAACCGGAACCAGCGCCCGGCGAGGCGCATGTGGCACCAGGCGAGGACGTACCAATGTCCGCCCGTGCGGGCCACCGCGAGCGGATCGATGCGCCGGGTGTGCGTGGCTCGCCCCGTGTGATCCTCGTAGTCGATCGTGAGCGCCACGCCTCGGCGAACGGCCTCGTCGATGGTGCGGACACACGAGCGGCCGGTGCCACGAACGCCGCCCGCGCCGGTGCGAACCCACACGCTGCCGGCGATGCGCGCGATCTCGTCGCGCTGAACGGCATTCATGGTGCGCAGGAGCTTCGTCAACGCCGTTCGGCCGTCGAGCGCGAACGGCAGCTGCGGGTCCGCCCCCAACGCCACGACGATCGCGCCGACCTCCGCGCTCGTCAGCGCCACGGGAGCGAGCCCCTCGGTCGCGAGCTGGTAGCCGCCGCCGCGTCCCTCTTGACCGCTGACGGGCGTGCCCGCGGCCTGCAGCGCCGCGATGTCGCGCTTGACCGTGCGCATCGACACCTCGAACCGCCGCGCGAGCCACGCGGCGGTCCGGCCTCGGCGGCCATTCCGCCGCAGCTCCTCGACGAGCGCGTAGAGCCTGTCGGTGCGGTTCATGAACGGTGACATAACGGTGACACGCCCCTCTGCTACATACAAACCCCACCCAGAAGGAGACCCACCATGGCATCGATCGTTCTGTTTCATTCGGCGCTCGGGCTCGGGACCGGCGTGAAGAAGCTCGCCGCCACCCTGACCCACGACGGACACACCGTGCTCACGCCTGACCTCTTCGACGGCGCGACATTTCGATCGCTCGACGAGGGCGTGCGCAAGCGAGACGCGCTCGGGATCCCCGAGCTCATCCGGCGGGCGGCGAAGGCCGCGGAGGCGGCCCCGGCGACCTCGATCTACGCGGGATTCTCGATGGGCGCGGCCGCCGCGCAGTACCTCGCCGCGAATCGGCCCAGGGCGCGCGGGGCGGTGTTGATGCACGGGGTGCTGCCGCTCGGCGCGACGGGCGTGGAGCGCTGGCCCGACGTCGCGGTGCAAATCCACGCGAGCGCGGAGGACCCGTGGGTGGATGCGGCCGTGCTCGACGGCTTCGCCGAGGCGTCCTCCGCCGAGGTGTTCCGCTATCCCGGCCGCGCGCACCTGTTCGCCGACGAATCGAGCGTCGACTACGATCCCGCGCAGGCCGCCGTGCTCATCGAGCGCGTTCGCGCGTTCGTTCGGCGCTGAGTCTTGAAAGGGCCGTCCTCCCCACAAGGCATGGTCTACCCCATCGCGTCCCTGCCGAGGTCGCCGTGCTCAGTTCACCCAGTCTTCGTCGCTCCGTGCTTCCCGGGTTGGAGGCGGCCGCACAGGGGCGAGGAGGCGCTGCTAGCCTACCGACGCGGGCGGGAGCGAGCACGCAACAGGAAAGCGGCCCCGAGCAAGGCAAAGAGCAGCCCGGACGCACTATTTCTCTTCTGTCCCAAGCTGCAGTTGCAACCTTTATAGCCACGATGGACCAAGGCAATGGTCAGTTGGATTCGCGGCAGCGTGAGGCAGGCTCCTTTCCATCTGGGATTGGCTTCTTGGGAAAGTTTGGCTACGTTTTGCGCTTGTGGTCGACCACGGTTTGGCGTCAAATCGCCCCGACTCGGGTGCCGCGCCTGATGCAATACTTCCTAAGGGAAAGGACAAGCAAGTGGGAATCTTGAAAAGACGATTCAAGCAACTCGCGTTGATCGGGCTTGGTGCCGTGGGCGTCCTGTCCGCCTGTGCCAGCAATCCTGGGCCCAGCGGGAGTACCGGCGGTTCCAGCGCTAATGGGGGATCCACGGGTGGTGGAGGCACAAGCGCAAGGGGCGGATCCACTGTGAATGGGGGATCCACGGGTAGTGGAGGCACAAGCGCAAGGGGCGGATCCACTGTGACAGGAGGGACCACGGGCAGTGGTGGCGCGACAAGCTCGGCCGGCGTTTGCTCGGCTACGAACACTCTTTTCGACTTTTCCGGCGGCGATCAAGGTTGGGTGTTCAACACCTATCAGGCCACGGACGCCACCACAGGCGCTGCGGTCAGCCCGTACAACCTCGTCGTAGCGGGAAATCTATCGGGCGGAGATCTCGACGCTGGTGTTCATGCCCCAACCCTCGCCGCCGACAGCACTGTCGGCGATCCGCCTGGCTCCCTCAAGGTCGTGGTGACGTTCACCGGTTCCAATCAACAGGTGAACCCCAACATCAACTGGGGCCAAAACGCGCTTCAGGATTGGACGAACAAGGTCGTCAGCGTTGACGTCAAAATCGATCCGTTGCCGTCTGACACCACCAACATCGGCGGAATCATGCTCTTCGCCCAGGACACGACCTATGCCGGCCAGTACGGGAGCATGACCTTCCCGACTGACAATGCCTGGCATACATACACCCTGGACATGACCGGCACCACGAGCCTGAAACCGGCCGAAATCATACAATTCACGGTCCAATTGGCATCAGCCGGCACGCCTACAGCTGCGTTCGCACCGACCACGGTGACCGCTTACATCGACAACATTACGGTCAGCAGCAACGCCGGAAGTGGAGGTTGTGGTGGCGGGTCGACGACTGCGAGCGGCGGGGCAGGAGGGTCCACGACGACCGCCAGCGGCGGCGGCGCTGGGACCAGCACTGGCGGGAGCGGGACGGGCGGCGTCCCCGCGGGCGGCACAACCGGGACCGGCGGGGCTACCGGCGCTGGCGGCAGCAACGGCAGCCTGCCCGCGCTCACCGTCAACGGAACCAAGTTGCAAGACCCGTCCGGCAAGACCATCGTCCTGCGCGGATCGTCATTGATCGACATTGGCGCGCTCTACACCTACGGCGGCCGTAGTGCGGCGGGAATCACCGCCCGAATGGACAAGCTAGCGGCCGCCGGCGTGCAAGGACACGTGGTGCGCCTGCCGGTGTACCCGAAGATCGACTACAACGCTGGATACCCAACTTGCTCCCCCTTGCCCTACCCGGTTGGAAGCGGCCCGAGTGCGAGCTGCACCCCCGCCACTGGCATGACGGCAAGCGACTACGTCAGCAAGGTGCTCAAGCCCGCGGTCGACTACGCCACCAGCAAGAACCTGTACGTCATCATTGATTACCATCAGATCGACAATGCCACCACGGGTACCTCGGCGGCCGATGCGACGACATTCTGGACCGATATCGCTCCGCAATTCGCGAACTACGCCAACGTCATCTACGAACCCTTCAACGAACCCATCGACGGCTCAGCGTCGTGGGCGACCTTGAAGCCCGTCGTGCAGGGCTGGATCAATACGATTCGCGCGGGAGCGCCCAACAACATCATCATCGTTCCATCCACGAGCTACGACCAACACCCAGGCGACGCAGCCAGCAATCCGCCGACAGGAACCAACTTGATGTACACCGCCCACATCTATCCGGGTAATTGGAAGACGAATTTCCAGAGTCAAGTGGCCACTGCCGTGGCAAAAGCGCCGGTGTTCATCACAGAGTGGGGGTACGCACTGAACAGCAGCGACTCCACGATCGGCACGTCGAGTGCAACCTACGGAACGGACTTCGAGACTCTCGTCGACAGCAACGGTGCTAGCTGGACGGCCTGGGTCACCGACAACAGCTGGACGCCGAGTATCTTCTCAGACAGCGGACTCACGCAGCTCACCGATTTCGGCACCCTTGTGAAAGACTGGCTTGGCGCGAAAGCAACCAGCGATTGGGTTCAGTAACGCGACGCCGAGTTGCGCTGCAAATCAAAGAACAGCCCGGACGCACTGTTCTTCTTCTGTCCCAAGCTACAGTTGCACCCTTTGTGGCCCAGTCTCATTGTGAGGCCAGTGTCGGACGCTTGGGAATCGGTTCGGCCATCGGGCTTGGCAGCGTCGGGCAACGGGGAATCCGTACTGCCATCTGCGCTGCCCGCGTCGGGTGCAAGCAAATCCCTGCCGCCATCGGGGCTGCTCCTGGCGCCGCCTGTCCCACTGCTCCCACTGGCACCGCCGGGCACGCCACCGCTCGTGCCGCCCGCGCCGCCTGAAATCCCGCCGCCCGCGCCGCCTGAAATCCCGCCGTGTGCACCGCCGCCGCTGCCGCCCGGAAGGCCGCTCGCACCGGCCTGCGCCCCCGCGCCGCCCGACGGCGTGCCACCCATGGGGCGCGCGCCACCTTCAATCACGCCACCCGCAATCGTGCCGCCGAATCCACCTGCGCCGCCCGTGATCGCGCCGCCCTTCCCGCCTCCGCCACCCTGCCCGCCCGCACCGCCTGCGCCGGTTCCGCCAGCGCCACCAGCGCCACCAGTGCGGCCGGTGCCACACTGGGAAGGATCAGCATCCGAGCATAATCCGCTTCCATCGCAAGTCCGGCAGGTTCCGCAGGCGGTTCCACTTTGTGGATAGTCGCACGCGCCGGCGCCATTGCAGGTGGTACGGCAGGCACCATCACCAACACCGCATTCAAGTTCTGGATCAGTGCCGAGAGCGTAGGCAGAACACTTGCCCGCGCGATTGGCCTGATTGCACGAAGAGCAAAGGCCATCGCAGGCGCTCTCGCAGCACACCCCGTCCACGCAAATGCCAGAGGCGCAAGCACCGGCGCCAGAACAAGCCGTACCGTTCTTGGCCTTGCAACCGCCGCTGCTGTCGCACGCCTGCCCCGGGGCGCAGCTCCCAGGAACCTCGGTGCCCGCAACGACCGGCGAGCAAGTGCCTTCGTGCCCGGCCACCGCGCATGACCGGCAGGTCCCCGAACAAGCCGCGACGGCGCAACACACGCCGTCCGCGCAGAAAACCGAGGCGCAGCTCGTCGCTGTGGCGGCCGTGCATCCCTGCCCGTTGCCAAGATTCGTGACCTTGTACTCCCAGGTCTCACTCAAGTCTGAACCGTCGTACGGGCCAGCTCCAAACAACACCATCACGCCGCGCTGGCTGTCGAACCCCAAATAGGCCACATAGATGTCAACTAGCCCTATACCCGTCAACTAGCCCTATACCCGGGCAGCACTCCAGCCTGCTGATGTCGCAAATTCCGCCATGATTCCCGCACGGTCGCTGTTGCGTACGGGATTGTATCGAAGGTCCTCGCGCGCAGCTGGGTAAGTCTCGGGTATTGCTCGCCGGGGCGAGTGTGGCCCACAGCGACATTCCGCGCCACTAGTCCGGTTAGATGGAGACCCCGTAGTGGCCAAATCCCAGACTGAGGCAACTTTTCCACTTAACGCCTATGGGGGATTCTCGTGGCTGGCTTCGATCCGGCCAAATACTCCCGAAGCTGCAACCGTTCGATTCCAGTATGCTTGGAACCACTGCGCTTTCTCCAGGACATCTCCCGAATCTACGCGCAGGCGGTGGGACATCAAGCGGATGATCCGGGCTGCTGGCTGGTCGAGGACCTCCATTCCGGGCATAGGCGTGAGAGGATCGTAGGTCGCGTATTGAAGAAGGTAGTGAAGAAATGCTCGGGGTGGGTCTTTCGTCTGGTCGAACTCGATGTAATGCCCGAAGCCACTCGCCTTCATATCGTTGCAGACCTCGCCGCTCACAAGAATGCAGGGGTCATGCGGCTTCGTGCATTGCAATTCGTGAGCCTTGTTCACACCCATCCCGTAGACAAAGTCATCGTCGTGATGGACTCCGCCGACCTCCATACCACCGCGCAAGAGGATGTTGCGTTGGAGAAGGTTCGATACTATATTGTCGACGGACATCAGGAGGTCGCGGAGTCCTTGCGGACTGTGGTCGGCCGACAGGATGATGCAATCGGAGAACTGCGACAGGTGCAAACCGCAATGAGGGTTGGCGGCCGCCGTATGCTTCAACAGCGTGAGGATGCTTAGCAACGTATTGCGATGCGCCGGTTGTTGATCAGCGGCGCTAACAAGGTTCTTGAAGCCGAGGATATCCATGAAGACGACGTACTTGTCACGATAGATGTCATTTACGGCAGGCCAATTGGAGCTGAGTCTCATGAGTCGAGACTAACTGGCCATGCCAGAATGACAACCTGATTGACCAATGGACCTCGCAGCGTAGCGGGAGGTTTCCAGGTCGGCCGTTGATGGTGCCCGCAGCGTGGCGGAAGACTTCCTGGGAACACAGGGCAAATAGTGCGACAAGGAAAGGCTTGTCCGAAAGGAGTGAGGGAATGCGATGAACCCATGAAATTCGGTAGGTCGTCCAGCGGGTGCGAAACCCGCCCGGCGAAGGGGATATCGTCTCCGGATCGAGCCAGTTTTGCGGCGCCCTTGGGCCAAGCGGATTCTGGGTATAGGGGACTACGCTCTTCAACCAGTTTGGGGCACGCCTGGAAGCAGGCCGCATCGCCGGACTGGTCACAGAGGGACACGTCCGGTTACAATCGTCCAGACCAACACGGAGGCTCGCCATGGCGTACTTATTCGCAGCCGCAATCCTGCTTCACGCGCTCTGGGTGTTGCTCGACGCCAGAAGACGCGGCAACAATCCGCTGGGCTGGGCTATTGGCGCAGCTTTCCTCTGGCCGTTCGTCGTCCCATTCTATCTTGCCAAGCGTAACCTGAAGGCAGGCGAGACACGAGAGGGCGGCGTCGCATGGAATGTGCTCCGTATCTTGGCATTGGTGTGGACGGTGGCAATGCTCGCGGTCGGTGTGTCCTATGCCGCCAGCGTTGGGAAGGTGGCTTCCACGGCTGGTACAGATCCGCAGAAGATCGGTGTTGCCATCGGCGGTACGCTCGGAATTGCCTTTCTCCTCGGTGCGTGGTTCCTTCCTGTGCTGGCCGCCGTAGTTGTCGGCCTGCTCGTCCGGAAGTCGAGTCTTGTGGAAACTGGCCCGACGGGACCGCTCGTCGGACTTGCGCCGGGCGTTGCACCGCCGGCCAGCACCGCGCGCGATATCCTTGCAGTCGTGGCGATGCTTGCCCTCTTCGTGTGCCTCGGCGTTCAGGCCTATTCGGCCAGTATTTCGCCCGAGCCCCGGGCGACAACTATCCCAGTGGCGTTACAATCGCCACTGGCGGGTCAGGCTCCCGATTCGCCGAAACCGTCGGTCGCGCATCTGCCCGAGGCGCCTGCGGCGTCGTCTTCGGTCTGTGTGAGTCTTGCTGTGTACCGTGGTGAGGTGCTCACCGAATGTGCCGACATGGAATGTACGGGTACTGAGCCGCGTCTGGACGCAGGCGTCCGCTCCCCGGAGCTGGTGTACACGGGGCTGTTCGATGCATATGTGGCCTCCAGCTACAACCTGGCAGCGAACCGCAGAAAGGAAAGCAGGTTTCGTTGGACCAAGTTGGATAGACCATGTGCAGAAGCCTTTCGAGGCCGATCGCCCCTGGCCACATGCGAGTTTGCCCTTCCATGGTCCGTCATGCCGATCAAGGAGAAGCACTTCTTCTATCTGGTTCAGCAGGCCTTTGACCGCAATGCAGCCACTACGTGGTGCATGCCAAGAGGGGCATCGTGGCCCAGGGTATCTCAGGAGTCGGAAGAATACCGACGAGAGTCTCTGCGGCAAGCCACTCCCGATTCGCCGGCGATTCTCCCATACGGACAAGGTATGGTCATGTTCGGAAAACCCAGCGTCAAAGAGATAGGGTTCTCCACTACCAAGGTCATGGTCCAAGTGCAAAACGTGACGGAGAAAAGCCTTTCTTGCATGGTCAAGGCCACGTTCATGGACGGAGACACAATTCTGGGAACTGCTCAGGGAACCGTTAATCAGATCCCCGCAAACGCGACCAAGACAGCAGAGCTGTTGAGCGCCGACAAGATCCGTGGATACAGCGTCCTGAAGCTCCAGACGGACACGTGCTTCTGAGCCTCAGCAAGCTGAAGCAAGAGCCTATTTCGGGTTAGTGTAGGAGCCGGTAGCGACGGCACGACCGCCGTGCCTAAGCCTTTCAAACATGGTTTTCTGCGTCAGAAAACATTTTGCCGCAGTTCACTGTTGCCGTTTGCGTGGCCACTCCAGGGTCAGCGAGGCAAAACCAGGCGCCCTTGGAGGTCTTGAAAGGGCCGTCCTGATCACAAGGCATGGTCTACCCCATCGCGTCCCTGTCGAGGTCGCCGTGCCCAGTTCGCCCAGTCTTCGTCGCTCCGCGCTTCCCGGGTTGGGGGCGGCCGCGCAGGGGCGAGGAGGCGCAGCGGGCCTACCGGCGCGGGCGGGAGCGAGCACGCAACAGGAGAGCGGCCCCGAGCAAGGCAAAGAGCAGCCCGGACGCACTGTTCTTCTTCTGTCCCAAGCTACAGTTGCACCCTTTGTGGCCCAGTCTCATTGTGAGGCCAGTGTCGGACGCTTGGGAATCGGTTCGGCCATCGGGCCTGGCAGTGTCGGGCAACCGGGAATCCGTACTGCCATCAGCGCTGCCCGCGTCGGGCGCAAGCAAATCGCTGCCGCCATCGGGGCTGCTCCTGGCGCCGCCTGTCCCACTGCTCCCACTGGCGCCGCCGGATATGCCACCGCTCGTGCCGCCCGCGCCGCCTGAAATCCCGCCGCCCGCGCCGCCTGAAATCCCGCCGTCTGTGCCGCCGCCGCTGCCGCCCGGAAGGCCGCTCGCACCGGCCTGCGCCCCCGCGCCGCCCGACGGCGTGCCACCCATGAGGCGCGCGCCACCTTCAATCACGCCACCCGCAATCGTACCGCCGAATCCACCTGCGCCGCCCGTGATCGCGCCGCCCAACCCGCCCCCGCCACCCTGTCCGCCC
>Ga0265316_10005068_pt1 | contig 12926 bp, 11 predicted proteins | sample 4522metaG_FD_202092 | JGI IMG/M metagenome (GOLD analysis project Ga0265316, IMG submission 202092) | Rhizosphere microbial communities from Carex aquatilis grown in University of Washington, Seatle, WA, United States - 4-5-22 metaG | ecosystem: Host-associated > Plants > Roots > Rhizosphere >... | reverse complement strand
GCCAGGCTGAATGGATTGTCACCATGGAGCCTTGGTTGTCGATGGGCTTTCGGGCCAAGCCGCTCGGGCGCTGGCTGTTTCGGCGCGCGCGCGCCGGCTGCGTGCTGGCCGCCATGGACAAGGGTTCCGTCCTGGGAATCGTGGTGTTTCAGCCTGACGTTCTCCTCGGCACGTTCATCGCTTTGCTAGCGATGCGACCGCAGGCCGCGGGCCAGGGCGTGGGCCGCGCCCTGGTTGCGCGGGTTGAGCGAGACGCCTTCACCCATCGCCGCTGGCTGTACGTCTCGTCGGACAGCCAGAATCTGGCAGCCGCGCGCTTCTACAAGAAACTTGGCTTCGCGCGCGTGGCTCGCCTGTCGGACTTGGTCTGCGAAGACCGTGTCGAGATACTGTGGCGCAAGCAGCGCCCGTAGTGGGTTACGGCGTGCAGGTTCCGGTCGTGCACTCTACGGTGCTGCCGTCTGGCAATGGCGAGCCACAGTCCAACGACACCACCACAGGGGATCCGCCCGAGCAGGTGATGGTCGCGGTCCCATCGTTGCTGTCGATGACATAGGTGGCGATAGCGGTCCCCGCGGAATTCTTCAGCACCATCGGCAACGTAGTCGCGGTCGACGCTGAGTATTGCGTTTCGAAGGAGTAGCATTCCGTGCCGCTCTTCTTGACGGTCGTGACCATGTCCGTGGATGTGGTGTCTGTCACCTCGGCAGCCGTCACGCCGCTGGCGTAGCACCGGTCGGCGATGATGCTGGTTGGCGGAGACCCGAGCGGCTGCGGACAGGGCGAGTCGCCGCACATCGCGACCCTCTGCTCGACACATGTGCCAACGAGAGTGCAGCCAGAGACTAGCTGGCTGTAGCACGCAGGATAGTTGCACGATCCCGCGCCGCCCGTCGCCGTCGCGCCGCCCGTCAACGTCGCGCCTCCTATCGCCGTGCCGCCGGTCGCTGTCATCGGCTGCGTGCCTCCGGCTGAACCACCCCCGGCCATCGTGCCACCCGCAGCAGTCGTGCCACCGGTGCCGCCCGTCGGGATCACGCCGCCGGTCGCAGCGACTCCGCCCGAAGCAGCAGCTCCTCCCGAGGCTGACGCGCCACCATGGCTGGTCATTCCGCCGGTGGTGCTTGGCGTGCCACCGCCCGATCCGCATGCCAACCCCGAGAAAACAACAAGCGCAGCTGCTATTCCGGCTTTTCGCATATGGACTCTCCCTGCCAGGTTCGTCGCGAGGACACCAAACTGTGATTATCCACTTTGAGTGCGGCCCTTTTCAAGGTCCAACGCCTTGAAAAGCCTGCCCTGCAGAACCAGACTGGACAGCACTGGAAATACGCATGCGGAGCATCCCGGCAGCCAGGATCACGGAAACGGTCGCGCGCCTGTGTCAACAGGCGAACTATTTCCTGCCGCGCGACGTGCAGGGGGCGCTGAGTAGGGCTTTTCAGAAAGAGGAATCGCCCCGCGCCCGGGAGATACTGACCCAGATCTCCGACAACGCTCGCGTGGCGCGCGAGAGGTCCATTGCCCTCTGCCAGGACACAGGCATCGCCGAGGTCTTTGTAAATATCGGCCAGGACGTGCACATTGAGGGCGACGTCCTGTCGGAAGCGGTCAACAAGGGCGTAGCGCTCGGCTACACCCACGGCTATCTGCGCACCTCCATAGTTGCCGATCCGCTGGAGCGCGTGAACACCAACGACAACACGCCCGCCCAGATCACAGTGACCATTGTGCCGGGCGACCAGCTGGAAATCACCGTTCTTCCCAAGGGCGGTGGCACCGAAAACGCCAGCGCGCTGCGCATGTTCTCGCCCTCGACCGGATGGCCGGGCATCGCTGAATTCGTGCTCGAGACCGTGCGGGAAAAGGGAATCAACTCCTGCCCACCGCTCATCGTGGGCGTGGGCATCGGCGGCAGTTTCACTTCGGTGGCGAAAGTGGCCAAGACCGCGCTTCTGCGCGAGGTCGGCTCGGTCGCCGGCGATACCGTGTACGCGACCAGAGAAAAGGAACTGCTCGATGCCATCAACGCTCTCGGCCTTGGCCCCATGGGTCTGGGCGGACGCACCACGGCCCTGGCGGTGCACATCGAGCATGCGCCCTGCCACATTGCCTGTCTGCCAGTGGCGGTCGCGATGCACTGTCATGTGATGCGCCGGATGACGGAGACGATCTAGTCATGGCTCGTTCATTGACGACCGCCGAGTTCATCGAGCAGATCCCCTCGCTGCGTGCTGGCGATGATCTGTTGCTGAGCGGAATTCTGTTTACAGCCCGCGACGCCGCACACAAGCGACTGGCGCAACTGATCAACGACAAGCAGCCGTTGCCCCTGCCGCTAGCCAACGCCATTATCTACTACTGTGGCCCGGCGCCGGCCCGGCCGGGCGATGCCGTCGGACCTTGTGGACCGACCACATCGGCGCGCATGGACCCGTTCACGCCCTTGCTGCTGTCGCAAGGGGTGAGGGCCACAATCGGCAAGGGCAAGCGGTCGGCGCCCGTCGCCGAGGCCTGTCGCAAACACCAGGCCGTGTACTGCGTGATGACCGGTGGCGTGGCGGCGCTGCTCTCTCGCAAGGTCAAGCGTTCGGAGATTGTCGCCTTCGCGGACCTCGGCCCCGAGGCCATCTGGCGGCTCGACGTCGTCGATTTTCCGGTTACGGTCGCGCTAGACTGCCGGGGCAACAGTGTCTTCGACCTTGTGACGAAGCAGTGAACATGGCGCAGGTCGCCTGCCGCCGACAACGCTGCTATAAGAAGGCCCGATATGGAATCTTTGCGCGTGGACGCTCTCGTCATCGGCGCCGGTCCGGGCGGATATGTGGCCGGCATCCGGCTCGGCCAGCTCGGCAAGAAGGCCCTGGTCGTCGAGCGCGAAAAGGCAGGCGGGGTTTGCCTCAATGTGGGTTGCATCCCATCCAAGGCGCTCATTAATGCAGCCAAGCTGTACGAAAAGATCGGGCATGCGGCCGACCTGGGCATCCTGGTGGACAACTTGCGCGTTGACATGGCCAAGCTGCAGTCGTGGAAAGACGGCGTAGTTGGCAAGCTGTCGACGGGGGTGCGCCAGTTGCTCAAGGCCAACGGCTGCGACTGGCGCAGCGGAAGCGCGCGCCTGCTGGCTCCAGGGCGGGTCGAAGTGCAGGGTACCGGCTCTGATGCCGGCAAGACTTACTTGGTGGAGGCCGCGCACATTGTGATCGCCACTGGCGCGCGGCCAGTACAGATTCCCGGCTTCGCCTTCGACGGAAACCGCGTGGTCGATTCCACCGGCGCCCTCGCGTTCGCCGAAGTGCCGCGGCGTCTGGTGGTGATCGGCGCGGGATATATCGGCATGGAGATCGGCACGCTCTACGCCAAGCTGGGCAGTCACGTGACCTTCGTCGAAGCCCTGCCCAGCATCCTGTCTGGCAGCGAGCCCGATTGCGTGCAAGTGGTCGCGCGCAAAGCGAAGCAGCTGGGCATGGAGATCCTGGTCGACGCCAAGTCCAGCGACTGGACTGAGAAGGGTGATTGCGCGGTCGTGACGGTCGCCACGAAGACCGGCGAACGCCAGCTCGACGCTGATAGGATCTTGGTCTCGGTGGGCCGCCAGCCCAACAGCGAAGACTTGGGCTTGGACGCCGTTGGCGTGCGCGTGGAACGCGGCTTCATCTCGGTGGACCGCAAGATGCGCACCAACGTGCCCGGCATCTACGCCATCGGCGACGTGGTGGGGCAGCCGCAGTTGGCCCACAAGGCATCGCGCGAGGCCGAGGTGGTGGCCGAGGTGATCGCGGGCCGTGCCGCCGAAATGGACGCCGCAGTCATCCCTTCGGTGGTTTTCACCGATCCGGAAATCGCCTCGGCTGGCCTTGCTGCCGCCGAGGCCGAGAAACGAGGCCTGCAGGTCACGCTGGGAAAGTTCCCCTTGCTGGCTCTCGGCCGCGCCATCGCCAACCACGACACCGACGGATTCGTGAAAGTCGTGGTCGACTCGCAGAGCCGCCAGGTGCTGGGCGTCCACATCGTGGCCAACGGCGCCGGCGATCTCATTGCCGAGGCCGCGCTGGCCATCGAAATGGGCGCCCTGGCCGGCGACATTGCCGGCACTATTCACGCCCATCCCACCTTGCCCGAGGCCATCATGGAGGCTGCCAAGGCCAGCTTGGGCGAAGCCATTCACATTCAGAATCGGAGATGATGCATGCGGGTTCTGGTCACTGGAGGAGCCGGATACATTGGATCGCACACCGTGGCGGTGTTGCGTGCGCGCGGCGATTTCGTGGTGGTGCTCGACAGCATGGAATTCGGACACCGCGAGGCCATCGGCGACACACCGCTGGTGGTCGGCCGCACGCAAGACCAGGCCCTGGTCAAGCAAGTGATCGGGGACCATCGGCTGGACGCGGTCATTCACTTCGCCGCCTACAAGGCCGCAGGCGAGTCCATGCGCAACCCCGCCAAGTATTTCGACAACAATGTGTCGGGCTCGCTCTCTCTCATCGAGGCTGCCCAGCAGGCGGGCGTGCGGCGCTTCGTGTTTTCTTCGACTGCATCGGTATACGGCACACCCCAGTCCTTGCCCGTAGACGAAGACGCGCCACTGCGTCCCGAGAATCCCTACGGAGAGAGCAAGCTGCTCGTCGAAAAGATGTTGCGCTGGTTTGATGCCTGCCACGGCATGCGTTCGGTGGCTCTGCGCTACTTCAATGCCGCGGGCGCCGCGCTCGATGCCAGCAACGGCGAAGATCCGCGCTGCGTGCAGAATCTAATCCCGTTGGTGATGAACGCGGCCACCGGCCGAGCAGCCAAGGTATTGGTCTTCGGCACGGACTACCCCACCCCCGATGGCACCGGCGTCCGCGACTACATCCACGTGTTGGATTTGGCCGAGGCTCATGCCCGCGCTCTCGATTTCCTCGCCCAGCACAACCGGTCGGACGTGTTCAACCTGGGCACCGGCAAGGGAGCTTCGGTGTTGGAGGTTCTGCGCGAAGCTCGGCGCGCCAGCGGCGTGGCCATCGTCGCCGAGAACACAGCTCGCCGTCCCGGAGATCCATCTGCCGTGTGGGCGGACAACCGCAAAGCGCGCGCGGTGCTCGGCTGGCAGCCGCGCCATGGCCTGCGCGAGATCGTCGAAACCGCCTGGGCCTGGAACAAGAGCCACCCAGACGGTTTTGTGTAGAAGAGGAACGCGAGCGCTACTTCTTCTTGATCGAGATCAGCTCGATGTCGAAGACCAACATGCCAGCCGGTGCGCCAGGTCGCTGGGGCGGATCGCCGTAGGCCAGGTTGGCGGGGATCCAGAAGCGCGTCTTCTCTCCCTCGACCATCAGGGGCACGCCCTCGGTCCAACCCTTGATGACACCAGTGAGCGGGAACTCCGCGGGCTGGCCGCGCTGGACCGAGCTGTCGAACATCTTGCCGTCCGTGGTCCAGCCCGAGTAGTGACAGGTGACGGTGTCCTCGGCTACGGGGTGCACCTTCCCCTTGCCCTTTTGCAGGACCTTGTATGCGAGGCCCGACTTGGTCTTCTTGGCGTCCTTGGGCGGCGCGGCCACGTCCGCCGGAACCGCCGGTGGCTTGATGCCCGCGGTGATGCCGAGCAGTTCGACGTCAAAAACCAGGGTACCGGAAGGACCACCCGGACGTCGAGGCGTATCGCCATAAGCCAGGTTGGCTGGAATCCAGAAACGTCGTTTCTCGCCCACCACCATCAGTTGCAATCCCTCGGTCCAGCCCTTGATCACGCCGTTGAGCGGAAATTCCGCGGGCTGACCGCGCTGGACCGAGCTGTCAAACATCTTGCCGTTGGTCATCCAGCCGGTGTAGTGCACCTTGACCTTGTCCCAAGCGTTGGGCTTCTCGGTGCCGGTGCCCTTTTGCAAGACCTTGGAGGCCAGTCCGGTGGTTGATTTCTCGGCGTCGGCGGGCGCGGCCGCCACGTCAGCGGGCGCCGGAATCTGCGCCGGTTCCGGGGGCGGGGCCGGCTTGGCAGGAGCAGGAACTGGTGTCGGTGGAGTTTTCACTTCTGTCTCCCGTTTGCACGCAAGAGATGTAAAGGCGACAAAGATGGCCAGAACGGTGGTTGTTCGCATGGACGGAACTCTTGTCGGACTCCGGCCCGCTGTCAACCCCCGTCAGCGGCGGCGCGAAACCTTTTCCACGCACCGGCCCTTCGGGCCCTACGGGCTCCAGGCCGCCTGGATGCGGGCAAGGCCGGACGCATTGGTCACGGAAATGGAGAGGTTGGTTCCAGTGCCGGTCACGTTGGCGATGGCATAGGTGTTTCCGGTTTCCAACCCCGCCCACCAGCAGCTTCCCATTCCGTAATCCTTTATCTGGCCCGCAACGCCGACCAGGTAGGCCTTGTTGACATCTCCGCTGATGGCACCGCTGTAGTCGACCCCTGTGCTCATCGGTGTCCACTCCATTCAGTCACGATAACCCGACTGTAGTAGGAGCCGACTTTCGCCTTGACGATCTTATGGAAACGGCCCGCTACAGCCCCCAGCCCCACTGGATCAGGGTGAGGGCGGAAGGGTTGGTTACAGTGAGGGAAAGATTCGTTCCGAAGTACTGTTTTCAGAACACGCCCCAAGCACCAATGCCAGCGAAAGGCGTGCGAGTACGGCTGGGCGCACGGTGTGCTTTCCCGCCAGCCTACTGGGTCCAGCCCGACTGGATTGTGGCGAGTGTGGTGGCGTTGTTTACAGTGACCGTATAGTTCGGTGCCGTGCCGGTCAGTTTGGCGATGCCACCGGTGCCTTCCAGGCCCGCCCAGTAGCAGCTCCCCATTGCATAGGCTTTCAATTGTGTCGTAAGACCCTGCATGAAGCCAGCGCCGCCGACGTATTCAGTGACGATAGTCCGGCTGTAGTAGGGGCCCAGGTGAGTCTTTAGGGCGGCCGTCGCAGCGTCTGCAGTGTTCCCAACGCTATCATAGATGTGAAGAGAGAGGAGGCAGTCGGCGATACGAGTGTCTTTCCCTTGCTGGTTCACGTCGTTGTCATTGTAGTTGCCTGCCACCACAATTCGATTGTGGGGAACATTCGGAAAGGTGGCCATCCATTGCACAGCTAGATTGATGAATGCAGTCGGACTCTCGGCCCAGGGTTCGTTCATGATGTCGAAGTAGACGAGATCGCTGGACACGTACGCATCAATGACCGCTTTCCACATGGTGTTGAACACGGTCATGTCGGCTGGCTTCCCGCCGTTGTTGCCAGCCTGGCCCCAATACGCGACCATGACCTTGATGTTCTTGCTGATAGCCGCATCGATGATGCCCTTGTAGGCGGTCCACCATGTGGTGTTGGTGACCACGGTTGATTCGTTGATGGGGATGCGAATGGCGTTCGCACCTAGCACCGTTTGAAATCCCGAGAGAATCGCATTGGCCTTGGCCAACACGGTGTCATAGGAGTCCGTGGCGGCGAGTCCGGTTGGCTTGAGCACTCCGGACTGGAAATTGTCGCCCGGATCGGCCCAGTTGAAGCAATGGAAGCTGGCTGTCTCCGCAGCCAGCACGCCAGTGCCTGCGGTGGTCGTGCCGCCGGACGCAGTGGTGCCACCCGCGGACTTTGAGCCACCGGTGGCCGTGGTGCCGGCGCTGGCGCTTCCTGCCTTTCCCCCACTGGCCGTGGTGCCGCCCGTCTTTCCCCCGGTCGCACCGCCGGTTGCTGTCGTTCCTCCGGTCGCGCCACCTGCTACAGTCGTTCCCCCGGTCACGCCGCCGGCTGCGGTGTCGCCCCCGGACTCGCCGCCCGTCGCTGTCGTGCTGCCTGCGGCCGGCGATCCACCTGTTGCTTCAGAGCCGCCGCTCACATTGCCGCCCTCCGCTCCGCTAGTACCGCCTTCGGCAGTTGAGCCACCTGGCGTTTGAGTATCTCCTCCCACAGCGGCCGTGCCTCCGGTGGTCACGCTGGTCGTGCTGCCACCTGTCCCTGCGCCGGTTGCACCGCCGCCTCCAGTCGCTGCAGCAGCGCCAGCACTACCGCCGCTGGAAGGTCCCGTAGCTGGCGCGCCGCCTTCAGAACACGCGCCCAAGGCCAGGACCAATGAAAGAACCGCCAGTCCTGCGATGCGAATCGAAGCCTGAGCGAATTGAGTCATGTTGAGTCTCCCGATCTGTTGCGCGAGTTGTAGCGGGCGTACCGTCTACCTGTTTCAGTAGCAGGGGCGTTCATCTCTGGTTCACCTGTAAATGTGGCGATGAGCGAAAAACCTTCCGTAGGCGTGAGACTTCCCGTTGACTGGCAGCGCCAACGGAAGGAACCCGCTTAACCAGGGGGCCTGTGAACATCTCGGCGATCAAGGTACAAGGGTGCCCATGGCCCTGTTTCAGAAGCCCGCACAGACGCCCGCAGAAATTGCGCGCGGACGCCCGCTCGACATCTCGCCCACCGAGGTGGCATTGCTTGACGAAGACGAGTGGTACCGTCGGGTTTTCCGTGGCGACGAAGTCCCGCAGCTCACCCTGCGTGCCGTGGTCATGGGCTCGCTTCTCGGGTTCCTGCTGGCTTTCACCAATCTCTACGTGGGCCTAAAGACCGGGTGGGGACTGGGCGTGGCGATCACGGCCTGCATCGTCTCGTTTGCCCTGTGGAATGCCTGCCTGAAGGTCGGCCTGGCCCGCACGCCGCTGTCCATCCTCGAGAGCAACTGTCTACAGTCCACGGCTTCGGCCGCGGGGTATTCCACCGGCAGCACAATGGTTTCCGCCACCCCTGCGCTGCTGCTGCTCAGCGCGACGCCACAGGATCCGGCAGGCCACCATCTGCCCTGGGCTGTGCTGGCCGGCTGGACATTTTTCCTGGCCATGCTGGGGGTGGTTCTGGCCGTGCCCATGAAGCGCAACATGATCAACCAGGAGCGCCTGCGCTTCCCCTCGGGCATCGCGGCTGCCGTAACCCTGCAGTCGCTCTTCAACCATGGGCGCGAGGCAGCCGCCAAGGCCAAGGCCCTATTCTATGCAGCGTTGGTCGCGGGCGTGCCGCCCATAATCATGGACTTGCCTCTGCGCGCGGGCGACACGCCGGGCGCCCGCAAGGGCTTGGTTCCGGACACCTCGCCTATTTTCAACTGGCTGCCCACGCGAGGTACCAACCCGAAGACCGGCGCAGCCTTCAGCGCAGCCGACTGGAACATCTTGCTCGACAACAAGCTGGTCATGATTGCGGCCGGCGCGCTGACTGGTCCGCGCATCTGCCTGTCCATGGTCGCCAGCGGCGTGCTGCTCTGCTATTGGCTCGGCCCGGCCGGATTGGCCGCCGGTGCCGTGCACAGGCCTGCCAATGCCTGGCGCGAGATCGGAGTCTGGGTGGGCGCGCCCATGATGATAGCTGCGGGCTTGCTCAGCTTCGCCATGCAAGGACGCACGCTCGCTCGCGCCCTGCGCGGCCTGGTCACGCGCGGCGGCTCGCGAAGCCATGCCGCGGCGGAAGTGCCAGGAATCTGGTTCGCCACCGGCACGCTGGTGGCCACAGTGGGCGTACTGGCGGTCGGCCACGTGCACTTTGGCATTCCCTGGCACCTTGGCCTGCTGGCAGTGTTGCTGACCTTCTTCCTTTCTCTGGTGGCCTGTCGGGCCACCGGCGAGTCCGATATCACGCCCATCGGCGCACTCGGCAAGATCACGCAACTTGTGTACGGCGTGCTCATCCCGCAGAACGCGACTGCCAACCTCATGACCGCCAGTATCACCGCCAATGCGGCCGCGTCGAGCGCGGACTTGTTGACCGATCTCAAGTCGGGCTACCTGCTCGGCGCCCATCCTCGCCGACAGTTCGTGGCCCAGTTTCTCGGCATCTTCGCCGGCACCGCGGCCACAGTGCTCGGGTTTCGCCTGCTGGTGCCCGATGCCACGGCCCTGACCGGAACGTCAACCAGCCCTGCCGCCTTCCCGGCGCCCGCAGCCCAGGCCTGGCTGGCCGTGGCCCAGGTTTTCCAGAAGGGGATACAGAATCTTCATCCTATGGCTCGCAACTGTATCTGGTGGGGCCTTGGCGCTGGTGCCCTGCTGGTCGTGATCGAGCTTGCCCTGCCCAAGTATCGCAAATGGCTTCCCTCGCCCACTGGTCTGGGGCTGGGCTTCATCCTGCCCTTCTTCAATCCATTTTCCATGCTCCTGGGCGCTCTACTGGCCTGGTTCTGGTCGCGGCGCAGTTCTGCGCATGCAGACCGTTACGTGGTTCCAGTGGCCTCCGGGATCATTGCCGGCGAATCCATCGTCAGCGTCGCCATCGCGCTGGTGAATAATCTGCTTTTGCGCCGCTGACAGTGGCAGGCAAGGGCTTCCGCACGCTTGCCAAGCGGTGAGGCTGCGCTTGGTTGGCGCGCGGATCGTGCTAGATATGAATGTGCAGGGATGGAATATTCTTGCCGCCACGAGGCTAGCCTGATGCGCATTTTGTTTGGATTTTCTCGCCGATGAATTTCGTCCAGCGGCTGGCCTACGCGCCCTTTCTCGTCCAGGTCGTGGTGACGAGGCGTTGCAACCTTTCTTGCGCGTACTGCGACGAATTCGACGAACGGTCGCTGCCGGTCCCTACCGACGTGCTCAAGCGCCGGATTGACCAGATACGAAAACTTGGCGCCTGGTCGATCGAATGGTCGGGAGGTGAGCCCCTGCTTCATCCGGATCTCTTCGAGATAACCCGGTACGCGAAGGCGCAGGGCTTCACTCGCGTCATGTTGCTCAGCAATGGATTCCTTCTCGACCCGGACAAGATCCAGGCCCTCAACCAGGCAGGCCTGGATGACTTGCAGGTGAGCGTGGATGGCGTGGTGCCGAACCAGAGCACCGTCAAGGTGCTCAAACCCTTGCGCAGCAAGCTCGAGGGGCTCGCGCGCGCGGCGAAGTTCCGCGTCACCCTCAATGCCGTGATCGGCAGTGCGCCCGCCCAGGAAGCTATCGACGTGATCGCCTTTGCCAAGGCACAAGGGTTCCGGCCGCGGGTCTGCCTGATTCACGATCACGACGGACAGATCAAACTCGACGGCGACGACATGCAGGCATACAAGCAGATTCGCCGCCAGCTCGGACGAGGCTTTCGCGAAAGCGCCGATTATCGCAGCCGGCTCATGCGCGATGGTCGCGCTCCTTTCAAGTGCCGTGCCGGCAGCCGCTACCTTTATGTCGACGAGAACGGGAGCGTCCACTGGTGCTCACAGCAGCGTCGGGCCTTTGCGGTACCGCTCGATGAGTACACGCCGCAACACCTGAAGGAGCAGTTCCACCAGCCCAAGTCGTGTGCGGACGAGTGTACGGTTGGATGCGTGCGCACCTGCAGTCGCTATGACGAATGGCGCCCTCAGCGGGCGACAGGGCGCTAGGGCTGTCTTCGCGCTACTTCGGTCCGGCGCCGCTCTCGATCGCCGCCTGCAGGCCAGCGGTGCCGTCCGCTGTATAGGGGGGAGATCGATGCATGACCTGCCAGCGGCCACGAAGACCTTTCCATCGGGCTAGGCGCGCGCGTCGCCCCAAGGCGGCTTATGATGGCCGCGTGAACTTGGGCACCACCCTACGGTCGCGCCTGCTGATCTTCGGCGGGCTCTACTTTGCCCAGGGTGTGCCTTGGGGTTTCTTCACCGTCGCCATCGCGCTACGCCTCACCTCGCTGGGTCTGTCGCCCGCTGGGCTCGGCGATCTGATGTTCGTCGCCTCGCTGCCCTGGGCGAGCAAGCCGGTGATCGGCCTGCTGGTCGACCGCATTTCGTTCGGCCGACTTGGCCGACGGCGGCCTTTCATCTTGCTGGCCGAAATCGGCATGGCGATCAGCTTACTGGCCATGGCATTCGCGAACCCGCTTGCCGACCGGTCGTGGTTCTCGGTTCTGCTCTTCGTGCACAATCTTCTGGCCGCGGCCCAGGATGTTGGCACCGACGCGCTGGCCATCGACATTCTGGCGAAGAATGAGCGCAGCCGCGCCAACGGCATCATGTCCGCGAGCAAGTTCGCCGGCGTGGTGCTGGGCGGCCAGGGCCTGCTGTGGGTCGCGAGCGCGGCAGGTTGGCCGGCTGCCTTTGGCTTGGCCATTGCGCTGTTGCTCGTCCCTGCCACACTGGTTATCGGCGTGCGCGAGTCGCCTTTGCCCGAGCAACGCCCGCGCCCACTCGGCCTTACCCTGCGGGCATTTTCGAGCCGTGTCGTGGTGCTCGCGGCGGCCTTCGCACTGATCGTCGACCTGGCCGACAGTTTCACCTTTCCACTCACTTACCCATTGTTTCGCAATCAACTCGGCTTTTCCGAACAGCAGGTTGCATCGCTGGCCACCATCGGTGGACTCGTGGGCGCACTGGGTTCGCTCTTGGGCGGCGTGCTGGGCGATCGTCTGGGATGCCGTCGCACTCTCGTGGGCGGGTGCCTGGGAGTAGCAGGCCTCAACCTTGCGTTTTCCGCGTGCCGAGGGCTGTGGGGCCACTTTCCCGTGCTGCTCGCGTACACGGCTGCGGAGGGAATCATGGTGGGCGTGGTCTACGCCACCTCGGTGGCGCTCTTCATGGATCTCACCAACCCGCGCGTCGCCGCCACGCAATTCCAGATCTACATGGCACTGCTCAACGTCAAAGATGCCTCGGCGCAGAAGCTGGGCGGACGCCTGGCCGAGCGCATGCCAGCGCCCGCAATGTTCGGCCTGAGTGCCATAGTCGAGGTACTGCCGCTTCTGCTTCTGCCCTGGCTCGACGCCCGCCGCGCCCAGGCAGACTTCGCCCGCGAGGCAACCCTGGCTGCGACAGACGCAGGCAGGGGCTAGGGGGTGTCCCTAATAGCCGGGGGGTAGGAACGGGGCATTGTGGAAAGCGGACGCTCGGCGGGCTGATGCCGGGAGCGCTCCTCGGCGGCCGCACGCCAACGGCCGCGCTGCGCGCGTCCATGGCGCGCTCGGCGGACGGGTCCCTCGGCGCCCAGCTGCGCTGGTCGCCTGGTCCCTTGACCG